>PDWI01008765.1_pt1 | contig 11812 bp, 13 predicted proteins | sample 1430891 | NCBI WGS metagenome assembly PDWI01 (sample SAMN01162508, study PRJNA174530) | Oral metagenome, whole genome shotgun sequencing project. | biome: Marine environment; feature: Marine mammal; material: Swab sample of the gingival sulcus; isolation source: swab sample of gingival sulcus...
CTGTGATTTAATAAAATCAGCTAACAAAAACATAATTCTTATTGACAATTATATTGACGAAACAGTGCTTGAAATTTTAAGCAAAAGAAAAACTAAGGTCCCAGTTGACATCTATACCCCTAAATTGACCAAGGTTTTAAAACAAGATTTAAAAAAATACAATACGCAGAATAGTAAAGTTAATATATATACTTTCACAAAAGCTCATGATAGGTTTTTAATATTAGACAATAAAACGGTATACCATTTTGGTGCAAGTTTGAAAGACTTGGGTAATAAGTGGTTCGCTTTTTCAAAAATGAAATTAGATGTAAAAGATATAATAAAAAATTAGGAGAAAAGAAATGAAAATTGGAATGCTGATTGCGGTTGAGATTGAATCTTTTATAAGTGAATATAAAGATCAATATACAAAAAAAAACAAATGCGGTTTTGATATTTATAAATTGAAACTTGAAGATAGTGAAATATTTGCAATACATTCAGGTGCCGGACAGGTCTTTGCGGCTGCTGCTACTATGTTACTTATAAATGAATGCAATGTTGAGCTGATAATAAATTATGGGGTTGTTGGCTCTTTAATTGAAGGCGTAAAAACTTATGATGCCTGTCTTGTTGAAAAAATTGTTCATTATTGTTTTGATACATCAGAAGTTGATAATTGTGAGGTTGGAAGGCACTTGGAATATGAGGATATTTATATTCCGACAAATAAAAAGCTTATAGAAATTGCTCACGAAGTTGATAAAAGTTTAAGGTTGGTTTGCTGTGCTTCAGGTGATAAATTTATTTCCACCGCACAAGAAAAGCAAGACTTGCATAAAAACTTTAAAGCTGATATTTGTGAAATGGAAGCTGCGGCAATAGTTTTAATTGCTGATAAAGCAAAGATACCTTGCCTTTTTATAAAAACAGTTTCTGATAGTATTTCCGGTGGTGCAGGTGAATTTTTAACTACTTTTGAAAAGTGCTCAAAACTTTGCATGGATATAGTTAAGCAAATTATAAAAGAATTATAAACAAGCTATATAAAGTTTAAAAATTTATTATCGCAAAAATACTTAAAATGAAAAAGTTAAAAATATTTTTTAAGTCTTTTAAATTTATCTTTTTAGAATCTCCAATCAGTTCTGTAATTTTATTATTGCTTACTGCTTTGGAAGGTGCTGTGCCTGCAGTTTTGGCATTGATAATGAAGAAGATGGTTGATGCAGTTATACATTCTACATAGTTGATGAGCCAACAGCTTCAATTGACCCAATTCAAGAACGCGAAATATATAATGCTTTATTGAAAAATAAAACTATGCAAATACTTGTAACGCATCGTCTTGGCAGTATCAAGCAAGCTGATAAAATATTGGTTCTAAAAGACGGCGAGCTTATTGGATTTGATTCACATGATGAATTAATGAAATCAAATCCATATTACAATGAGCTATATTCCAGTCAAGCTGATATGTATAAATAATTATCTTAACCGCGTATTGACATTTGTCGTATGCTTTTGTAAACTTTGGATAATTTTTATTACTACATAACAGGAGCTTATTATGAAACTGAATAAAAAAATTCTCATTTTGCTTTGTGCTTTTCTAAGTATTTCTAGCTTATCAGCAAGGGCTTTTGAAGAATATATTCTAACACCTAAGCTTGGTGTTTCTCTTACTTTACCTACAGGTAAAGAACATGTGGCATTCCAAGCGTGGCATGCAGGTCCTAGCATTGATTTTGATGCTAAGTTTAATCATAAATCGGGTTTTAGCTTTTTAATTACAAATTCAATTTGTTCTATAATTGATATGGATTTAAAGCCTCCTACTTGGAAATTTCAGCCGTCACCATTTTTATCATTTTTATTTGGTTATACTTATGGGGTCGGACAAAATTTTCAAATTACAGCAGCTGCCGGAATATCTCTAGCGCTTTCTTTTACTGCCCCATCAATACCTGTGCAACTTGACTTCTCATATTTTTTTACTAAAGAATATGGTATATGTTGTTCCTTAACTAATAATTTTATTATTGGTATACCTTATGAAACAGCCCTTGAAACTAAGCAATGGCTTAATGACTTTATAGAAATTTCTGTTGGTGCTAACTTTAGGCTTTAAAATTAATAGCTTGAAAATTTTTTAAACTGATATACAGCTTGATATTCTAACATTTTAAAACCGTTGCAAACTTGACAACCTGCTGCTCTGGCTCTACTTAATAATTTTGTAGTTTCAGGGCGGTATATTAAATCAAATACTTTTTCCTTGCCACTAAATGTATAAAAGCTCAAAGGGTCCTCTTCGATATTAGGTTCCATGCCTGAAATAGTTGTCTGTATTATTAAGTCAGAATGTTTAACTAATTCTTTTGTATTAACTACATTTAGTATTGCCCATTTAAAGTCGTATTGATTAGCAATGTTTCTTGCATTCTCGGCTGTTCTATTGAAGATGCATACTTTTTTCCCTTTTAATGAATGAATAACTCTTGCTACGGCTTTTCCTCCACCACCAGCTCCGATTATAGCAATTTTATATGAGCTTAGATCTTCTTTGTTTAAAAATTCTGTCAAGGCTTGCTGGAATCCGTCGATGTCTGTGTTGTATCCCTTCCATTTTTTATTTTCTAAAAGAATTGTATTTACCGCATCTACTGACTTTGCATCGTCTGTAATTGAATTTATTTTCTTTATTATTTCTGTTTTGAATGGGGCGGTAATTGAAATGCCTTTTATTTTTAATTCATCTGCAAAGTCTAAAAGTTCTTTAGTATTTGGTGTAGAAATAGGAATATATATAGAATTTAATTTTTTTTCTTGAAATCCATTGTTGTGAATTTGAGGACTGAGGCTTAAATTTACATCACTACCTGCGACTCCAAAAATTTTTGTTTCGTCATTTAGGTTTCTAAAATTATATAACTCTTGTAATGTCACAGGATCTATCAGTTCCTTTTCTAATTTATTTTTTTTAATATATTCAGGAGTGAATGTGTAAACTATATGAGATTTTATTTTATTGGCAAGAATTCTTGAGCTTAATCCATAAGAGCCCATAGCTGTTAAAATAAAGTCTTCCTCTTCAATCTTTTTTGCGGCATTAAATATTTTTCTTGTATCTTCAAGTGAATGTGTTTTTATTGCAAGTTTTGGAATATCCATTTCGCATTGTTTTATATCTTTTATTGTTTCAACAATATTTTTTATGGGTTTATCGCTATGCATGCTTCGAATTATTCTAATATTAAAAACTCTTGCAGCTTCTTCAATACCGGATGCATCAAAGTCGTGCTCTAAATCAACATAGGCAAAATTTTGTGAAGGATCATGAGATGCAAAAGCCAAGCCTCTTGCGAATATGGTCATTCTTGCGCCTTCTCCACCTGTGTACAAACCTCCATCAGTTTTTCTTCGTACAGTTAAAATACAAGGGAGCTTTGCTCTAGCAGGAAAACTTCGTAAGTGCAATATTTCACTTTGGTCTAAAAAGTCAACTCTTAATTCTGCAATATCAATATAGTCTCTATATTTTTCTAATACAGCAAGATTTTTCTCTAATTTTTTTTCTGTTAAGACTAAACAAATTTTTGTACTCATTTTTTAATTATACAGTAAAATAAAAAAATAAATAAGAGGTACCTGCTTTTTAATTTTATATAAAAAAGTATTGCATATATAAAAAGGCTTGCAAATTATAATTTCAGCATCATTAAATTTTGCAAGCCTTGTTTATTAGAATTTTATTTTTTAATTTCTTTCGTCATTCCATATTTCTTTGAAGGTATGAATAGCTCCACAATAACGGCATGTATATCTATTATCTTGGGTGCGATAGAAAATTGCAGGTGCTCCTTCTGCTTGTTCAGGATGAGAAACACATAAGTTATTTTTGCAGACCAGATCTTTGAAGTTGTAAATACGAGGCGGTAAGTTGGTTCTGTATTTTGCCTTTATTTCTCCATTTTCAATTATATTCAAGGTGCAACTTGCAGCAACTGCAGAAAGCCGTTTGAGATCGGCTCTATCAAAGTCATATTTCCCCGGTCTAAAAATTATGCCTTTGAATTTGTCTGGGTTCTTATTTGAAGTAGAGATCCACTCGCCACCTTTGCCGTCTTCGAGATTCATAACTCTGATTATTTTTCTGATGTGCTTGCGAATTGTAGCTGGTGTGTCGCCTTTACAGATGTGATCGATTACAATTCCGTTTTGGATTGGTCTAACCCCTTCTGAGAAAGAATCTTCTTTTGCTTCTTTATGACTTTTTGTTTCTACTTCTTGTATGTAGTCTTCACTGTTAGTGTTTTCTTTTTCCTGAGTTTTGGCTACAAAGTCATTACCAAGTTTTCCTGCAATCATTCCAAGCAAGACAATTCTAACAAACATTCCATTTATTGATTGTCTTTCCCAACCGTTAAGACTTGTAGAATCTAAGAAGGTTGGAATAGTTGGATGTTTTCTGTGTCGTGGTAATGGGTGATAGAAGCAAGTATCTTTTGGAAGTTTGTCTGTAAAGTCCTCTCTAAATGTTATTGCTTGTCTTAGCTTATCTTGTATTTGTAGAATTTGCTCTCCCATTCTTTCAAGTTGAGGTCTTGTAAAGTACCAAAGTTTTGCAACATCTTTTTGATTGAGGTATTCTTCAATGGAAGAAAATTCTCTAACCTTAAATCCATTTTCTTTCATTTTCAATTTGTAATAATCAGGCATGGCAAGTTCTTTAGGTGCAATTAAATCTACTGTTACTGTTGAAAATATTTTAAGCCCGTCTGCTTTTGAATGTACCGTTCTTCCATGATACAAGTCTCCAACAAGTGCAATGTGAATATTATCAAATGACCAGTTGTTAGCTTCAATAAATGTAAATTCATCAAGCAATTCTTGTGTTGGATGTTCGTGTTTACCGTCACCTGCATTTATAAAAGCCGGTTTTCGTTTTAGCTTATTTCTTTTGTAAAAGTTTTCTGTTTCATCTGCTAACCATCGGCACACACCTTCGACCTTGCTTCTAACAACAAAGATACTGTTTTGATAACCTGCTAATGTGTTGAATGTGTCAACATAACTTTCGCCTTTATTGAAAGAAGATGATTCTACTGATAAGTCACTTAATTTTGCATGATGAAATTTTGCAGCATTTCTAAATGATTCTTTTGTTCTTGTACTTGACTCTAAAAAAACTTCATAGATTCCAAAGTCTGCATCATTGATTCTAAACTTGTCCATAGTTTCTTTATCTTGTTCTTGAATTGCCTTCTTTAGCTCCCTTGTTTTCTCAAAAAGATATTTTCTTTCTTCGATAGATAAATCATCAATTACAGTAAGTGATCTTCCTGCAAAAATACTTTCCATACTTAACCCCCATATATAAATAAAAATCAAAATTGCAAAAAAAAACATCGGCAAAACCGATGTAAAATTTTACGACTCAAAATAGAGGCAAGAAAAGAAAGCAGAATATCCTTTTTTGTAAGTCTTAAAAGAATAATAAAAGTCAAACATTTTTTACCTCCATCTAAGTTGAGTGATTCTACAAAATTTTAAAGAAAGTGTCAATAAGCCAAATAAAAATATTTTAGAACTTTGCAAGTATTTTAGAAAATAGAACGGAAATAAATTTTTATTATTCATAATGTTCTTTCCTGATAGTATCTTGTATTATTGAAATATTAGCAATTTCCTTGTCTAAGCGTTTTGTTTTATCTCTATCTACTGCAATTTTTTTTCCGTCTTCTAAAAGCATATATATTTCTGTAAAAGTTCCCCATCTTGCAGGTTGTTTATAAGTATCTATAGTTAAAGAATTTATAACAGAAAATTTTATGATAGTTTTTTTTGCTAAGAAAATAAGACCTTTCTTTTGAATAGCATGCTTTTTCTCTAAATCAAATTCCCAAGAGCTTTCTATTAGTCCTGCAATGAAAATAACAAGACCTAAAATCAATGAGACGATAGAATAGCTTCCGCCTCTAAGCATTATTAAATTCGCTATTAACATTGAGCCACCACAAATTAATGTTACAATTCTAAGCCATGGTTTTAAAAAATAAAATTTTATAATTGTATTTGTGTTTATACCCTTTTGTTTTTGCTTTGCTTTTTGCATATTTAAAATAACCTTTAAACTATATTATTTCTATATAATTTCTATTTCTGCTGCCTTTCCATTTCTGTCGTTAGACTTACCTGCTTTTGCTTTTGGATTAGGCATTTTGAAGACTCTAAATTTTACAGCTGTTCCTTCCTGAATTAATTTATCACGAGAGTTTTTTTCTATGTTTGTAAAAGAGAAGAAAAAGTCTCCTTTGTCAGTTTCAATGATTCCATATCTGTTCATTAGGCGTTTTATCTTACCCTGTAACTTAGGTCGTTTATTTTTCTTTTCTTTTGCTTTCAGCCAATAATTTGGTGGAACTCTTTCATCAGACTTTAATTCAAAATCATCTGACAATGCGTCTACAATTTCTCTTAAAGTGTTATGGCTGTAAGAGCGTGGATCGAATTCAGGCATAGAATTCCTGATTGATTTTCCTAAGTCAGAAAGGTTTACCCAACCTTCTTCTGTCATTCTCGACTTCTTATAGGCATGTAATATAAGGGCATCCAGTGACTTAAACTTCTTGTCCTTTTCTGATACTTCCTCATCTTCTTCATCAAAGTTTTCTATATATTTAAACTCGTTGCAGGCATTTACCCAAAGCGGCTTTGCATTCGTTCTGCCTATACCCAAAACATAAAGACCATATTCTCTGAGCTTTAAAGCGAGACTGTAATAGTCAGAATCTGTAGAAACTATACAGACAGCATTTACGCCCTTATTTGTATTTGCAATTTCAATTGCATCCATTATTATTGTATTATCTGTTGCATTAGGTCCGTTTCTAAATTGTTGAACCGGACGAATCGGCACTTTTTCCAGCCAAGCCTTCCAGCCATTCATATTGGGTGTCGTCCAATCTCCATAAAGGCGCTTGATAAGCACATCGCCTTCTTTTGAAACTTCATCGATGATAGCCTCTAAATAAGATGGTGTAATATTGTCTCCATCAATTAAAATAGCATATTTCTTTTCCATATGCTATATTATAGTAAAATTATCGCAAAACGGCAAGCTGTTTGAGCGAATTTTAAGCTATAGTCATTATTTTTAATTTATGCTAGAATGACAGTCGTTTTGGAGATATTTAGGTAGAAATGAAAAAAAAACAAGAGAGCTTAATTTTTATTTTTGGCATGTGTCCTCTTATTCCTGCAAGTTCAAACTTTGCCTACGGTCTTGTTATGGCTGTAATGGTCTGGCTTGTTTTTTTCTCAGGAATTTTGGGGCAGTTTCTTGCCAAAACATTTGAAGTTAAGAAAAATTCTAAATTTTTTATAAGTGTTTTTGTAATTTCATTGACTACTGTTTTCAATTTTTTATTGCAAGGAATCTTTCCTCTTTTACAAGGTGCTATCCAACTTTATATTTACATATTAAGTTTTTCTTACATTATCTTTTTATGTCTGGAAGATTATTATTCTAATGTAGAATCTTTGGAGTTTCCTGCGACATATTCTATTCTGTTTTTAATAATATCGGCTCTGCGTGAGCTTTTCGCATTTGGCTCTCTTTCTTTACCGTCTACATCATGCTTTATTAGCTTTAAGCTTTTATTCTTTTTGGAAAATCCGCCTTTTAGATTTTTTGGAAGTACTGCAGGTGCATTCATTCTTTTAGGTATAGCTTTGTGGATTTATCTTTCAAAAAAAGAAGGTTCTGTTTTACCGTTTAGGGGAGAAAGATAATGAGTGTTTTTTTCTTTGTATTATTTTACTGTTTTGTGAGTTCAATTATTTTTACTTATGGAATTGGTCTTGAACGACTTTTTATCTATTCAAAAAATCCTAAGAATGTTTTTATTCTTGTACTGAAAAATATTGCAGTATTGATTATTGCTGTCAGCATACTTTGGTTTTTCAACCTTTTTGTTTTACTACCACTTGGTATTTCTTTCTTTCTTCCGATTTTAGGGCTTATGCTTTTACTTGGACTGAATTATGTCTATGACATCTTGTTGCCAAAGTATAAAGTCTCATATAAGGAAGAAATTATTTTTGAGTATGCTCCTTTGTTTTTAATATTCTTTACTGCTGTTTCATTTATAGAAGCCTTAGCAATTATTATTGCAGCTCAAATTTCAATAGTAGTCTTTACTTTCATCTTGAGTGCAATTAAAGAAAAGATTGATGACGGCAATGCTAGTCGGGAATGGAAGGAGGCTCCCTTAATTCTGATTAGTATGGGCTTTTTGCTAAGTGCTTTTTATTTTATTCTGTGAGGTAGAAAATGTCTCAATTATTTACATCTTTTAAATCAAATAAAATAGAGCTTTGCTCTCGTTTAGTAATGCCTCCAATGGCATCGGCTACGGCAGATGATGACGGCTATGTTAGCGACGCCTTATGCAATTATTATGATGAGAGGACTATAACCCAAACTATAGGCTTAGTTATAAGTGAGCATAGTTTTGTAAGCCCTGAAGGAAAATTCAGCAATAAGCAACTTTCCATTGCCGATGATGCTTGCATTGAAGGTTTAAAAAAATTGACTGAGCTTGTTCATTCAAAGGGAAGCAAAATCATTGCGCAACTTGCTCATGCCGGTTCTGCCTCAGATTCTAATATTACAGGCTATGAGGCTGTCAGCCCAAGTGGCATAAAACTTTCTCAACGCCGAAGTCATAATGGCAATATTCGTACTGCCTCAAAAGAAGATATACAGAAAATTATAGAAGACTTTTGCAAGACTGCTACACGAGCGCAAAAGGCAGGCTTTGACGGTGTGCAACTTCATTCAGCTCATGGCTATCTGCTCAATCAATTTTATTCGCCAATTAGTAATAAGCGCAGTGATACCTATACAGGTGCAAATCTTGACGGTAGAATTCGCTTGCATTTGGAGATAATCTCGGCACTTAAAAAAATCATGCCGGAAGATTTTATCTTATCAGTAAGGCTTGGTGCTTGCGATTATACAGAAGGTGGAAGTAGCCTTGATGATGCTGTTAATGCTTGCAAGGCATTTGAAAAAGCCGGAGTCGATTTGCTTGATATTTCCGGTGGTTTGATGGGCTATTCTCAACCTGAAAAAACTGAAGAAGGCTGGTTTGCCGAAGAGACTAGGGCAATAAAGCAAAGCGTTTCAATTCTTGTAATCTTAACAGGTGGTATTCAAAGTGCTCAAATTGCTGAAAATCTTTTAAAAGATAATTCCGCTGACTTAATTGGTGTGGGCAGAGCCTTGCTTAAAAATCCGCTCTGGGCTGTTGAAGCAAAAGAAATATTAGAACACTAAGATTCTATTTATTGCTCCGGCTCTCAGTGTTAATTCAGTAATATCTCTTAGTTTGCCCATTTTTTAATAGCCATTTCCAGTTCTTCAGGCTTTTGAGTTCCAATCAGTAATTTTTTGCCGTTTGGAAATTCCAGTTGCAAACCTTGATTGCCTGCAATATTATAGGCGTTTCCATTTCCTAAGTTGTTAAATCTAAATCCCCAACCACCGTATTCCATAATTGGTGAATATTTTCTGACATAAACTCGTTGCAAATCTGACCATTTATAATGCTTGAATTTTATATGAATAGGGTAGTAACGGACATATATGCCGTCTTCTTTTATTTTAGTTTCCAGTTTTATAAAGATATAAAGGATGGGTAAAATCAATGATATTACGCAGAGTATCCAAAAAACAATATTTCCGAATAGTCCTTTAGTAATAGGCACTCCAAAAGCAATAGACTTATATGCCATAGGAAGAAGAATGATTGGCAGTATTATAACCGTCAACCACTTCCACCATTGAGTAAATTTTTGTTTTTCTGAAAATAAAATATTTCCTTCCATGTTCTATATTCTCCTTATAAGTAATCTTTAGCCGAGTCTAGCATTTTTATTTAAAATTTACAAGCAAGCTGGCTTATATTAAACAAATATGATATAATTTTAGCTATGAAAGAATATGATAAATTATTTGACAGAATAACAACTGCGAGGCACTTAGTTGCTTTTACGGGTGCGGGAATAAGCACGCTTGCAGGAATAAAAGATTTCCGAGGCAAGGACGGTCTTTATAAGCAAAAAGATACTGAAAAAATGTTCGACATTGATATTTTTTACGAAGACCCGACTGTATACTATAATCTTGCTAGGGACTTCATATACGGCTTAGATGAGAAAGAACCTGCAATCGTGCATGCTGTGCTTGCAGAGCTGGAAGAAAAGGGCTTTTTGAAGGCTCTTATAACCCAAAATATAGATCTTCTACATCAAAAAGCAGGCAGTAAAAATGTGCTGGAAATTCATGGCTCTCCTACGGAGCATTATTGCATCCAGTGCGACTACAAAACTAGCTTTGAAGAGGTAGCAAAAACAGCAAAAACAGGCGAAGTTCCTCTTTGCCCTAATTGTGGCAAGCAAGTAAAGCCGGCAATAACCTTCTTTGGAGAGGCTTTACCACAGCAAGCTATGAATCAGGCTGTTCAGGAAGCTTCAAACGCTGACTTTATGCTTATTTTGGGGACGAGTTTACAGGTTTATCCGGCAGCGTCTTTACCTGCATATACTTTACAAGCTGGGGGAGAAATAGCCATTGTGAATGATCAGCCCACTCAATTTGATTCCTATGCAGACTTTATTTTTGATGATTTGGAAGAATGTTTTGAAGCCTTGGATAAGTTTTTAAAAAAAATATAAAAAATACGAAAAATAGGCTAAATTCATAAGAAAAATTAAAAAAAAGTAAGTATTTTATTACTTTTTTTTAAAAAAGTGTTGACAAAAAAGTAAGAATATGATAACTTACATTTAGGCACAGAGTGCAGGTGCTTATACTCTCACTTGCACGAAACATTCATAAAATGTATTTTTTACATGAATGGTTTATACTCTATTCTTAATCCCTTCGGCTTGCATACTCCCGAAGGGATTTTTTATGCACAAATAAAAATATCCCCGCTTAAGAGCTAAACTTTTGAGCCTCTTCTGCCGATAAAAGACTGAAGGAGCTTATACCAAATAAAAGTACAGCATTATTTGGTTAATATTATATATAGTAAATTATGGAAAAAGAGAAAAAAATCGCAGTTGATTCAGAAAAAATAGCTACAGCAATACGCTTAGGTGTTCCTATTGCGATAACTTCTTATACCTTGCCCAAGGAAATGGAAGTTTATATAAATGCTGTTATAGCTGAATTTTTAAAGCAATTAAACAATGAAGATATTGCAGACTATATAGTCTACTACATGAATGAGTTGACTACAAATGCAAAGAAGGCTAATACCAAAAGAGTCTATTTCAAAGAAAAAGGCCTCAATATTAATGATAAAACTGACTATGAAACAGGAATGAAGAGCTTCAAGGAAGATAGTCTACATGATATTGATCATTATCTTAGTTTACAGAAAAAAGCCGGACTATATATTAAACTTTCCCTACGAGCAACAAAAAATAACATAATTTTGGATGTTGTTAATAATGTTCCCATAACAAAGCAAGAATTTAAGCGTGTTTTTGATAAGTTGGTTCGTGCTCGTCAGTTCTCATCTCTTGAAGAAGCCTTTTCTCAGGTTTTAGATGATACAGAAGGAGCCGGACTTGGGCTGATTATTATGGTCCTTATGCTTAAAAAAATGGGGCTTGATGAAAGGGCTTATGAGATAAAAGTTGTTAATGGCTGTACCGTTAATCGTGTTAAAATTCCAAGGAATTTAGCCCTTCACGAGCAGGCAAAACCTCTCACTGAGGCAATTATCGACTATATAAACGAAATTCCTCA
>PDWI01012405.1_pt1 | contig 11812 bp, 12 predicted proteins | sample 1430891 | NCBI WGS metagenome assembly PDWI01 (sample SAMN01162508, study PRJNA174530) | Oral metagenome, whole genome shotgun sequencing project. | biome: Marine environment; feature: Marine mammal; material: Swab sample of the gingival sulcus; isolation source: swab sample of gingival sulcus...
AGCGAGATGTACGACAGATCATCGGCACCGGTGACGACTGTACGGACGTTCCCCGGGGCAGTATCACCCTGTGTCCTGCTCACCCAAGGGAGCCTAGCGGAGCCGCCCGGGCCGGCCCGGGGGAGGGACTTGTTGACCGGGGTTGCTCAGACCCGGTACCCGTCGGGGTTGGCCGACTGCCATTTCCACGAGGACGCGCACATCTGCTCCAGCGACTTGGTTGCCCGCCAGCCCAACTCCTTCTCGGCGCGGCGCGGATCGGCATACGATGCGGCGACGTCGCCCGGGCGGGGCGGCTGAATCTGGTACGGCAGGTCCTTGCCGCAGGCGCGTGAGTAGGCGGCGATCACACAGCGCGGCGAGGTGACCGGCCGCCAGATCGTCGACATGGATGTAGTCCCGCACGCCGGTGCCGTCGTGGGTGGGGTACTGGTCGCCCATCACGTTGACGTGCTCGCGCCGCCCGATCGCCACCTGGGCGATGAACGGCATCAGGTTGTTCGGGACGCCCTTGGGATCCTCGCCGATGCGGCCGCTGGGGTGAGCGCCCACCGGGTTGAAGTAGCGCAGCAGCGCCACGTTCCAGCAATCGTCGGCGGCGACGATGTCGGTGAGGATCTGTTCGATCATCAGCTTGGTCCACCCGTACGGGTTGGTGGCGTGAGTGGGAGCGTCCTCGGCGATGGGTACCGACTCCGGCACCCCGTAGACCGTCGCCGATGAGCTGAAGACCATTGTGGTGCAGCCGCCTTCAGCCCGGCGAAGTGGATCACCGCCTGCGGGCGGGCCTGCTCCACCGCTTCGGTCAGTGCGGGCCCGTCCAGCAGGTCCACCTCGTGCGCGGCCAGCTCCCGCCCGGCGATCTCCGTGACCCGGGCGAGGACCGCGGGGTCGGAGTTGACATAGTTGTCGATGACGGTGACGTCGTGCCCACGTTCCAGCAACTGCACCACCGTGTGTGACCCGATGTAGCCTGCTCCACCGGTGACCAGAATTCGCATGCGGGACAGTGTAGAGGTGGTGGGCCGTGGTTGGCGCCCTGGTTGATGCCGGTGTCGTCGCCAGGTTCAGGCGCTGTTCACGCCGGCCTGCCGACCCGCACCAGCAAAGCTCCCGGCTCGATGGAGGCCCGCAGCACCCGGGCCTGCTGCGCGCCGTCCCCGTCCAACTGGGTGGGCATCGGCTCGGCGGCCACGACCACCACCTGCCTGCCCCGGTCGTACTCCATGGTGTGATGGCCCCGGCGGCTGCGGGTCACCACAGCGGCGGCCACGTTGGCCCATCCGACGATGCCGCGCGGGGCGACGGTGAGCGTGTCCAGGACACCGTCGTCGATGCGGGCCCGGGGGATCAGCGCCATCCCACCGACCAGTTTGCCGCAGTTGCCGACGAGCACCGCGCGGACCCCGCGTTCCACCGGCTGGTGGTCGTCGACGCGGATCGACACCTTGGTGTGCTCACCGTTGAGCTTGCGGACTCCGGCCACCACGTAGGCGACCGGTCCGACGACGGACTTCAGCTGCTCGGAGGTGCTGAGCATGACATCGGCATCGAAGCCCATTCCGGCCATCACCAGGAACCGTTGCGGTGGCCTGTCGTCCAGGGTGACCACCCCGATGTCGACCGCCCGGTCGGCGCCCTCGAAAGCGGTCCGCACCGCCGCGGACAGGTCGGACCAGGAGATGTCCAGGTTGCGCGCCAACAGGTTTCCGGTCCCGGCGGGCAACAGCGCCAGCGGAACACTGGAGCCGCTGAGGGCAGCGCCGACGGCCCGGACGGTCCCGTCCCCGCCGCAGGCCATCACCAGCTGCACTCCTGTCTGCAGTGCCTGCGTAGTCTGCCCGCCGCCGGGGTCCTCGGCCGTCGTCGTCAACCACAACGGGTCCGCCCAGCCGCGCGCGCGGCTGGCCGCGGTGACCTCGGCACGAACTTTTTCGCCGTGGTCGAGAAACTTGGTGGGATTGAGCACCACGGCTGCCCGCCGCGGCTCGGACGATCCGGCCGCCGGCACGGACGGCCCGTCGGTAACCCGTGGCGCCAGCGCGGCGCGGCGGCGCCGCACGATCGCGAGGACCACGGCCGCACAGAGCAGGACCGCTGCCATGACGACCCAGAACGTGTCGGAGGGATCGGCGTTCATCGCCGGACCCCCGGGTGCAGCAGCATGAGGCCAACGCTAGATGGTCGGCGGTCCCATCCGTGACACCGGCATCGTCGATGCCGTGCTGGCTGCCGACACCGCCAAGCGCGCCGCGTTGGCGCGTTTCGAATCCCTACGGGCGCAGCAGAAGGCGATGGGCAAACGGGTCGCGAAAGCGCCCAGCCAGCACAAACAGGATCTCATCGCCCAGGCCACCCAGCTGGCCGCTTCCGTGAAGGAGGCGGAAGCAGCTGCGGCTCAGGCAGATTCGGAACTGGCCGAGTCGATGTTCGGACTGTCCAACGTGATTGCCGACGGGGTGCCCACAGGTGGTGAGGCGGACTTCGAGGTGCTGCGCGAGGTGGGCGAGCCGCTCGATCTCACTCACGGCGGCACGGTCGAGGTGCTCGACCACTTGGCCTTGGGCGAGCGGCTGCGGCTCATCGACACCGCCCGCGGGGCCAAGGTCTCCGGTGCCCGGTTCTACTTCCTGACCGGGTGGGGCGCGCGGCTGGAGCTGGCGATGCTGAACCTGGCCATGGACGTCGCCGTGCAGGCTGGCTTCACGCCCCGAAGTCATGGGTGGCACCGGATTCCTCGGCGCGCACCGGGACGAGGTGTACCGCATCGACGCCGACGATCTGTACCTGGTCGGCACCTCCGAGGTGGCCCTGGCGGGTTACCACCGCGACGAGATCATCGACCTGTCCGGCGGGCCGCTGCGGTATGCCGGGTGGTCGGCGTGCTACCGCCGGGAGGCCGGTTCGCACGGCAAGGACACCAGGGGCATCATCCGGGTCCACCAGTTCCACAAGGTGGAGATGTTCATCTACGCCACCACCGAGCAGGCCGCCGCCGAGCACCAGCGGATGCTGGCGTTGGAGGAGCGGATGATCGCGGCGATGGAACTGCCCTACCGGGTGGTGCACATCGCGGCGGGGGACCTGGGTTCGAGCGCGGCCCGCAAGTACGACTGCGAGGCGTGGCTGCCCTCGCAGCAACGCTGGCTCGAGCTGACCTCGACGTCCAACTGCACCACCTTCCAGGCCCGCCGGCTGGGCATCCGGCACCGCACCGATGACGGCAATCAGGCGGTCGCCACACTGAACGGCACGCTGGCCACCACCAGGTGGCTGGTGGCGATCCTGGAGAACCATCAGCAGCCGGACGGATCGGTGCACGTTCCGTCGGCGTTGCGGCCGTATCTCGGTGGCCTGGAGGCGATCACGGCCACGGATTGAGCAAGCCGCTGCGGCCGCCCGGTGAAGCGTGACAGGCGTTACAGGTGGCGAATGACCGTTTCGTCGTGTCGAAGGGACCCGTCAGGTACCGTGATAGATGAGATCACTCAGCGTGAGATACACCGTTTAGCCTGCCACGATGAGGTGGTTCGAACATGGTTGTCAGAGATGCCAGGGTCGGCTCGCCGTCCGGCCTGCATGCCAAGCCTGCCGGGCTAGTCGCGGCCGCAGTGGCGCGTAGCGGCGCCCCGGTGCGGATCAGCTATCACGGCGAGTCGGTCGATGCCGCATCGGCATTGATGATCATGACGCTGAACGCCGGTTTCGGCGCCGACGTCCGGTTGGAAGGCTCCGACGAGGCGCTGCTGGACCGGCTGGTGCGCCTGGTGTCCGCCGACCTGTGCGACCTCGACTACGCCACGTGCCAGGACTTGGTGGAAGTCACCGCACACGGTGACTCGGGACGGCGGGCTGGGTGAGGCTCGCCCCGCCACCGCCTGACGCAGCCGCTCCCACTGCGTACGCTGAGCATCGTGGACCGCACCCCGATGCTCATTGCGCTCGATGTCGACGGCACCCTGATTGACTACGACCAGGTGCTGTCCGGGCGGGTAGCCACCGCCGTCAAGGAGGTTGCGGCCGCCGGTCACCACGTCGTCATCGCCACCGGTCGCTCCATTGCGGCCACCACGCCGATCGTGAACGAACTGGGCCTGGACGGATTCGTCGTGACCGCCAACGGCGCGGTCACGATCAAGATGAATTCCGGATCGCCCGCCGGCTACGACGTGGTGGAAGCGGTGACCTTCGATCCGCGGCCCGTCGTCGAATTGCTGCGCGATCAACTGCCCGGCGCACTGTTCGCGGTGGAAACCGAGGACGGCCGCCACCTCGTTTCGGCACCGTTCCCCGACGGGGAGCTGGGGGAGATCGACGTGGTCACCTTCGAGCGCCTGGTGGCCGGGCCGACCAGCCGCATCATCGTACGCAGCCCCGATCGAACCGCCGAGGACTTCGTCCGGCTGGTGGAACACCTCGGGCTGCACGGTGTCGCGTTCGCCATCGGGTGGACCGCCTGGCTGGACATCGCCCCTGAGGGGGTCAGCAAGGCCGGCGCACTGGAGCTACTGCGCCGGCGGCTGGGGGTCGAGCCGCTGCGCACGGTGGCGATCGGTGACGGCCGCAACGATGTGGACATGCTGCAGTGGGCTGCCCAGGGCATCGCCATGGCCAACGCCACGGACGAGGCGATCGATGCGGCCGACGAGGTATGTCCCAACGTCGACGACGACGGGCTGGCCGTCGTACTCGAGGCCCTGTTGATGAGTGGCCGGGCGTGAGCAGTGGCCGCCTCTGACCCTGCCGTGGCCAGGGCTGCTGGTGTTACAGGTAGTGGCCGGTCCGCTGATCGCCGCCGTCCGGGGGTAGCTGACCCGATTGGCCGCCGGTGGCGGGTAGCGCTTTTCGCATCTGCGAGATCTGCGTCTGAGCCGCCATCTGCTGGGCCATCAGGGCTGTCTGGATGCCGTGGAACAAGCCTTCCAGCCACCCGACGAGTTGTGCTTGCGCAATCCGTAGCTCGGCCTCGCCGGGGGTCTGTGCCGCGTCGAACGGCAACGTGATCGAGCGCAACTCGTCGACCAGGTCGGCGGACAGCCCCTTCTCCAGCTCCGCGATGGAGCGTTGGTGCACCTGGGCGAGCCGGGCTCGCCCTGCCTCGTCCAAGGGCGCCGAACGCACCTCTTCCAGGAGCTGCTTGATCATGCCGCCGATGCGCATGATCTTTCCGGGTTCCTCGACGATGTCGGCCGGGCTGGACCGCTGCCCGTCGGCGACGCCCATGGCATCGTCGCCGACGACCACCACGGTCGGACTATCGGACTGCTCGCCCGAGCCGCCTTGCTGCGGTTCACCGGCTCCGGTCATGCCGTGTGGATCAGGCACCTTGTTCTCCCGTCTGTCGCACGTTCGTGGTGTCCGGCGTTCGATGCACCAGCAACACGATCTTGCCGATGTGTTCGCCAGCGGCCATCCGATCATGGGCGGCCTGCGCCTGGGCAAGCGGAAACTCCCTGTCGATGACCGGTTTGACGAGCTTGCGGTCCATCATCGGCCAGACGTTCTCTGCCACTGCCGCCACGATGCCCGCCTTCTCGTCGGCCGCGCGGGCGCGTAGCGAGGTCGCACAGATCGTGCCCTGCTTGGCCAGCACCGCGGCCAGGTCCAACTCAGCACGGCGCCCGCCCAGCAGGCCGATGACCACCAGCCTGCCACCGATGGCCAGCGCCTCGATGTTGCGGGCCAGGTACTTGGCCCCCACCACGTCGAGGATCACGTCCGCGCCGTGCCCCGCGGTGGCCTCATCGAGCACCTGCACGAAGTCGGTCCGGCGGTAGTCGATCACGATGTCCGCACCCAGCGAGCGGCAGGCCTGGAGTTTGGTGGGGCTGCCCGCAGTGACCGCCACCCGGGCGCCGAGCGCGGTGGCCACCTGGATGGCCATGGTGCCGATGCCGGAACTGCCGCCGTGTACGAGCAGCGTCTGCCCGGCTCGCAATCCGGCAACGTCGACGAGGTTCGACCAGACGGTGCAGGCCACCTCCGGCAATGCGGCGGCTTGCGTCAAGGAGACCGGTCCGGGCACCGGCAGGACCATTCGGTGGTCCACGCTGACCTGTTCGGCGTAGCCGCCACCGGGAAGCAGGCAGCACACCCGGTCGCCCGGCTGCCAGTGGCCGGCCTGCGCGCCGACCGATTCCACCACCCCGGACACCTCCAGTCCTGGCCACGCGGGAGCGCCGGGCGGCGGTGGATACAGCCCTCGCCGCTGCAGCAGGTCGGCACGGTTGACGCCCGCCGCGTGCACTCTGACCAGCACTTCGTGGCGCTGCGGCACCGGGTCGGGCGCCCGGGTGAGTTCGAGCGTCGCCTCGGGACCCGGGTTGCGCACCTCGGCGATCCTCATGTGCCCAGACTAGGAGGTGCAAGGGGTGTGCAAGCACCCGCTTGGTGGGTACGATCCGATTCCGGCCCTACCGGCCATCGGCTGCTGCCAGGATGGTGGGGCCACGGCCCGTGACCCGTCGATGGTGGGGTGCCCGTGTGACGGGTCGCGGCGTTACCCGGCATACTACTGCAAACGGGTGACACCGCGGGACTTGCCGGTCAATTGGGACCACAAGTCGGCCGATGCCCCCGAGTGACGTAGATGTGCCGCCCGGCACCGCCGACCCTGGAAGGGCTTCCATGCTGCGAAACCTTGGAATCCGCGCGAAGATCCTCGTCGCACTCGCCGTTCCGGTCGTGCTACTGCTGGTGCTCGCGAGCGGCTTGGTCAAGAGTGCGATCGATCGGCGCGAGACTGCCCAGGGGTACGAGTCGACGCTGGCCCGTGCCAGCCAGTACACCCAGCTGGTGCGGGCGTTGCAGAGCGAGCGGTCGCTGACGCAGGCGGTGATGGCCGGTGACATCACCCGTAAGGACGCCTTGAAGGAGGTCCGGGGGCAGATCACCGACGGCATGTCTGATTTGGGCAAGCCGGAGGTCTCCACGGATCACGAGGTGGCCAACTCCCAGATCACCGAGATCTGGCAGGGCGTGCTGGATTTCAACCAGGCCCTGCCCGAACTGCGAGTGCAGATCGACGAGGGCTCCATCACACCGCAGCAGGCGTACAAGCGTTACACCGACGGCATCGACCAGGTGCTGGCGATCCCGCCGACGCTGTCGCAGGCCGTGCCGCTGCCCGCCGCCCAGAGCGCCATGACCACGCTGCACCAGGAAGAGATCGCCATCGAGGCCCTGATGCAGGAGCGGGACACTCTCAGCGCGGTGATCCTGCAGGGTGGGTTGAGCAGCGAGGAACAGCGCGCCCAGGTGCAGTCAGCCATCCTGCGTAGGGCCATCACGGACAAGGCGGCTCTGTCCAATGCGGAGATCCGGGGGGTGGAGCTGGCGGGCCCGAACCAGGCATTGCTGGACATCGAACAGCAGATGCTCGCGCTGGAGGTGGGTGAGCGGCCGAGCGCGACCGTCGCGAGCTTGTCCAGCGCCACCGATGAGGAGATCGGCAATCTCAGCGCGGTGACCGACCAGGTACTCGAGCCCGCGATCAAGGACGTCCAGAAAGAGGTGGATTCGGCCAACTCCGCCATGATGTGGACCATCGCCGCAGCTCTGGCCGCGCTGATCCTGCTGGCGCTGCTGGCCAGGGCGATCGCCAGCGGTATCTCGGCACCGCTGGAGCGGCTGACGCTGAGCGTGTCCCGCATCCACGATGAACTGCCCAAGCTGGTAGACCGGGACAACCCGGACCAAAAGGTGGCACTGAGCGAGGACCTGATCGTGGACGTGGAGTCCAACGACGAGGTGGGCCGGCTCGCCCAGGCGTTCAACGATGTCAACCGGTCGGTCGTCGAGAACGCGAACCAGCAGGCCGAATTGCGGGCCTCCATCGCTGGGATGTTCGTCAATGTGGCGCGTCGTGACCAGACGCTGCTGTCCCGCCAGCTGGGCCTGATCGACCAACTGGAGCGCACCGAAGAAGACCCGCAGACGCTGGCAACCCTGTTCAAGCTGGATCACCTGTCCACCCGGATGCGCCGAAACGCGGAGGCGCTGCTGGTGCTGGCCGGCATCGACACCGGCCGGCGGTTGCGCCGCCCGATGGCGCTGTCCGATGTGGTGCGTACCGCGTCTTCGGAGATCGAGCACTACGACCGGGTCGACCTGGTGCAGACCGTCGATCCGCAGATGCTGGGGCACACCGCCTTGACCGCAGCCTCGCTGCTGGCCGAATTGCTGGAGAACGCCACCGCCTTCTCCGACCCCAACTCCCGAGTGTCCGCGCGGACCGAGAACAGCCCCAAGGGCGTCGCGGTCATCATCACCGACGACGGTCTGGGCATGACGGACGCCGAGGTCGCCGAGGCGAACGAGAAGATCGCGAGCGCCTCCCTGGCCGAAGTGGTCTCCTCCAAGCGATTGGGCCTGTTCGTGGTCGGCCGGCTGGCCCGCCGGCTGGAAGCCGACGTGGTCATCTCGCCGGGTGCGAAGAAGGGGGTCATGGCCAGGGTCGACTTCCCGCCCTCGGCATTCGTGCCGGGTGCTGTCACCCATGTCGCTGATGCCGCCGAGCCGCCCAAACCGCGCGCTGAGGCATCTGCCGGCGGCTCGCCGGCGGCCACTGCGCCCGCCCGCATGCCTACGCCCACGCCGATGCCGATGCAGTCCACGTCGGCCGAGGAGGCGTTGGCGCAGGCCAAGCCTGCCGACTACCAGCCGACCCGCCCAGCCAAGGCCGCAGGCAAAGGCGGCCCGGCCGCCTCGCCGCAAGCTCGCGACGCAATGCCCAAGCGCGGTGCAGGCCATGCTCCTGCCGCCGCCCCTCAGGTGGGCCAGACTCCGCCTGCTCGGGGTTCAGTCAAGCCGGACGCCGAGGCTCGGGTGTCCCAGGCCCGCCCGAGTGAGCCACGAGCGCCTCGTCCCTCGGACACTCGCGGCAAGCCGGACGCGGAACAGGTCAGTCAGCAGGCATCGAAGCGGGCGGCGGATCAGCCGATCCCGGTTCCGGGGGTGTCGTCTGCGCACGGCAAGGCGGCTGGTCCGAAAGCGGACGACGCGAAGCCGGCCGAGGGCAAGCCCGCCGCATCGCGGCCAGCCGACAAGTCGTCCGCGGAGTCCAAGAAACCGCAGCCGAAGCCGGCCGATGCGGGCCGTACCGATGCGAAGCCGGCCGAGGCCCGGGCCACGGACGCCGACTCCGCCAAAGCTGGCACCGACAAACCCACTACTGGGCCGCAGACTTCCACCGCCTTGCCGAGCCGCGGGGCTCGCTCCACGACGGCGATGCCGAAGACACCCACCGGCGCTCCGTCGAAGGGCAACGACCGTCCTGGCACGCCGGGGAAGGCCGCATCGGCGGCGGGTGACTCCGTGCCTGGACCGCGCAGCGAAGCAGCCCGGGCGGCGCAGCGCGGTGGGCTGTTCAGCAGCTTCCGCTCGCGGCGCGCCGACGAGGAATCGGCCAAGGCCGAACAGTCTTCGTCGGGTGCGGACTCGGCACAGCAAGAAAAGCCGGCGGCCGCTGCCCCGGCCGGCGAAACAGGCCGATCGGGCGAACAGCAGGGCAAGCCCGCCGAACCAGGAAAAGCCGGTGGCGAGGACAAGTCCGGTGAGCCCGCCACACCGGCCGGCAAGGACAAGCCGGGTGCGTCTACTGCTGCGGCTGACAAGCCGGCCGGCAAACCCGCCGCACAAGAGGCGAAGCCCGCTGCGCAAGGGACACCGAAGGCTCAAGCTGAGCCCAAGGCTGCATCGCCTGCCGCGGACGGCTCCGCGTTGCCCGGCCGGATGCCGACCGTTCCGGCCACGACCAGCCAGGACATCCTGCCTGGTGGTGGCGGCCGGCGACCGGGGCGAGGAGGGTCGCTGTTCGCCCGCCTGGGGGACCAGCCGAATGCCGCGTCGCATGGCGCGTCAGCAGCGGCCGGGACACCGTCGGCGCCGCCGGCCAGTGAGATCCCGGCTCGCCGGTCGGCTTCCGAGGACGCGCCAGTGGTAGCGGCGGCGCCGCGATCGGCGGATGCCGAGGGCGGGTTCGCTGCCGAGGCGCTCAGCGAGCTTGGACGATTGCAGGCCTACCGCCCATCCCGGATGGCGACCGGTGCCTCAAGCGGCGGGGACCAGGCGCCGACCACCCTGGTGCGCCGGCAAGCGGGTGCTACCCCTGCCGGCAAGCTACCCCCGAAACCGCAGGCTCCGAGCCAGCGACGCAACCGCACTGCGGCCGACGTGCGCAGCATGCTGTCCGGGTTCCAGGCAGGTGTCGAACGCGGTCGTTCCGGCGCCGAGAAGGGGGACGAGTCCTCATGACCCGTGTTGCACATCGCTATCGACCCCCGGCGGCATGCCTGTGCCGTCCTGATATCAGCACTACAGCACGTCTCACCGGAGGAAAACCGTGACCGATCTCAGTTCCGAGGCCAAGAACTTCAACTGGCTGCTCGACAACTTCGTCAAGAGCGTGCCCGACGTTCAACACACCATCGTCGTATCCGCGGACGGGCTGTTGATGGCGATGTCGGCCGAGCTGGACCGCACCAACGGCGACCAGCTGTCCGCGATCGTCGCCGGGATGTCCAGCCTCACCAAAGGGGCTTCGCGGCAGCTGGGAGCAGGAGAGGTTCGCCAGGCCATCGTGGAGATGGACGAGCTCATCATGTTCTTGATGACCATCTCCGACGGCTCGGTCCTGTCCGTGGTGGCTGATTCCATGTGCGATATCGGGCTGATTGGCTACGAAATGGCCATGCTGGTGAGCCGCGCCGAAGCCACGTTGACGCCGCAATTGGTCACCGAGATGCGTTCCCGGTTGCCTGTTCACGGCGAAACCCGCGCATCGACCCTGGTCTGACCGGCATGAGCACCGACGACGAACACGTCGACTACGTCGACGATGAAGTACGCCGGGTGCGTCCCTATTTGTTGACCCGGGGACGCACAGAGGTGAGTTCCAAGACGCTGCCGGTGGAAGCACTGGTCGAAGCCTTGGCCGAGCCCGATGTGTCCCTGTCCACCGACCACCGGGGCATCCTCGAGTTGACCCGCAGCGAGTACCTTTCGGTAGCGGAGATCTCCGCCCATCGGAAGATCCCGATCAACGTGGCACGTCTATTGCTCACTGATCTGGCTGATCAGGGCAGGATTCGCGTTCACGGTATTTCCACAACCACGTCCGATAGTGGATCCGAGCAGGATTCCGTAGCCACCCTCAGCGTTCTGGAGAGTGTTCTCAATGGCATTTCCTCCCTCTAGCGTCGCCCAGGCCGGGGCGCCTGCGGAGCCGGCACCGGAAGCGGGCAAAGCCCCCACGGTGGTCAAGATCGTCGTCGCCGGTGGTTTCGCCGTCGGTAAGACCACCTTCATCGGCTCGATCTCCGACATCGAACCGTTGTCCACCGAGGCCGCGATGACAGAGCACTCGGTGGGTGTCGACGATGCGGGTGGCCAGACCTCCCGCAAGACGACGACGACGGTGGCCATGGATTTCGGGCGCATCGCGTTGCCGGGCAACCTGTGGTTGTACTTGTTCGGCACACCTGGCCAGGACCGGTTCCTGTTCATGTGGGACGACCTGGTGCGCGGTGCGATCGGCGGCGTGGTCCTGGTGGACACCGAGCGCCTCGACCAGTGCTTCCCGGCGGTGGACTACTTCGAGTCCAGGGAGATCCCGTTCGTGGTGGCGGTCAACTGTTTCGACGGCGTCGCTCGGCACGAATTGGAGGCGGTGCGCGAAGCGCTCGCGGTGCCGGAGGACGTCCCCATGCTCTACACCGACGCCCGGTCCCGGGCGGCCACCAAGCAGGCCCTCATCATGCTGGTGCAACACGCGATGCGCCGGCTGCAGGCGCAGGCGGCCGCCTCCGCCTGA
>PDWI01009630.1_pt1 | contig 11811 bp, 10 predicted proteins | sample 1430891 | NCBI WGS metagenome assembly PDWI01 (sample SAMN01162508, study PRJNA174530) | Oral metagenome, whole genome shotgun sequencing project. | biome: Marine environment; feature: Marine mammal; material: Swab sample of the gingival sulcus; isolation source: swab sample of gingival sulcus...
AACCCACGATCAAAATGAGGCCTTTGCCTTTGCCGATATTGTTGCGGTGATGTCAGAAGGCAGTATTGAACAGCAAGGCTCACCACAGTTTATCTATCAGCAGCCGGTAACAAAGGGCGCCGCCGCTTTTGTTGGTGATGCCAATTTTATTGAGATAGAGAAGGCTGTGACATTTTTTCCGGTGTTGGCAGAGCTACCGCCGACAGTGGTCGGATCTGATTATATGCTGATGTGCCGTCCGGAAAATTTTATCCTGCAGGAAAAGGGTGAGAACGCGATGGTGGTGGATATGGAGTTTCAGGGCGCCTGGCAGGAGCTACAGCTTGATATGGACGGCGGTATTTCACTGAATATACATACCGATACAGCAAGAATCTGGAACAGGGGAGAGCGGCTTATGGTTATTCCTGCCAGCGGCTGTATCTACTGCCCTGACGGGATGCTGCAGGGAACTTTTAAGATGACAGATGGCGGGGAGATCTCTTTCTCCTCTTATTCTCCGTAATTTGTCGTATCTCTTCCAGTGGGAATCCTGCAAAGAATCCCACTGGCCATCGATTTTTGGGCGGGTTGCTATACTGCCTTTTTTTCTTTATCGAGAGTTGCGTTTAATACAAGATAACCGACCAGTCCGGAAGCTATTGAACCAATAATAATACCGAGCCGTTCATCAAATAACACATTTATTCCTGACTCTTCAAAGGCAAGTGAACCAATAAAAAGACTCATGGTAAAACCTATGCCGCAAAGGGCGGCTGTACCATAAAGCCGGATCCAGTTCATGCCGGCAGGGAAGGTGACAACACCTAATCGGATAACAACCCAGCAAAAACTTAAGATGCCAACTTGTTTACCGATAAAAAGACCAGCCGCCACACCAAGGGGAACATTATGAAAGATATCTTCAATACGGATATCCAGCAGTGGAATTCCGGCCTAGGGTTTTCAGTGGTGATGCTGTCTGTGGATCATCGGTATGCAGCGGTATAAACATGGCCAGCAGTGCTCCGGCAATGGTGGCATGAACTCCTGATTTCAGGGTGGCTGTCCACATGATTATACCGATAAACAGGTAGGCACTCTTGGCGGTAACACCATAGTAGTTAAACAGAACGAGGACACTCAGACAGCCAGCAACAACAAGCAGAGCCGTCAGGGAGATTTTACTGGTATAGAAGAGGGCAATAATGATAATCGCCCCGATATCATCGAAGATCGCCAGCGAGGTAAGGAAAATCTTGATGGATAGCGGGACCCGTGAAGAGCCGAGCGTTGCCAGTACTCCAAGGGCGAAAGCGATATCCGTTGCGGCGGGGATTGCCCATCCCCCCACAGCCAGAGGTGTATCGGCATTGAACATAAGATAGATAAGGGCGGGGCAGATCATGCCGCCAAGAGCTCCCACTGCCGGCAGAATAATATTTTTTTTGTCTGACAGCTCTCCTTCAATAAACTCACGTTTAAGTTCAAGACCTACCAAAAAGAAAAAGATTGCCATAAGCCCATCGTTGATCCACAGGAGTAAAGGTTTGGCAACAATAAGGGCGCCAATTCGAATTTCAACGGGAGTGTCAAGGAGCATGTTATAGAGAGATACTGCTGGCGAATTTGCGACAATAACGGCAAGAATTACCGCCAAAAGGAGGAGGACTCCCCCTGCAGTTTCGGACATGAAAAATCTGGTAAATATTGACTTCCGCATTCTGTTTACTCCTTCTGAATCTCGTTATACATCTGATAACCCCTCTTTGACACTGCTGACAGAAGAGGGTAAAACTGATAAGCAATTACAAGAAATCTGTAAAAATTTCAACAACGATGCACACAATATATAGTCAATATCGGTTGGTTTGAAATCTTGTACTTTTTATCTTATCATTTACAGTTGCAATTGAAAGAACTGAAGAGAGCATAGCGGGTTTTCAGAGAAAAAACGATATGAGGGAGTCTCTGATATTTTTTACTATTCGTAAAAACTTGTTTTTGTCCTGGTAAGTTTATCAGCTCCTCCCGTTATAAGGCATTAACATACCATAAGATGAATTTTTCCCGGAGTTCTGGCCATTGTTTTTCAGAATAGCCCTTTAAGAGAGGAGTGTAACTGTATTCTTCGCTATAAAATGGTCATTTCTTTTTAAAACTGCCGATTTTTGGGCGGCTTTTCCGAAACACTCCTGTTTATACAATTTTAGATAGTTTTTATGATGTAGAATTATCCGCCCAGGAAACGGGTTCAATCTCATTGATATGAAAACCATCCCGCACAAGTTTTTTCTCACCTGCCAAACGAATCTTTTTTACCATTTCAGCAATATCCATTGGTTTCAAGAGATAATCGCAGGCGCCAAGTTCTACCATATCAAGCGCACTGGAGACAGAAGCATGACCGGTTAAAACGAGAACTTCAGCTTTTATATTGGCAGTACGCATCTCTTTCAGTGTCTCTTCTCCGGTAAGCCCGGGCATTTTCATATCAAGCAGAAGTACATCAAACTCCTTTTCTGTTGTTCGCTGCAGCGCACTGCGGCCATCGCCAACGCACTCCGCATCAACGCCGCATTTTTTCAATATCTTGACAATATTTTCCCGGAAACGCTTTTCATCATCTATCACCAGAACCTGTATCCGTTTCATCAGTACCTCCATTCTGTTTTTTCCATTCGAGAAGAGTGGTGGCAATTCCCTCAAGAAACTCGTTTTCATATTTTTTGACTGCGGCATCGTTATCAAGAGCGACATCAAGCTGACGGCTATGTACCAGCATATAGCCAAGTACGACCATGCCTTCAACAACCTGATCAGCATCGATATTTTCCATTTTGGCAAAAACCGTGTCCTCTTTTGCGGTAGCAGTAAACCCTTTTCTTATCAGGATATTGCGGATAAGTTTGGCGCGTAATCGTTTGCGGGTAATATCTGCTCCGCCGCCGGTAAATTGCAGATAGACATAATTTTCATCAGCAAAAGGCCCGGCATTACCTTCAACAGTTGTATAATGGAAGCCGAAACGTGCCTGCAGATTGCAGTAGCTCTCGGTAATCAAAAAACAGTTTCGTGCTGCCATACTGCTGGCATTCGCCGCCTCAAATTCCGGGTTGGCGGCGGCTTGCGCGACAACAGCAAGGAAACTTCCTGCCTGCATTGGCGGCGGTCCCTGCCAGCCTATATGGTGCATCCCTTGCCATAATGCATTGAGAGGCTTTGAACGGACATCGGCAATATCTACCGCTCCTTTTTCGCTATTTGCCAATCCACCGCCAAGGTCCAGAACCCAATACTGGGTCGGCACCTTATCAAACAGCCTGCGTGTGGCCCGTTCCGGCACACTGTTTTTACCAAAAAACATTTCATATACCGATTTCTCATGGCAGAAACGGGTGATATCATGCAGGGTTGTGCATCGTTCCGGGATAAAATCAGGGCTTTCGGCATCGGTAAGATGCAGGGTGATGATATACTGCATGGCCTTGCGCAGACTCTGCACCACCGGCGTTTCTTCCAGATCAAACAGCAGGGTTTCCTTAACGGGCATGGCTTCAGTTCGTCCCCGGTAAAGCGTGCAGCGATCGGCATCTACGGTAATTTCTCCACTCTCCTGTTGCAGTTGGCTGACCGCCCCTTGCATACCGACGATTGCCGGGATCCTGTACTCCCGTGCGATGGTTGCAAGATGCCCGGCAATGCTGCCATGTTCAGTTATAAGTGCCGCCGCCTTTGGCAGAACATGGGCGTAGGCGGGATGAGCCTGTGCCGATACCAGCAGCGCGCCTTGCGGAAATGAGACGAGCTCCGCTGGATCATTGATTATCACCACTGCTCCGGCAGCAACTCCGCCTGCTGCTGTTTTGCCTCCCTGCAGCAGTTGCGGCAGGTCGCAGTGCCACTCTGTTATTGCTGTCTTTTCCACATCCAGCGGACGGCTCTGTAACAGGACAATCTCTTCTTTTTCGTTTATTGCCCACTCTATATCTTGCGGTAAACCAAAATGTCGTTCCAGCTCATTCCCAATCCGCGCAAGCTGCAGCACCGTTTCCTGAGCAAGAAAGGGCTCTTTGTGCGGTTCGGCTTTTTCAATATTTGTTGCGATATTATCAACGGCATGCCATACCTCAGGAGTACAGGAACCATCGACGATGGCAACCGGTAACCCCTGTGTCGCATGGATAAAAAGCCCGTTTTGCCGCCCAAGGGGATCGGCACTGTAGAGTACTCCTCCGGCAACGGCCTGCACCATCTCCATCACGGAAACGCACATAACCACTTCATCATCACGCAACCCGTGGTTGTAGCGGTATGTCATCGCCTCCACCGACCAGGCACTGGCGATAACCTTTTTCCATGCAGTAACAATATCTTCAGCAGCAACCTGAAGATATGAGGTGTACTGACCGGCAAAAGATGAACCGGCACTGTCTTCATTTATTGCGCTGCTGCGTACGGCAAAAAGTGTTTGCGGAGGAAAGTCGGCAACCATCTGCATAACCGAACCTTGCAACTCTTCGCTAACCGGGGCGGCAATAATCGCCGCCGTAATATCAGCCGCAAGCCGGAAAAGTTCCTGGTCATCAGAACAGTCTGCCATTGTTGTTAATCGTTCAATCTCTTCGCGTAAATTACCGGATAAAAACCGGGCAAAGGATGCGGCGGTAAAAACGAACCCCCGTGGAATTGTTATACCGAGACTGGCCCCAATTCCGGCAAGCCGGGAGGTTTTTGCGCCTGCTATTTCCGGCCGATCTGCAACCTGTTGCAGGGAGAGGACGGGTGGAATATCATACTCCTTTTTTTCTCCATAAAGATCATTTTCGATGTCAATTGCTATCTGGCGTAATTTTTTGCGCAGAGAATCATATCTGCCGGCCCGCATCGCACAAAGAGCGGAAACCATGCGGCCAACAGATGCTACTGCACCGACACTGCGACTGCGGACAAAGTTCATATCAACCATACGCAGACCGTTGGCGGCATCGCTCATCTCCGCCATGATCTCAAGGGCATTATGGTTAGCGGCAAGGAGTTGGCGAAAATTCTGGCATTTATCAAGAAATTTCGCCATATCAGCCTGATCTCTGGCAATAGAGGCATCATGCCTTTTGCGCAGCATTTTCTTAAAGGAATCAAGTATAGCCATCTTCCCCTCCCTTTTTATGCGCCTCCGGCAGCTGGCATAACTATCGGTAGTAGTGTCCAGAAAAAAAGCAACAGGAGAGCTATGGTCAGAACAACAACAATTACCGCTGAAATTACGCGTAAACAGCAGTATTTTACCAGGCCAATGATTACCAGTACTCCCCGTATCAGTTCAAAAAGCCAGCCCAGAGATGGAATCCATGAAAGCAGCATGACAACGCCGGATGCGTATGCATATACCGAAAAAACCCGGGAAAACGATGGCTGTTCTGCCAATGGCAGAACAGCTGCCACACTGAAAGAGAATACTGCCGCCAGAAATGGCATAAAGAGCGCATTTACCAGAAAGATCAGTCCGATAACTCCTGAATTATCATAGAGATACGAGATGCTGACCACCGAATAAAACATACTGGAGACAACAAGAAATACCATTGGTCTTGCTAACGAATTCTCTTGCGGCAATGTCTGAAAAAAACGTGATGGAGAACTGATAATACTACTCACAGTATTGAAGTATCCTCCCATGGTGAATTTTTCCCTACCTTGCAAAGTATCTGATGACATCATACGCCTCCGCTTTTGTTCTTTGTTTCTGTCTGTGAAATTTACTGGATAACTTTTTCAACAATGCCCCAGAGAAGCATGGCAAGGGTCATAAAGAAAAGAAGATTTCTTTCTGTTTTTTTAGTGAAATAGGTTATGCCGCATTTATGCTGGAATGCTTTTTGATTTTTTTTCTTTGTATTCATATCAATCTCCTGAGATCTCCTCCTCTGGCGGCTGCGCAGCATCCTTGTAGCGCAGCCGCCATATTGCCTGGAAAATATCGGTAAAAATCCCGGTAACAGTTCTACATCAAAATCCGGGCAAATCGCCAAATCCCCGCAGGGCCCAATAGACGGCAGTCAACAGAATCAGCGCGATATTTGCGATAAACCACATCGGAACACCAACTCGCAGATAGTCTTTGGGCTCCAGATAACCGGAAGCGTAAACAATGGCATTGGGAGGTGTACCAATGATCAGGCAGTAGGCAAAAGATGATGCAATTGCCGTGGCCATCGCCATAAAGGGCAGATATGTCGTTCCCGGATGCACGATGCCGGCCATATTCAGGGTGATAGGACCAACCGCCGCTGCCGCCGGACCATCGGCCATTAAATTTGTTAATACTGCTGTCAGACCGTTGGAGGTGAGCATCAGTGGAATCCCCTGATCCATACCCAGAGGGGCCAGCAGGGTAACCACGCTGCTGGCCAGCCAGTATGCGGCACCGGTGCTGTCAAGTGTGCGACCGAAAATGATGGCGCCGGAGTAGAGCCAGACCACCCCCCAATCGACTTTTTCCTGATAATCCCGCCAGTTGACAACACCGCTTAACAGATAGGCAACGGCCCCGGCAACGGCGATAACGCCAATACCAAGTCGTACCGGATAGATGCCAAGATTGTAAAAGATCTTTTCGGTAAACCAGCCCCAGACCATGATCAGGAAGATAATCATTGCAATAATCTGGTGGCGGTTCCATTTGCCCATTTTGCCAATCTCATTTTCAAGCAGATGCATGGCAGGAGCAAGAGATTGGATACGGGGCTTAAACAGGGTGTTGACTGCCAGCCATGTTATCGGAATCATTAAAAAGACAAAGGGCATACAGTATGTCATCCATTGAAAGTAGCCAATATCAAAACCAAACATATCATTGAGATAGGTCATCATGATAACATTTCTCGCACCGCCTGACGGCGCGCCCGGGCCGCCGATATTGCATGCCATGGCAATGGTGATCATCAGCATTTTTGCCAGCTCCCTGTCCTCCGGAATTTCTTTGGTCAGTGAATTCTGGTAAAGAAGAATGCCGATCGGCAAGAACATGGCGGCAAGCGCATGGTCGGAGATAAAGGCAGCCAGCGGACTGATAACAAGAAAAAAGATCAACGTGATCCATTTGACATTTGGCACCGCCAGCTTTTTGAACATAAGCAGGCAGACTCTTTTATCGACACCGGTCTTGACAAAGGCAACGGCAAACATCAGCGATCCCATAATGAACCATGATGCGTCAGACCAGTAGAGCATGGCCACTTCCCGGCGGGAAACAACCCCTGAAAAGACAAGAATAAGCCCAATACAAAACGCAACTCCCGGCAGCGGCATACACTCTGTCAAAAAACAGAACACCACAAAAACAACCATCGCTATTGCCACCTTGATATGCCATGTGCCTTTATCAGCAGCCTTTTTCTGCTTATCCTGCAGGCTGTCATATTCAAGCTGCTGCATACGGAGATTGAACGATGCCTGCATTATTTGCCGATAGCGTTCCGGGCTAAGCGTTTTAACATACTCCTTTGCCCGTTTCAGATTACTGTCATCTACCGGGATCTTGTATTTGGCACACCATTTTGCGTTCCGCTTCAGAAAGCGTTCATGGGACAGGGCGCCCATAATCATATTTCTTTCCATCATATTGGCGATCAACAGTTCCCATTGTGATACGTTATCGCTGGTTTTTTGAAACAGTTCCTGGGTGATATGGTTGACGACAATCTCCTGGCCGACAGAGTATTGCAGACCAACCTGCCGCATGCTTTGCGGGGTTGGCAGGGTTAATATCGCTACGAAAAGGATGACAGGGATAATCAACAGTTTCCAGTTGACATACTTATCGTATCCTGTCGCTTTCTTGACATTTTTTTTCATTATGCACCTCACTGACCATTTTCCTCAGACATGCTGTCTACAATCTCGTTAAAGAGTTCCTGCTCCCGCAATACTCCTGCAATTGTATCTCCATCCCGCACTGCAAGTCGCTTGCGCCGGGCATGTATCAGGGCGTGAGCTGCTTCCATAAGGTTAAGGTCTGCATCGATAATAACCGGCGTGTCAGACATGATATCCCTCACCGGTATCTCCTTGAGCTCCTTAACCCGGCTGGTAAACAGACCCCGCCAGAAGATAGTGGAAAATTGCAGACTATCCGCGGTCGCTATTTTCGGAACATTGAGGTAGGGCGGCAATATCGCCTTAATCAGATTGCGGGGTGAAAGAAAACCGACAAGATCCTGATCTTTATCAAAGACAAGAATGGAGCGATGGCCCCGGTCCAGTAAATGGTTTGCTTCCAGCAGCGATGTCCGAACCTCCTGCAGGGCACAGATCGCTTGATACACGGAACTCTCCTCATCAATAACCGTATACCCTGCAATGGGGAGCATAATATCCCGGACTATTCGTTCTTCTCCGGGTACCGGTCGGGTACCGTCAGCGGCGTCTCGTATCTTTGCTGCCAGCAGGTCGATATCACACGGTTTGGCAAGATAATCCCAGGCACCGTCTGCCAAAGCCTGTTTTGCACTGGGAATATCTCCATGTCCGGTCAGCATTATAACCGGCAGAGACGGCCGCCTCTTTTTCATTTGCCGCAGGGTCTCATGGCCATCCATAATCCCCATTCGCACATCCATCACCACAACATCCGGTTCTGACGACAATTTTTCCAGAGCCTCTTCGCCATTGGCCGCGGTAACGACACTGAAACCTTTTTTCTCAAAGATTCTGGCCGTTACGGTACGAAAACGCTCTTCATCGTCAACCATAAGAATTTTGATCGTTGACATCTGTTCCTCCTTTTATGAAAATGATACTTGGTATCCAAAACCGGGTCCGGAGACAGATAACTATGTCCCGCAGTTCCGGTGTTATTTTTTACAGCACAGGAAGTCTCAGTATAAAAGTGGCACCTTGTCCCTCTTCGCTTCGAGCCGAGATAGAACCATCCATACCCGACATAATTGAATGGCTGACAGAGAGGCCGAGCCCGGTCCCTTTTCCCGGCAGTTTTGTGGTAAAGAAAGGGTTAAAAATCTTCTCAAGATTTTCAGCACTGATTCCTTTGCCATTGTCCTCTATCAGGATTTCGATCTGCTGCTCTGCTGTTATATTTGCAGAGAGGTGCAACTCTCCATTTTCATTGCCATGTTTCTCTTCTATTGACTGGATTGCGTTATTCATGATATTCAGCGTAACCTGTTGCAAACCATCGCTGTCTCCCTTTGCTTTGGGCAGATCAGAGGGGACAGTGCAGGAGATATGAATTCCTGATGATTCCGCACGGTGAGAGATCATTTTGCGCATATCATATAAGAACTCCTTGATATCGATAGAGAGAGAGTCGTTACTATCGTTTTTCCGGCTGAAATCAAGAATGGAACGGGTAATTGCTCCACAACGATCTATCTGTCTGTTCAGTTCCGCGACGCTGTCGGTAAAGTCTGTTGTTACGCTATTTTTATCAAGTTCTTTTGCCTCTATTTGCATAAGGGCAATCTCACTTTTCATGATCTGCAGAGGATTATTGATTTCATGGGCAAAACCTGCAGAAATTTCTCCCAACTCTGCCAGTCGTGAAGCGCGGAAAAGTTGTTTTTCCATATCCGTTCTCTCCTGCTCTTTTGCCTCTATCATCGCAATAATCTTATTGCTGATCCAGACGGCTAAAATGACGATAAAGAGCCCGCCGATAAAACAGATGAATATAATTTTCCAGACAACTTTGGAGAGATCCTGATATATTTCCTGAATACTTTGGCGAACAGTTAGAAACCATGCGCCATCATTAAGAGAAGCTGTCACATAGATATATTTTTCCCTATCCTTGGGAGGATCATGCTCAAGCAGTTTCCCTCCCGATCTGACAGCTGTTTGTAAGATGCCGTGCTGATTGACAAGATATGCCTCGCCGGTTCTGCCAAGATTTACTTTTTCAACAAGAGAACCAAAAAGGTTTTGATCTACCGTCGCCCGTAATACCATCTGCTCTCCATCAATAACAGCAGAGACGGCGACGGTAAAATGTGCTTTTTGCCGATACCCCAGATAGACATCGCTGATCGCGCTCCCCCGGGATAATGCTTGCTGAAACCATAAGCTTTTGGCGTAATTTTTGCCTTCGAGCTGGTATGGTCCTGCATAGGATACCTGTACGCCATCGGCGTTGATAAGGCCGATATCAATAAAGCTGCCCGAGTTCCTCGATAATCCCTCAAATATGACGGCGAGATTTTCTGACTGACGCAGCGAAGATATTGCCGTTGTGAAAAGTATTGTCCCCAGATAAGAGCGGCGCTCTTCCAGAAAAGAGGAGATCAGTGCGGCGTGTCCCCGGGCAACCCTTTCGGCGCCATTTATTGCCGCGGTATAGACAAAGTCACGGTATGAGGTATAGCCAAGAAACAGGGCGGAGAGAAACGGAATCATCGGCACGATAATTGTGACGATCAATAATACCCTGCGGATATCACGATATATTTTTCGAATCATTTTTCCCTCTCTTTGCGCTGAAATTCTCTGGCCAGCAGTATCTTTTCCAGCAATTCTGCATAATCAACCGGCTTCATACAGTAGTCAAAAGCGCCCTGCTTCATGCCACTGATACTGATCTGCAGTGAGGCATGGCCGGTAAGGATGATCACCTCCTTGTCCGGCCAGCTCTTTTTTATCTCGGCCATACAGGAGATGCCGTCCATACCGGGCATTGAGACATCCATGATAATAACGTCGACATGCTCACCTTTTTCGGCGAGGAGATCCAGCGCTGCCATACAGTTTTCTGCCTGCAGGCTTTGCAGATTACGACGCAGCAGAAATTTGCCGGTTATTTCCCGAAACTCATGCTCGTCGTCAACAAGGAGTATTTTTCTGTCACTGTTCATCTGTTTCACTGAAGGTTGAATTTTGCAGCATCTCTTTAATATCCTTGAAAAATTTATTGCGATACTTTTCCACCATCTGCGCCTGGTTCATCACCATATCAAGCTGACGCGCATGCAGACTGAGATAGCCAAGGATCATAAGCCGCTGCCGCAGATAATCGACCGGCTGTTTTTTTATTCGTGCCACCAGGGCATCGGAGCGCAACTCCACCCTGAAATCGTAATGTTCCAGTACCTCGGCAAGCAGCCGCGCCCGTACCGCCTTGCGCTGCATATCGGCCGCACCACCCTTGAAGCGAAAGGTGATATAGCTTTCGGTAAGGAATTCACTGAGATAGGATTCAATCATCGCATAATGATAGCCGAGGCGGACACCGAGATTACAGAAATTCCTTGATACCAGAAAGAAGCTGCGGGAGCTGAGTTTATGAGCCGCCACCGCCGGGGTAAACTCCGGGCGCATCGATGACTGGAAGATAATGGAACCAAAGCCTCGTACACTTACCGGTGGCGGTCCCTGCCATGGGTAGGCAATGATTCCCTGCCAGATGGCCCGCATCGGAGTGGAGACAACATCATCAATATGGACGGTGGCAGCATCGGGGTCCAGTCCTTGACGCAGACCGTCGGCAAGATCAATCAGCCACCATTCAAGGGGGACATCTCCGGTCAGCTGCTTTGCCGATGCCTGATGAAAGTCGTATTGATCGCCAAAATTGAACATCGCTGTTACCGACTTTTCATGGCAGAATCTGGTGATATCGTGCAGTGTCTTGCAGAAAACCGATTTGAATTTTGTTGAATCCGGATCGTTAAGGGTAAGAGGTGTGATATGGCGCAGTGCCTCACCGAGGATTCTCTGTATCGGGCTGTCCTTCATCAGGCTCTGCTGCTGACGTCTGTTTTGTAATACCGCCTCCTCCCTGCCTGCATAGATTGCTCTGTTATCGGCATCAAGGGTGAG
>PDWI01008768.1_pt1 | contig 11810 bp, 10 predicted proteins | sample 1430891 | NCBI WGS metagenome assembly PDWI01 (sample SAMN01162508, study PRJNA174530) | Oral metagenome, whole genome shotgun sequencing project. | biome: Marine environment; feature: Marine mammal; material: Swab sample of the gingival sulcus; isolation source: swab sample of gingival sulcus...
TCCTCGTCACGTCGTTTCCTCGGAGCGTGAACGGCTACGCCGTCCACTACCTACGAACAATACTGGCGTATCAGGTGATGGGGGTTTAGGGATTCAGGTCCGTAGTGCTATTTATGCTATACTAAAAACCAGCATGAGCAAATCACCCGCTGGTACCAACCTCGAGCGAGAGCTCTCTTCGCACTTCGGCATTGCGTTTGACATCGCCAAGCGCATCGTCGTCGACGTCGCCGTCGCGCGCGAGGTGCGCGCCAGCGTGTTTTTGACCAAGAAAAAACAGCTTTTTTGTTACATCTATGGCCAGAGCAGCCTGACGCTCGGTGATGTACGCCAGATCATATCGCGCATGGGGCTCAGGCCCGAGCTGTGTTTGCCGCCAAAGGGCCAGCCGCGCTATTTTGATGAGGTTGCAGCGCTACAGTTTCGAAAAGTTTTTCCCGGGCTCAAACCAAATGGCGACCAAGACCTCGCCTACTATCGTACGCTCGCGCCCTACAATCCAGCACTAGTCTTGATCGCCGAGGTCAAAGACGGTCATATCTACCAGTTTGACCCCGATGCGCGCACCAAATGGCGCGTTGCTGCCAAGTTTGTCTACCACAGAGTCGCGGCAGGCTAGGCGCGATTGAAATCCCAGACGCGGATATAGTCAATAAATAATGTACTGGCGGCAAACGACCAGTCATTGTTCGCGTCGGGGTTGGGCTCGGCGTATGGGCCGCCGATTTGCATAGTGCAGCGTAGCGCCCAGCGGACGCCGGGTGTTTCGAAGTATAGCTGGAATGTATCGGCCGGCCATTCATACGAGGACTGACCTTCTAGCCATGTACCGAACCGCAACTCGTCGCAGTACATGTCGATGCGGCCTGGGATTTTTTCGATGACGTAGATGTGCCAGTCCTCGGCGTCTGGATTGAGCAGGTCGCTGAAGAGACGGCGTTGTTCGAACTTCCTATGAGGAACTTCGGTATAGTCGCCGTGGAGTGTGCCGGAGATATAAAAATCAGGCGCTTGCTTGGCGTAGCCTTCGTAGAGGTCGATTTCGCCCACGCCCGTGCTGCCGTCGTCTAGTACAGGGCGAAACCAGAGCGGAGCGGGCCAAAAACCTCGCTGGAGCGGGCATTTGCAGCGTATTTCGGCTCGAAAATATTGTCCGCCGGTTGCCCACTTGAATGGTGCGTAGGTTTGGACGTTGCCGCTGGTCCAGTCGTGGCCGTTGTATGGTTCGTCTTTTGAGAGGATTTGCAGGCCGTCACTGACGACGATGTTTGATGCTCGCCAGACGGCGAGGTTGTTCGTAGCGGGGTTGTTCCAATTGGTGATGTTCCAGCGCGAGGTGTCGAGGCTGTTGCCGCTGAATTGCTCATCGAGCACTAGCCGCCAGCGCGGCCGGATTGCGCGAACCAGACGTCTCGCTGCGAGGCTCATGATTTGAGTATACGTAAGCGGCTCCGATGGCGCAAATATGTCTGCTATGATGGGCGCTTTTCAAGTACGACGAGGTGTTCGATGTGGGGTGTGCGTGGAAAAAAGTTGTAGCCGCGGTGGTGGCGGATGCCGTAGGCTGGCGCGAGCGAGGCGATGTCGCGGGCTTGGGTGACGGGGTTGCAGCTGAGGTAGATGATGCGCGGTGGGCGTTGCTGGAGTAGCCGGGCGACGATGCCGGTGTGGAGTCCGGCGCGCGGTGGGTCGACGATGATGGTGGCGTCGCTGGTGATGAAGTCGGTGGCGTGTTCGGCGGGAGCGAGGATGGCGTTGGCGTTGCTGTTTAGCTGAGCGATGTTTCGTTTCATTTCGCGCACGGCGTTTTCGTCGATTTCGATCAGTGTGCAGTTGTCGCCGCCGATCGTCAGGCCGATGCTGCCGACGCCAGCGTAGAGGTCGAGGACTTTGCTATTATTGTCGCTAGCGGCTCGAGCGGGTGTTTCAGCCTCGCCGCCGCCTCCGCCCATCAATCCGCGGGTATACGGTCGGTCGCCAACTACCAACTTATCTTGACCGACACTAGCCGGAAAGGCAGAATGCTCGTCGGTGTCATGGTTGTCGCTAGCGGCTCGACTAGGATCAGCTTCGTTACCTCGCCCCTCCTCGCGCCCATCACCCCCCTCAGGCACGCGCGGCCGCCAATTACCATCCTCTTGTCCGCGCTCTGCCGGAAAGGCAGAGCCTTCGGGATGTGATGGTTGCTCGGAAGCGGCTCGAGCGGGCGTCTCTGCCTCGCCGCCATCTTCGCCCATCAATCCGCGGGTATGCGGTCGGACAGCTAGTTGCCATTCTCCTTGTCCGACCTCTGCCGGAAAGGCAGAATACCCGCTGGATTGACGGTTGTCGCTAGCGGCTCGAGTAGATGCTGTCTCATCATCACTTCCACGCAGTGGTCCAGGGGCGTCTGGTTGGGTAGTTCCTTGCCCCGCATGATGCATGTTTTGTAATTCATACTCCCCCGACACGAAGTGCCGCATATCTTTCAGTGCCTGTTCGTAGACCGGAATATTGACCTGGAAAAATCCCTCCGTTGCGTAGTGAAATGGCACGCCTAGGACGGTGTCGTTCAGGACGGGGTTGCCGTATGCCGCGAGGCGTTCGGTGATGCGGCTGGCTGGGCTGCGCGGGTCGCTGTAGATGATTTCGCCGCCTTGCGCGCCAAGTGACGATGCGGTGTGGTTGTCGATGGCGCAAAAGTCACGGTCTTTGACGTAGAGTTGCCAGACGCAGTTTCCTTTTTGGTCGCAGCGGATCAGGAGGGTTTTGAGGCTGCGCGCTGTGACTGATTTACGGCGTAGCAGGTCGCGGATCGTACGAGCGAGCTGCATTATCGGATCTGCCAGGAGGCTGCAGCTGTCGACTACGATTTTGCCTCGGCCGCCGCGTTGAAAAAATGCGAGGTCGAGGGTCTCGCCGTGCGGACCGCTGTCGCCGTACCAGCTGAACTCGACTTTGTTGCGGTAGCCGTATTCTATGTGATCGCTGAATACGTCGATCGAATTAGGGAGGACGATGTCGTGCAGCTCAAAGGCTTCTTCGATCAACGCTGCTTTGTAGTGCTGCTCGGCTGCAAATGTCATGATCTGCCATGGGCTGGTGCTCAGGTAGCTGGCTGGGTCGCGCGGTGCGATGCGTTCGCTGCTGGCGTGGAGTATGTCAGTGACAATGCCTTCGACGTAGCGCGATTTGCGTTTGGTCTCGCGGATGATGACGCGCTCGCCGGGTAGTCCGCCCCACACAAATGCTTTGCGGCCGTCGTCGAGCGTGCCGAGTGTTTGTCCGCCGCCGACGATGCAATCAAGTGTCAGGGCGTGTGAGCGTGGTGGTTTGGTCATTGCTATATATTGTATCAAGCTGCGAGGACATAGGCGATCTGGCCGAGAAATCGTTGGGCGATGTGGTGCAATGTGATGCCAGCGCTTTGCGGTGATGGCTGCTCGGGGTCGCCAATCGATTCGACTGTCCACGCTGCCTGGTCGGTCGTTGTCTCGTCGAGGTCGAATGCATCGTCCAGATCGAGCGGCAGGTGCGCTCGATCGGTGAGGGTCTCGTCATCGGGTGTTGCGGCGAGCATTGCTTGGTCGATCGCTGCGTTTGTTACAAAAAGCTCGTCTGTATCAAATGGCGTATGTGCAGCTATATCGCCGATTTCGTGATCGTTGTCCCCCATCGCTTCGTTAGTAGTGTCGAGATACTCATCGGTTTCACCGAGCGGCGTAGTGGATGCTTCTGCTGGCTCGCTCATATCAAACTCTACCGGCTCGCCAAGCGGCGCTATGTCATGTGCGATCGGGATGAATATGTCGGTGTCGTCGGTGATCGGCAGTAGCGTTTCTGTATCGGCAGGCAAGGCAAATTCACTTTCGAGGTCGTCGTCCGACGGTTCGATCTGCGCGTCGTGATCGATTGCTGCGTCGATGATGTCGGAGTCGACTCGCTCGTCATCGAAGGCATCGAGTATATCGCTCGATGACTCTATGTCGCTGAGGTCTGTCGCCGGCGCCATGTCAAACGCAGCTAGCTCTAGATCGGACGCCGCGATATCGGGGGCTGCGAGCGCTAACTCGTCCTCGTCAGCAATGTCTTCTGTAGATGCCAAGTCGCGTGTCGTATACATCTCCGCCGCGACTGCGTCTGCTAGCTCGGGTGTGCTATCTGCGGGCATCGCGTCGTCTACCTCGTCCGACTCTGCTTGATGTGGAGCTAGGGGCTGCATTTGTGGTTCGGCTGGCTCGGTGAGCGGAGCCAGCGCCAGGGCATCGACGGAGGTCGACGACGTCTCAACGGGCGGTTGCACGACTGGTGGCGCGTCGGCGTGTGATGACTCGAGTGCCGGGGCGGTTGCAGCCGGCGCAGCGGGCAGCGTAAATGTCTCACTCGCTGAGGGCGGATGTGTCGATGGTAGTTCGGGTGTTGACGGTGCTGCCGGCGGCAGGTTTGGCGCTGGCGGCTCGGGGGACGATACTGGTGTTTGCGACGGTTTGGCGGTCCGCTCGATGATGGGCTCGGCCGATGCTGAAGCCGCCGCTATGTCGGGCGATGGCACAGGCGATGACTCGCGAACTGGTGGTGGTACTGGTGGTACTACTGGTGGCCGCCGGTCGGGTGCGGCGGCCGCAGGCGGCGGAGTGCTATCAGATCTGTCTATATCTTTTGGCGGCGGTGTCGGCTTGGACTCGGCTGTTGGTTTTGTGGATGGTGCAGCTGCTCGCCGTTCGACTGGTCGAATGGGCGGTGCGGGTGGCGGCGAAGGCGCTGCTGGCGGCTGCGGTCGGTCTTTTGTTGACGCTGGCGACGCATCGGCTGTGTTGGCGGCTGCTGGTGCTGGTTTGGTCTCAGCGGCTGGTCGACTCGGTGCGGCGGCTGGCGGCCGTTCGGTAGCTTGGCGAGGTGACGGCGCTGCTGGCTGCCTGTCGGGTTTTGGCGAGGTGGTGTTGATAGGGTTGGCTGCGGCGGCTGGTCGATTCGGCGCGGCCTCGGCGGCGAGCGGCTGGCGTGCGGCGGCTGGCGGCTGTGCGTTGGATCGCTTGGCCGGCTGCGGCGACGCGTCGGCTGATGAGGACTCGGGCGTTTTTGGCGGCGTGGGTTGTTTGAGTGTGTGTGGCGCTGGCGGCGTCGGCTCGGCGTGGTGAGGTTTTGACGATGGCTTCTCGACGGTGTTTGCGCTGGCGGCTGGTCGTTCGGTAATTTTTGGTTTGGGCGTTGGCTGCGCGGCGGTTTTTGGCGCTGGTTTTGACTGTTTTGCGGGTTTGTGCGGCGCAGGCTGCTCGGCGAGCGTGGGCGACGGCGTGGCATCGCGGTGTGTCATGCGCGGTGGTGAACTATCAGCGCGAAACGGTGCTAGACTAGGTGTCGCGTCGGCATCGTCAGCAGTGCCGAGTAGCGGTCGATCGAGCGGGCTTGGCGCCTCGCCGCGGAAATCGTCATACGGGGTTGGCCCGAGATTCCTAGCTGCAAATACGGTGCCGACGCTGTCATCGTTTAGCATGTCTATGAGTTTGGGCATGGTGTCGGCGGTTGCTTCTGCAGGTTCGGACGCCGATCGCTGCTGTTGTTCGCAAAGTGCTCGAAACGGGCAGCCTGCGCAGGCAATCGAACCTAGCTCGCAGGCTGGTGATGAGGGCGACCGAGCAGGCGTCTCGACAGGGATAGTACCGGCCAGCAGCTCGCTCATAGGTGCTCAAAAAATACTTCGGTTGATATATGCGAGCGAGCAATTCCCTGCTGCTCGAGCTGGTGAAAGATGTCGCGCACAAATGTCATACTGCCGCAAATCAGATAATGCGCCTCGGCTTCGGCCTGCGCGACGACGTGCTCGATTTCCATACGGCCGCGGTGGTACATGGTGTCGGCTTGGCGGCTGATATAGTGCGTGACGCGTGTCTCGAGCGTGGCGAGCTCGTCGCGAAACGGAATATGTGAGTCATGCGTATTGGCAAAATGCAAACAATGCCGTGCATCATCATCGGAAGCCAGCACGCTCCACACCGGACTTAGCCCGACACCTGCGGCAATACCGACGAGCGGTGCATCGGTGTGAGGATTGAAGTAGCCGTAGGCGCGGCTGATCTGGAGCGTGTCGCCAGCCTTCATCCGGCAGAGCCGCGACGACCACGGCCCGCCGATGTCTTTGACGGTGATCGATGCCAGCGCATCAGTTGGCCGGCTCGACAAACTATACGCCTTGCCCTCGGGTACGCCGAGATCATCAAAGTAGACGCTGATGTACTGGCCGGCGATGAAATCAAACGGCCGCGCGAAATACAGCGTCACGACGTCTGACGATTCGCGGCGGATGTGGTCGATAGTGATGGTTAGTGAATCACGCATGTTGCTACGTACTTTTCCATGATTGATTTGATACCTTGCATCTGCTCGTCGTCGTATGCCGACTCGTATGCAAATTGCGGACTGAGGGTTTTGCCGGGGCGGAACTTTTGCAGCGCAAACCGTTTTGCGCCGGCAGCGAGCTGGCCGATTTCGTGGAACTCCTCCGGCTGCAGCTGGCTGCGTACGATCGTGGTGCGCAGCTCGTGGTCGATGCCGCTATCGATGACGAGACGAATACTGCGCACGACCGCGTCGGTGTCGATAGGACGGGCGGCGATCTCGCTATAGCGCGCGAGCGGGCCTTTGATATCCATCGCTACGAAGTCGATCTGCGAGTCGGCGATCAGGTCGGCCAACATGTCCGGGTGCGTGCCATTGGTGTCGAGTTTGACCAGGTAGCCCATGGTTTTTATGGCTTTGATCAGCCGCGGCAAGTCCTGATGTATCGTCGGCTCGCCGCCGCTGACTACGACGCCGTCTAGTTTGCCGCGGCGCTTCTCGAGCCAATCGAGGATCATCGCGACTGGAATTGACTCGAGAAACTGTTCGGGCAGCACCAGCTCGGGATTGTGGCAGTAGCCACAGCGCATATTGCACCCGAGCGTGAAGATGCTAGCGGCAGTGTGTCCTGGATAATCGACGAGCGAGACTTTTTGCAGCCCGCCGATTGGCACATCGATCGTCTCAGGCGCGGAGAGCTTTTTCATAGTGGTGCCGCATGTTAAACTCTGCTTTTTTGCTGCCGTTCCACTGCTGGACTGGCCGCAAAAAGCCGACGACGCGCGAGTAAATTTCGCAATTGGTCTCGCACTTCGGACAATACTCTTGCTCGCCTGACAAATAGCCGTGGCTCGGGCAGACGCTGAAGCTTGGGCTGAAGGTAAAGTACGGCAGGCGGTAGTTGGTGCAGATGGTTTTGATCAGCTGCTTGAGCGCCTGCGGGTCGTCGACGCGCTCGCCGAGGAAAAAGTGGATGACGGTGCCGCCGGTATATTTGGTCTGCAGCTCGTCCTGGAGGTCGAGTAGTTCGAACAAGTCGTCGGTGTAGTTGACCGGTAGGTGCGTCGAATTGGTGTAGAATGGCACGGCGACGTCGCGGCCGCGGCCATTGGCAAAGTTGGCCGTCTCTGGAAAGTCGCGCTGATCGATATGTGCGAAGCGGTATGTTGTGCCTTCGCCCGGCGTGGCTTCGAGGTTGTAATTGTTGCCGGTTGTTTCCTGAAATTCGACCAGTCGCTGGCGCATGTGGTCGAGGACGCGCTCGGCAAATGCCCTGCCCTCGTCGGAGCCGATATCGGTGCCGAGCAGATTGAGGATAGCTTCGTTCATGCCGAGCAGGCCGATAGTGCTGAAGTGGTTTTTCCAGTAGCTACCAAAGCGCTGTTTGATGTCGCGCAGGTAGAATTTGGTGTACGGGTAGAGATTTTTTTCGGTCAGTTGCTCGAGGGTTTTGCGTTTGACTTCGAGCGAGTCGCGAGCGGATTCCATGAGGATATCGAGGCCGCGCATGAAGCTCGCTTCGTCGGTCGATTTGAGCGCGAGCCGCGGCAAATTGATCGTGACGATGCCGATGCTGCCAGTCATCGGACTGGAGCCGAAGAGTCCGCCGCCGCGGTAATCGAGCTGGGTGTTGTCGATGCGCAGGCGGCAGCACATGCTGCGGGCGTCCTCGGGATTCATGTCGCTGTTGACGAAGTTTGAAAAATACGGAATGCCGTATTTGGCGCTGGCCTCCCAGAGGTTTTCGATGATCGGATTGTCCCAGTTGAAATCCTCTGTGATGTTGTACGTCGGGATCGGGAATGTGAAGACGCGGCCGGAGGCATCGCCCTCGGTCAGGACTTCGAGCAGGGCGCGGTTGAACGTGTTCATTTCGTCCTGGAATTCGCCGTAGGTCTCTGTCTGATATTCACCGCCGATGACGACTGGGTTGTGCTGCATGTGGCTTGGGCACTCGAGGTCGAGCGTGATGTTGGTAAATGGCGTCTGGAAACCGACGCGAGTTGGTACGTTGACGTTGAAGACGAACTCCTGGATGGCTTGTTTGACCTCGTCGTAGCTGAGCTGGTCGCGGCGGATAAATGGTGCCAGTAGCGTGTCAAAATTGCTGAACGCCTGGGCACCGGCTGCTTCACCTTGCAGGGTGTAAAAGAAATTGACGATTTGGCCGAGCGCCGAGCGGAAATGTTTGGCTGGTTTTGAGGCGGCTTTGTTCGGTACGCCGGTGAAGCCCTGGCGCAGCAAGTCGAGCAAATCCCAGCCGACGCAGTAGACGCTGACCAGACTGAGATCGTGGATATGGTAGTCGCCGGATTTGTGAGCGGCGCGGATTTCGGGCGAATAGATTTTGTTTAGCCAGTAGGTTTTGCTGACTTCGCCGGCGATGTAATTGTTGAGGCCCTGCAGGCTGTAGTCCATGTTGGAGTTTTCGTTGACGCGCCAGTCAGCTCGGCCGATGTACTGGTCGATCAGATCGAGGTGGGCGCTGTCGGCGATTTCGCGGATTTTTTTGTGCTGGTCGCGGTAGATGATGTAGGCCTTTGCGGTTTTTTTGTAGCCGGCGGCAAACAATGTGTCCTCGACGATATCCTGGATCTGCTTGACCGATGGCGTGTCGGTGTCGAGCGTCTTGGCGGCTGCTTTGAGAACGCGTGTGGTCAGGCGCGCGGCGTCTTTTTCGGTGAGTTCGCCTGTCGCGCGGCCGGCTTTGGCAATCGCATCGACGATCTTTTGCCGGTCAAATGCGACTGTGCGTCCGCTGCGTTTTTTGATGGTCGAGAACATGTCTATACCTCCCTATTCTCGTTAGGCAGACATCACGAAACTGGCCGGCTATCGGTAGACGGTGAGTGCTTGACGTTGATGTCGTTTTGTTTTTATATTACACCATATGTAGTGCTACTGTTTAGATTACGCCTATACATATAGCGTGTCAAGCGTTTATTGTTGTAAAATATGATACTATTCACATCTGGCTGATTGGTCAAATCAGCTCTCGCCATGCTATAATCGAGGGGTTTTATTGGGACGTCGCCAAGTGGTAAGGCACCAGGTTTTGGTCCTGGCATTCGCAGGTTCGAGTCCTGCCGTCCCAGCCATAGAAAACACCGCAAGTTTATCGTTTGCGGTGTTTTCTGACAGATGAAACATGGAACTTGTGAAATTACAGTGGTATATTTAAAGCATAAGTATAATTTTTAAGAAGGTAGTCAGTAATAAAAGCAAAATTGCCTGTATCCATCATCGCGTTCGCAGTACTTTTCTGTGTTCTATCACCGGTGACTATGTAGATACATCAATCAATGCAGACAACAAAGAAGCTCTCGTTGCTTCAAGCCAAGACACTCAAACAGAAGGTATCTTTAGCAAGCTGGTTATGTTAAAAGATGAGGAGGATCCAAGTATCGAGGTTCCGACTATCCTCGCCAAAGATGAAGCTGGAGTCTGCTTTGCTATGCAAGCAACCGATTACCTATCTCCAGTACTGAATCCAAGCGATCCGAATTACCAACCAAGAGGGTTCACAAAATTAACGCAATTACCAGAAGGAGAAAACTGTGAATAAGAAAATTACGAATAAACAAGATACCGTTTGGAATATCGCGCAAATAGGAGCGGGCATCCTGGTTACGTTCTGGTTTTTAAGCTGGTTCATGGGATTCATTAATTTACAAAACTATAAGTGGTACATAGCACTCTTGATAATAATTGCAATAATAACGCTCGTGCTTGTTTTTAAGATTAAGTCGCTTTTGAGAGTTTTATGGGCACTGGTCTTGGTTCTGGCAGTTGCCGTGCTTACCGTTATGTATGCGCTCAAAGATCTTCGTATCCAATTTTAGTTTAGGATCGCGAAGCGACAGAACAAAACGCATCTTGACTTAACGCTATGTATACGCCCTTGGGATGGTCTCCATAAGAGCGCAGACGATAGGGTTGCGGTGTTTTCTTTTGTGGTGAAAAAATAGTCGTCGAAGCGGTTTTTTAGGCTGGGTTGAGCAAGATTTTGTTGCGCTCTTCGGTACGGGTTTTTTCTGCCTCGAATATACGACTGCCCTCTTTGCCGCTAAGCGGCAGGAAGCGGACGTATGGGTCGTTTGAGTCGTCCATGCGGCCGGCTACGGCGACGATGTCGAGCTGTTCGTCGGCATAGAGAACGACTTCTTTGCCGTCGCCGTCGTTGTCGATCTTTGTGAATATGCCTATATTTAGCTGTGTCGTGTCGCGGCCATTTTCGTCGATCGCAAAAACACGTATCTGCGGAGTCGTCCTTTCGTCGTCAAATGGTAGATGCCTCGCGTTGAACGATTCGATCGTCGGGCCGAAACATATGTGCTTCACGTTTGGCAGGACTTGATGGAGGGCGTGGTCTGGCGGGAGCTCCAGTAGTGCGGCGAACGTGTCGCCCTCGCGGTACGACAGTGCTATTTTCTGGTCTGGTCCGGGCAGTGATTTTTTGTCGTAGACGTTGACTTCGCGGCTGTCGTCGAGGTAAACGATCTCTGCTGGGGAAAAGACTGGTGCGCGATGATCTACGACATTGAGGCGATTACCCATTACGGTCACTGGTACGGTGTATTCGTCGGGCTTGCCGTTGCGATTGTCTCCGGCCGTACCGCCGTGATGCAGTGGTTGCTGGATGCGCTCCGTGCGGAGCAGCTCTTGGATAGATCCGAGCGCTCCGTATTGGCTGAGCGTGTCGTTTCTGTCGCTCGTGCATGTACTCAACTCTCGAGGGTGTGGCAGTCCAAATGCGGCATGGCCAAGCTCGTGTGCTACAACGTACGCAAGGGCGTCGTTCGACAGTTTTTCGCCGTTGGTTGTTCGCGCGTTTGCGACGAAGAGGTTTTTGTCTGGAACGGCGTACCCTCCGCAATTACCAATTTTGACATTGCCTCCGACAAGTAGGGCGCCGGTGATGGTACTTTCCAGAGTGTCTGGAGATAGGTCTTGGCGATTGGCTTCAATCATATCCTCTACTTTTTTGGGGGTGTATGTCGCGTTTTCTTCGGACGGTACAGTTCGGAGGCTCCATGCCCCGTGCCAGTTGCAGGTTTCTTCGAGCCGAAGCTGGAGTATGTGCATAGTGCTCTCTATGCGCTCTCTTTCCTCAGGCGGAATATTTCCCATGATGAGAAAATCGATAGTCTCTGGCAGCGTTTCAGTCTCTTTTTGCTCTAGGCTAGGTACCGCACTCCGCTCGGTGCGGGGTGTTTCTCTCGGCGTACGGTTCATAGAGCAGCCGCCAAAAGCGACGGCGCCAAAGCCTATGACGCCCAAGCCTAGCAATTCTCTTCGAGAGAGATGGGGCTTGCTCTCGGGGGCGGTGCTGTGCGTTTTTGGACATACTTCCATTATTTTATTGTAACATACTTTGTAGCATAAGTCAATAAGTGCGTAGTAACTCACTATCCACCCACCATACATCTTGGACACATTTCACTAAACTAGAAAGGAGTGAAAGTGAGATATCGCAAGATGACAGAAAAGCAATT
>PDWI01008769.1_pt1 | contig 11810 bp, 10 predicted proteins | sample 1430891 | NCBI WGS metagenome assembly PDWI01 (sample SAMN01162508, study PRJNA174530) | Oral metagenome, whole genome shotgun sequencing project. | biome: Marine environment; feature: Marine mammal; material: Swab sample of the gingival sulcus; isolation source: swab sample of gingival sulcus...
AAGGATATAAAAAAAGCGAAATTGAATAAGAGCTAAGGAGTCGTTGATGTCTGGCGTAAAAAATGAAGATGTCCGCAAATTCGCATTAGAAAAAGATTTGGATGAAGATTTAGCGTATAAAATTGTAGAACAAACATTAAAAGCTGCATATAAAACCACCTTTAAAACCGATATTAACGCAGTTGTTACCTTCGGAGACGATGCGGTATCAATATATGCACGCAAAAAAATTGTTGATGATGTTGTTAATCCGGTTCTTGAAGTAGATATTGAAGAAGCATTAAAACTTGATGATGAATGTGAACTCGGTGATGAACTTTTGTTTGAACTTGACCCTAAAGATTTTAAGCGCGGCCCCATACAAGCAGGTGTTCAGCGTGTACATCAATCAACACGGGAATACCAAAAAGATACTATTTATTCGGAATATAAGAGTAAAGAAGGCGAAATCATCATCGGTTACTATCAACGCGAGAAAAACGGAAATATTTATGTTGATTTAGGAAAAGTCGAAGGGCTGCTTCCCAAACGCTTCCAACTCCCGCAAGAAATATACCGGCAAAACGACCGTATTAAAGCGCTGATAAAAGAAGTAAAAAAACACCGTCAGTCAAATATGGTGCAGCTGATTTTATCGCGGACAGATCCTGATTTTGTCCGCCGCCTCATGGAATTGGAAGTACCTGAAATTTACGATAATGTCGTTGAGTTGTATAAAATTGTACGAGAACCCGGTTACCGGACAAAAATGGCAGTGATCTCACACCGTGAAGATGTAGATCCGGTCGGAGCCTGTGTCGGCCCGAAAGGCGGACGCATCCAGACCGTTATTACCGAGCTTGAAGGTGAAAAAATCGACGTACTTGAATTCTCACCGGAACCGGAGATTTTCATTGCCAATGCGCTTTCACCCGCAGAAGTATTAAAAGTAATTATTCTTGATGAAGAAAAGCGTACGGCACTTGCAGTTGTTGCTGACACACAATTATCAATTGCAATCGGAAAGCAAGGACTCAATGTCCGTCTGGCAAACAGATTGGCAGACTGGAATATTGATGTAAAAACAGAACAACAATTTGAAGAGATGGATATCCATGCGGAAACTCGGAAAGCAGCAGAAGATCTCTTCGATGATAACGAAATAGCATTAGAAGATATACCGGAAATTACTGATGAAATAATTGAAATACTTCATCGAAATAATATCAGCACTATTGAACAGATATGTGATTTCTCACAAGATGAAATAAATACACTTGACGGTATGAATACAGAAATGGGAGAATCATTGTACGGAATTATACAGGATCTCTTTGAACAAGTACCGGAAGAAGATACCGGTGATGCTGATTTCACGGAAACAATTGAGCAAACTGACGGCAGTATTGAAGATGATACAGAAATGTATGACTCTGATGCTGACGAGATATATGAATGCCCCGAATGCGGTGCAGAAATTACGATCGATATGACAGCCTGTCCCAGCTGCGGTGTCGGTTTGAGTTTTGAATATGAGGACGAAGAATAGGAGAAGTATGGCGGAAGATTTGGAAACGACGCAAGAGAAAAAAGTAATTCTCAAAAAGGCAAAAACCTCCCCGGCGGCTTCACAAGCCCCGCAGCAAGAAGCACAGGAACCTGAAAAGAAGCCTGTGCGTAAGGTTGTTCCGGTAAAGCGAAAAAGAAAACCGGTTGCCCATCCGACAGCAACTGAAAGCCCGTCAACACATACAGCTGCTACGGAACAAAAGAAGCCGAATAAGGCGGCAGCTGAAACTGCTGAAAAGCAGAAACCGGCAGAAGCGAAAACGGAAGTCGTGCATACGAAAAAAAAGGACGCACCTGAAAGCAAAAAAACAGAGAACAGCAGCGAGCACAGCACCCCGAAAAACGCACAAAATGTACAAACTGAACAAATAAATACTGAAAAAACAGAGAAAAAACCTGAAAAGAGTACCGCTGCAACACGGACAGAAAACAAGAACCAAGTCCGCAGTCTTGATATAAGCAGTAGAAGACCCGATAAACGTGCGGGGAATCTTGCCGGCGGCGGCGGGAAACCGAACAACCGTTACGGTAACAACAATACACAAGGCGGAAATAGAAGACGAACATCATTTACCGGCAGCCAAGCACGAGCAAATGCAGATATGCGGAACAACCGTCCGCAAGACGGAAATAGACCGCAGAATACACGCGGCGGCGGTGGACGCAGACCCGGAGGGTTCCAGCAAAACGGACAGCGCACAGGCGGAGGATTCAACAAAGGCTTCGGTTTCCAAAGCGGACAAAACCGCGGAGGCGGAAACGGCAGACCGATGTCCGCTCCGATGCCGCTTGAAACAAATAAGCAACAGTCAAATAAGAAATCGTTTAAAGGCAAAAAACAAACGTATTCCCGTAAAGAACAGGAAAGTAATTTCTTTGAAGAAAAACTTCTTCAGCAAAAAAAGAAAGCAAAAGAAAAGCTCAATGCCATTCCCAAAAGTATTGAAATGCTTGAATCGATTTCTGTTGCAGAGCTTGCCCGTAAAATGAATCTGAAAGCAGCAGAACTTATCGGAAAACTGATGGGTATGGGTATGATGGTTACCATGAATCAATCTATTGATTCCGATACCGCAACTATTCTTGCATCAGAGTACGGCTGCGAAGTAAAAATCGTCAGTCTGTATGAAGAAACGCTTATTGAAAACACTGATGATGAAAATGCAGTACTTCTAACCAGACCCCCTGTTGTAACCGTAATGGGTCATGTTGACCACGGTAAAACAAAAACACTTGATGCAATCCGCAGCACAAATGTAACGGCAAATGAATTTGGCGGTATTACTCAGCACATTGGTGCATATACCGTATCAACTCCCAAAGGAAAAATTACATTCCTTGACACACCCGGTCACGAAGCGTTTACCATGATGCGCGCCCGCGGTGCCGAAATCACCGATATTGTCGTTCTGGTTGTCGCCGCTGATGACGGGGTTATGCCTCAAACAATCGAAGCGCTCAACCATGCAAAAGATGCAAATGTACCCATTATTGTTGCAATCAATAAAATAGATAAACCTGAAGCTAATCCCGATAAGATTAAAACGAGGTTAGCTGAATTAGGATTAGTTCCTGAAGATTGGGGCGGCGATACTATGTATGTGCCGATTTCAGCCTTGCAGAGAGTCGGAATTGACGACTTGCTTGAACACATCCTCCTCCAAGCAGAAATACTTGAACTGAAAGCAAACTATGAATGCCGTGCAGAAGGAAAAGTTGTTGAATCACAGATTGATCACGGACGCGGTATTGTTGCAACCATTTTGGTAGAACGCGGTACTCTGCGTACCGGCGATCCCTATGTTGCCGGTATTTATTCAGGGCGTGTCCGGGCAATTTTCAATGATAAAGGCGAAAAAATTAAAGAAGCACTTCCCAGTATGCCGGTTGAAATTCTCGGGCTTGAAGGAATGCCGAATGCCGGTGATCCCTTCCAAGTAACTGAATCAGAGCGGAATGCGCGGCAGATTTCATCGAAACGCCAAGAACTCAAACGGTTTGAAGATTCCCGTAATGTTAAGAAAGTTACACTGGACAATCTGTATGAAACCATTACTGACGGCGGTATACTTGAATTGAAAGTTATTATCAAGGCTGATGTACAGGGCTCGGCAGAAGCACTCAAACAATCACTTGAAAAACTTTCAACACCTGAAATCCGGCTCAATGTTATTCACGCATCAGCTGGTGCTATCAATGATTCGGATGTTATGCTTGCCGTAGCGGACTCAAACGCTATCATTATCGGCTTTAATGTCCGCCCTACTCCTCAAGCCAAAATACTGGCTGATCAGGAAAAGGTTGATATCCGTAAATACAACATTATTTACAAAGCCGTTGAAGAAATTGAAATGGCAATGGAAGGAATGCTCAGCCCCGATATCAAAGAGAAGGTTATCGGTATGGTTGAAATCCGTAACGTTATCAAGGTACCGAAAATCGGTAACATTGCCGGTTCTTATGTTATGGAAGGACTGGTCAAACGTAATAGCATTGTCAATCTTATTCGTGACGGTATTGTTGTTCATAACGGAAAAATTGCATCATTACGCAGATTCAAAGACGATGTAAAAGAAGTTGCAACAAACTTTGAATGCGGTATTTCACTTGAAAACTTTAACGATGTCAAAGTGGGCGACCAGCTTGAAATTATCGAGATGGTAGAAGTCGCGCGTAAACTGAAAGATACAAAAAAAGCTGAAGCACCGCAGGGAGCACAATCTGAATGAGTATGTTCCGGTTAAACAAACTTTCAGAGCAAATCCGTGATGAAATTGCACAGTTAATTGCTTCCGGTAAAGTAAAGGATCCGCGGGTTTCTACATTTCTTTCAATAAACCGTGTAGAAATTTCCCGCGATCTTGCCTATGCGAAAATATATGTTTCAAGTTTTATGGATACCCATAAAACAAAACAGGGCGTTCGCGGCTTGGAAAATGCATCCGGATTTATCCGTACGAGCTTGTCGAAAAAATTGCATATCCGGCAATGTCCGCAGCTCACGTTTATTTACGATGAAAGTATTCAAGAAGGTTTTGAGATGGTTAAAAAACTGGAAGCATTAGACATTCAGCCGGAATCCGAAGAAGATGCGGAACTCTAATCCGCATCTTATTATTCCGTTTGCAAAACCATCGGGAATAACCAGTTTTACGTCGCTCCACAAAGTGAAACGGGCGTTGGGAACAAAAAAAATAGGACACACAGGAACCCTTGACAGTTTTGCAGACGGATTACTCGTACTTCTTTCAGGAAAATTAACCAAGCTGGTTCCTTATATCACCGATTTTGATAAAACATATCAAGTGCTTTTTTATTTCGGAAAAGAAACCGACACACTCGATCCTGAAGGAACAGTGATTACAGAAAAGCCGCTGCCTTCTTACGAAAATTTTACTGCTGCACTCAAGAAGTTTAACGGTACCATTGAGCAAGTACCGCCGCTCTATTCAGCGGTAAAGCAAAACGGAGAGCGGCTTTCAGATAAAATCCGCCGCGGTGAAGCGGTAACCGCAAAGCCCCGTATCATAAAAATATACGATATAACTATCGATACACTCTTTTTTGATAAAGAAACAGATGATACTCAGAATGAAAATGCACTTGTTTCAGGTGCAATACTCACAGTACGTTGTTCAAAAGGTACCTATATCCGTTCATTGGTACGGGATATCGCCCATGCCTGTAACTCGGCAGCCTATGTATATGCATTACGGCGGACACAAATCGGACCTTTCACACTGGAAAACGCCGCAGGACTTGAAGTGCTGAAACCCTTTGAAGCATGTGCCGTTAATGCTTTCGGGAAAGCACCGTCATACACCCTTACCAATGAAGAAGTACAGCATGCAGCTCATCCGCTTGATAAGCATACCGCTACTCTGCTTCAATTTCAAATTGCTGATTTACAGGATCAGTATGTACCGGCTTTCATCACAGGTAAACCTATAAAAAACAACTGGTTTGCGCAGCCTGACGCTCTTTCCGATACCAATCCTATTGCGGTATTTCACAAACAACACTGTGCCGGCTTCATTCTAAAAGCCGGTTCATCGTACCGGTATAAAACCGTTTTTCTTGAAAATAATGCAGATTATACCCTGGACTGATATTGTAAACAACACTGTTCCACTATTTCCTCAAGGAAGCGCCGTAACTATCGGCGGCTTTGACGGGCCCCACTGCGGTCATACAGGTCTGTTTTCCTATGTATTGAAAGCAGCAGCTGAAAAAAACATCCCTGCCGGTATTATAACCTTCAGCCGCTCTCCGCGTGTACATAAAGAAGGCAGCGTATATAGAGGAGATGTTTCAACATTGAGACTCAGACTCCAAAGAATTGAAGCGGCAGGTTTTGACTTTACAATACTCATTGACTTTTCTAACGATTTCGCTAGAATGGAAGGCATTGTATTTTTTGACATTTTAATGAAAACTATCTGCATAAAGTATCTTGCCGTTGGCAATGATTTTTCTTGCGGATATCGCCATGATACAGGAGTAAAAGAACTGCAAGTTCTTGCTCGCAAGAGAGGCTTTTGTTTTGATTCCATCGAACAGATTTGTTTAGGTGCACAGAACCGGATTAGTTCAAGTACAATACGGCAGGCACTTGTTCATTCTGATTTCGCCCTTGCAAAAGACCTTCTCGGGTATCCTTTTTCATTAGATGTATGGGAAATACCTCAGCAGTATACAAACGGCGTATACACACTTGAAAAAAAACAATTGGAACAAATTGTTCCAACAGAAGGGAATTATTCAGGTCTGGTATACATTCAAGGAGGCTTGCAGACTCCTGCATACATACAGATTGACACAAATCATGTTCAAATTTTCCTTGAACAAAATGAAGTGTCATCTCATACTGTTGAAAATACTAAGATAGAACTAATAGAATTTATACACAAGGAGTAACAATGGCACTCACAAAAGAGCATACCGCTTCACTGGTAAAACAATTCGGAGATAATGAAAAAGACACCGGTAACACACGGGTTCAAATCGCATTATTAACAGCACGCATCCGCGAACTGACAGAGCACTGCAAAATCAACAAAAAAGACAAAAGCAGTCAGCGCGGCTTGCTTGTTCTCGTTGGTCAGCGCAGACGATTGTTAAAATACTTTAAGCGGACAAACCTTGAAGGATACCGTGAGCTGATTAAAGAACTCGGCTTAAGAAAGTAACCGTTACTTACAGTAAAACAACAAGTACATACCGCTGAAACTTTTTGGGCGGTATGTATTTATACTGCTTACCGCTATAAGCACTCTGATCTAAAAATAATGTAATAACAGGCATTCGGAACTCCACCGAATTCGTACTAAAGAACTTCAAAAAAAAGAATAATGTTTGAAAGTTCTACAAATAACAACAGAAAGCGCAAAAAATGCGTTTTTTGACGGGCTTCTTGCAAAAACAATAGACTTTTGCAAACAGCTCAGCGTATCCTGTAACAAAGTGAAAGATGTATCCCATCAGTTTTATAACACAGTTTATAGAATACGCAATGAGGTAAAAGGAAGGAATATGAAACAGAGAGTAACATACAAAATTGGAAATGATGAATTAATTTTAGAAACAGGACATCTTGCAAAACAGGCAAACGGTGCTATTTATGCACAATATGCAGGAACAGCCGTTCTTGCAACGGTATGTGCTTCATCTCATTCAGTTGAAGGGCTTGACTATGTACCGGTAACCGTTGACTACAATGAAAAATATTATGCGGCAGGAAAAATTCCGGGCGGATTTATTAAACGCGAAGGCCGCCCTAAAGATAAAGAAATTCTCGTATCCCGCTTAATTGACCGCCCGATGCGCCCCTTATTTGAAAAAGCATTCGGACGGGAAATACAAATTGTTCCCACCTGTATTTCATCCGATATGGTTAATCCGCCGGATATTCTTGCAGTTATTGCAACTTCTGCAGCGGTTGTTATTTCCGATATTCCGTTCAATGGTCCGGCTGCTGCTGCACGCGTTGCGTATGTTAATGGTGAGTATGTTATTAATCCGACCTTCAGTCAAATCGAAAATGCCGATTTGGAAATCGTAGTTGCCGGTACCGCAGACGGTATCACCATGGTTGAAGGCGGTGCTCAAGAAGTTTCTGAAGAAGTTATGCTCGAAGCCTTGGAAAAAGGTCATGAATTTATCAAAGCAATTTGTGCTTTGCAAGAAGAATTACGCAGCACCTGCGGAAAAGAAAAATTACCGCTTGCGCCCGTTACGGCAGTTCTGGAAAATAAAGATGAAATCTATGAAAAAGCCTATCCGCAAATGGCAAAAGCACTCTACCTTTCCGGAAAAATGGAACGGCGTGATGCATGTGATGCAATAAAAAAAGCATTAGCAGAGGAATATGCCGAGCAACTCGCCGATGAGGCTCAGGCAAAACTCTTTTCAGCTCTCTTTAATGACATTGAATACACTATTTTACGCGAAACGATTTTGGAAAAAGGTTTGCGCGTTGACGGACGCGGTTTGGAAGATATCCGGCCTATTACCTGTGAAATCGGCACCCTGCCCCGTCCCCACGGCTCGGCAGTATTTACCCGCGGTGAAACACAGTCTCTGGCTGTTGTAACACTCGGTACCGTCTTTGATGAACAAGTCTATGATGATATTGAAGGCGACCGCCGTGAAAATTTCTTATTACATTACAACTTTCCGCCCTATTCAGTCGGTGAAGTAGGAAGACTTGGAACCGGCAGACGCGAAATCGGACACGGACATCTTGCACACCGCTCACTCTACCCGATGATTCCTTCACGGTCTGCATTTCCCTACACTATCCGTGTTGTCTCAGAAATTCTTGAATCAAACGGATCTTCATCAATGGCAACGGTTTGCGGCGGAACGCTCTCTCTTCTCCATGCCGGTGTTCCGATGAAAAAGCCGGTTGCCGGTATCGCAATGGGTTTAGTTACCGACGGCAGCCGCTTTGCTGTTCTTTCGGATATTCTGGGAGAAGAAGACCATCTCGGCGATATGGACTTTAAAGTTGCCGGAACCGCCGACGGTATCACCGGTTTCCAGATGGATATAAAAATTGCCGGTGTGTCCGCCGAAATCATGAAAAAAGCCCTTGAACAGGCAAAACGCGGTAGAATGCACATCCTCGGTATTATGAATGAAACCATCTCAAAACCGTCTGAACAAGTATCAAATTATGCGCCGCGTATTGAAACGCTGAAAATTGCTGTTGATAAGATCGGTGCATTGATCGGCCCCGGCGGTAAAATAATTAAAGCTATTTCGGAGCAGCATCAGGTAACCATCAACACCGAAAATGACGGTACGGTAACCATATACGGAAAAGATTCAAAAGGAGCATTAGGAGCAAAAGCTGCGGTACTCGGTATCGTTGAAGATCCCGAAACCGGTCGCATTTATCAGGGAACGGTTAAACGGATTATGGACTTCGGTGCTTTTGTTGAAATTCTGCCCGGAAAAGAAGGGTTATGTCATATTTCAAAACTTTCACGCAGCAGAATTGAAAAAGTAACCGATGTACTGAAAGAAGGTCAGCAAATTCCTGTAAAACTGCTGGAAATTGATAAAATCGGTCGTTTGAATTTATCCTATATTGATGCTCTTGAAGAGCAGAATAAGTCAGAATAAGCCGCGAATGAATAGAGCTCTTCAGGTTTTTTCAGTTTTACAAGACGGAGCATCACTGCCCCAATATCAGACAGAAGAAGCTGCCGGAGCGGACTTGCGTGCATGGCTTTCAGAACCGTGTACGCTTCAGCCCATGGAGCGGAAACTCATTTCAACAGGTCTTGCGGTTGAACTACCCAAAGGCTACGAAATGCAGATCCGCCCCCGATCCGGTCTCGCATTGAAACACGGCGTAACCGTACTGAATACACCGGGTACTGTTGATTCCGATTACCGCGGAGAACTCAAAGTCCTGTTAATTAACTTGAGCAACGAACCATTTACTGTAAACACAGGAGACCGGATTGCACAAGCAGTTATTGCACCTGTTATACAGGCAGCTTTTACAATAAAAGACACGCTCTCCGAAACAACACGAGGCACGGCAGGATACGGCTCTACCGGCATTGCATAACAAAAAAGGAGCCAGTTCTTCTTTACCGCGCCTATACCTAAAAAGCATATTATTACTATAATTATGGAGATATCTAACATACTGCCGCAAAAAAAGATTCTTTTTTTCTATATTGTTACAGAATTACTCCTGTATTTTTTTGTCTGCTTTTTATTCTTTTTTTTCATTTTTTTTGTCAATAACATTCTCTTATTAGCAGAGGATATTTTATCAAAAAAAGCACCATTCAAAGATGTTGCTTTGCTTATGCTCTATTCACTGCCTTCAATCACTGCAAATGCCGCACCGTTTGCAGCACTGGTAGGTACACTCATGGGGGTCGGCCGTTTTGTCAGCGATTTTGAATTTCTATCAATGCACACACTCGGTATCTCAACCCGCTTTATTATGACACCGGTACTCTTAGTCGGACTCTTAATTTCTGTTGTATCTTTCTTTACAAATGATGTGCTTTTGCCCGCAAGCGCAATAAAATTCCGTAAAGTCTATTGGAATATTACCACATCAACACCGGCACTGGAACTTGAATCATATTCAATTAAAAAAAATCAAAATGCGGTCGTAATTCCCGGACTAATCAAAGACGGAAACATAGAACAACTGCTGATTATCAATAAAACAAAGGATAAAGATATCCGTATTCTCGGTACTCACCATGCACTTCTTGAGAAACCGCGCAATAAAGCAATCTTCATGTCAATCGCAATGCAAAATCCACGGTTACTGATACTCAATAATTCAAATAAAAATCAATACGACACTATCAACGGCGAAAAAATTACCTATAATGTCATGGTGAGTAACTTAAAATCAGCATATTTCAACACCATAGGTCCCAGCGAAATGACCTCCCGCGATTTGTACAAAGATTTACAAAAAAAACGCGCAGAAAATGAAGACCCGCGTCTCGTAAATATTTATCAAATGGAATGGCATAAAAAATTTTCCATTCCATTCGGAGCATTCTTTTTTGTACTACTCGCCTTTGCTATCAGCAGTGCCGGAAAAGTACATAATCAGAGTGTAGGGTTTATTTTAGGACTGTTTATTGCCGTAGGATACTGGTCACTGTTTATGGGAGGACAAACACTCTCCTTACGGCTTGATTGGAACGGCAGTATTGCCATGTGGTTTCCAAACGGTATGCTCCTTCTTGCATCACTTATTTTATTAAGAAAGACAATCCGCCAATGAAAACGATTCAACGCTATTTACTCAGTTTATTTTTTCCTGTTTTTATCGTTGCCCTTCTTTTCTTTATGCTGCTGCTTGAATTGGGAGACCTGTTTATACATCTTGCACAATATTTACAAAACGGCGTAAAATTTACTACTCTTTTACGCGTAATGTATTTGTATTTACCAAAATGTCTTTCTTTTGCTATGCCGCTTTCAGTTCTCTTTGCTTCTTCCTACACTATGGGTAATATGTATGCAAAAAACGAATTAACATCTATTTTTTCCGCCGGTATACCGCTCACCTCATTAGTAACCCCGCTTATCTTATGCGGCTTATTATTCTCAATAGGAATGTTTTATTTTGAAGATAGAATACTCATTCATTTTCAACATGAGAAAGTACAACTAGTAGACACGCTGTTAAGAACAGAAAAAGATTTAAGCAGTAGTGATATTGTCATTCTTTCTAATGAAGGAAAAACAGTATATCTTGCTGATTTTTATAATAGTAATAACAAAACACTGAATAATGTCCTGATTGTGTTGCGGGATGAAACAGGAACAATTCTATCAGCAATCACAAGCCCCTTAGCAACATGGACTGATGATCATTGGGAATTAAATGAACCGCATCACTATTCTTATACCGCAACAAATGAAGTAAACCATACAACCACTATTGATAAACAAACATTTACGGAAGTTCCGGAATCATTTCAAAAAAATATCAGTTCTGTAGACGAAATGACCATAGCCGAAGCACGGATTTTCATTCAAAACTTGAAAAAACTCGGCGTTCCCTATCATGAACACCTGTCAAAATATTACCGCCGGTTTTCATTTCCGTTTACTATTTTCATTGTCCTCTTCCTTTCGGTATCCGTCGGAGGAAGATTCAGAAAAAATGTTTTGCTTATGAGTTTGCTTTTCAGTTTATCAATCGCAACGCTCTATTACATTACGGAAATGATGACTATGCTCTTTGCAAAATGGGAATATAT
>PDWI01008773.1_pt1 | contig 11805 bp, 5 predicted proteins | sample 1430891 | NCBI WGS metagenome assembly PDWI01 (sample SAMN01162508, study PRJNA174530) | Oral metagenome, whole genome shotgun sequencing project. | biome: Marine environment; feature: Marine mammal; material: Swab sample of the gingival sulcus; isolation source: swab sample of gingival sulcus...
CAATTGTTGACCATATCCAACCTAGCTCTACACCTTTTTGAAATAAATAAGTATTTGTTTTATCCCAGCTTGTAATACAAATACATGAATCATTATTTATCATTTCAAAAGCTCCACCTATATACAAAATAGAATCATTATAATTAGAAAAACTATATATGCATTCAATACCTCCTGATGTATTCCATAAACTATCTATACCAATAAAATTATCGTCCCAAACTTGAGAATAAGAAGTATAACATAAGGATACACCTATAATTACTATAAATATTTTTTTCATAATATAAAAATTAGGTTAAACCCAAATTAGGTGTTATAATACCTAATTTGGGTTAAGATTAATAAACATTTTAATTTCTTTATTGAGTTTTAACCATTTTCTTAAACTCTACCATTTTATTATCTACATATAGTCCGTATGTGTAAACTCCGGGTTTCCATCCGTTAGTGTTTATTTTTAAACTATTTTCGCCTTCCTTTAAGGCTTTTTCAAGAATAATACGTCCATATATATCGCTAATAATAATTTTACCTTCGGCTCCTTCGGGAATATAATAATCTATTTGTGTATTATCTGTAAAGGGGTCGGGAAAATTATCTTCAATATAGGCATCGGTTAATGGCTTTCTAAAGTCTATATCTTTTACAAGTTTTATAGAATTTTTATTGTCCATAATTTCACAAGTAGGTAAATTCTCGCCAAAAAGCATAAACATAATAGCTCGTGCATTTGCCGAAGCTAAGTCCGGTGGACATTTTAAAGCTAACTCTCTTACAAATTCTAATTGCAAACTATCCATATTAAAAAAGGTTTTGTTTTCGTTTTGCAAAGACATTTGTAGTAATTGTAGATTAACCCAGTCCTCTGCTTGCTCGTATGTATCAAGAATATCCATTAAACTCTCCATAGCTCCCGTATAATCAGAACTAAAGTTTGTGGAATGTAAAATTTGTTTAGAACTCAACAAATTTTCGTATTCTATAATAGTTTTAGCATCTTCGAGTCTATTATCATCATTTATTAACCTTTCTACAATCTCGTTTGTAATTAACTGTTTTTCGAGTTTAAGAAAATTTATTTTATCTTGTAAACTTCTTATAGTATTACAAATTTGATTATTTACTTGTAAAGGATATAGTTGTTGGCTAATACCGGTTGGCAGACTTAATAATCTCTCAAATAAATATGGCTCTACATCTTTACTAACAGGCATGTTTTGAGACATAACTGTTTTAAAATCATAATGAGAAAGCGGATATTCTATTAATAGACTTTTTATAACGGTATCGTGTAATGGAGAATTTTCTAATAGTTTTTCTTTTAAAGCAAAACTATAGCTGTTATTTTGAATATCTTCTATTAATTCGTCATTTGTTATATCGTTAAAAGTATATTTAATATTTATAAGATTTTGATAAAGATTATCTATCCTATAATCAATACCGCTAAGAAATTGCCAAGGTATATAGTCTATTGCTATTGGTATAACAAAGAATAAAGGTCTGCAAGCAACACTATTACTGCTTTTTGCTACACCAATAGAATAAGGCAGAATTTGTACTGTTCCTGTTTGGTCAACCTCAGGGGTAGTCTCTATATTGGTATGATGATAATATTTATAAGATTGTGTTCCGCTATTTTGAGATATAAATAAGAACCTGTCGTGATATGCCCCACCGGAAAATTCGTTACCGGCTCCGTGCCTTTGTAAAAACGAATTAAAAAGAAAAGGATTTAAGTTTGGTGGATGATAGCCTTGATCTGCCAAAATACCGCTTGTCTCAAAATTATGTGTGTAAAGATCATTTTCATCGTTCCAACACATATTACATCTTAGTTTTAGCCTTTGATTATTCCAAGTAGTAATAATATTTTTATTACATTCTGTAAATATATTACCTTCATAATCTTGATCGTTAGATATACCTGCACCAATAAAACCGCCTCCGGTTCCCGATTCTATAGCCCATACTACATTTTGAAACTTAGTAAATTCATTTTCAATTATTTTAAATCTGGAAGCTCCCCAGGTTATAATACCATAGCTATTCAAATCTTGATCATAAAATTTATTTCCAAAAATATTATCATGTATATTATCGTATAAACCACCAATAATAAATATTCCGGCACCTTCTTCTCCTTCTATACCCGGTATGTTATAAAAATAACATTCGTCAATATTATGAGAAGAGTTTAAAGATGTGTTAAAATTAAAAATACCTATTCCAATATAAGTATCTTTAAATGTACATGCATGAACATCAAATTTAGAATTATAAGTTTCAATAGTTCGTTCCTTATTACTAAACATATTGTCTTTAATTTTATTTGAAAATTTCATGTTATATGATAAAATTGAAGCAGCACTTCTCTGTAAACTATTAGCTCTTGCTGCCCATGGATTACGAGGATTAAAGTACATTCCGTTAGGATATCCCCAAGAAGTATATCCAAAACCGTATGGGCTTTGGTGTTCTATATTATATCCGTCATCTAAAAGTTGAGGATTACATAAGAATTTAGAATCTCTTATAATAGAGTTGTTATATGCTTGTCCGGGTTCAATATTACGACAAAATCTAATATCTACACCATTGTTTATAAATTGTATTCCGGCAGCTTCACAATATCCGTTAGATTTTCCTAAGTCAAATGGTTGAGCATGCTGGTTTGTGTTTACATTACAAGAGTAGTTCATATTTCTGGCACCAAGTAAAATACCAATATGAGCATTTTCTATTACAGACATAGGCGAAGGATAAACTCCTTTAAATTTACCTGTTGAACCAAATTGATGAATACGACCATTACCCCAAACTTCTATACCTTGCCACATATGATTACAATCGTCCCCATTATTAAATGATGTAAATACTGTTGAAACACTTTTTACATAACCATTTTGTTTAATAATAAGTCTTCCTTTAGGTCCAAAATGAAGTTTACAGTGTTTTACTACTAACTCTACACCATCTACTATCATATCGTTTAATATATACATTTCAACATCATCCCAGTTACAATATCCACTAGGGTAATTAGATAAATTTATATATACATTTTCAACATCATACGAGTTCGCATCACAATAGCATTCGGAGGGGAAAACATAAACTCTTTCTTGGTATGTACTACTACATTGTCCATAGGATACTGTTAATTGTGGGCAATAAAAGCCCTCAAATTCGTATTCCGGTGTAACAGTAGGTGTATTAAAAACTGTTCCGTCTCCCATAACCCATTCATAAGTGTAATTATCATAATTTTCCGGTGGGATTTCAATCGGTATAAAACTTGTTATATCCATTTGGTCTAGATTTAAGCATGGTTCATACTTAAAAACAGCACCTATTTCTATTTCTTCGAGTTGTACTTCCTCAACAGAATAACACCCACTTTGATTTGTAACAGTAACATAATGAGTAGGTCCGACAGATAGAGTTGCAATAGGTGTTGTTTCGCCATTAGACCACTCATAAGTATATGTTTCGTTTGGAACAGGATTTATAACTACAACTTCCGCAGTTCCGTTTAAATCTCCTTCACATACAAAATCTGAGATTATCTCAATTTCGGGGCTATCTATTTCTAATACTTCAAAAGTTTCTGTTAAAGTACAGCCGTTTGCATCCTCAATATAAATAGTATATAATCCCGAACCAATATTATATATGCTTTGAGAATTAGCCGTAAATCCATTAGGACCTGTCCACGAAATAGAATAGGCAGGAGTACCTCCGTAAATATAATGTACTATAATACTTCCGTTTGTTAATCCCTCGCATGCGTCTGTTATATCAAATCCTTTTATTCCTATATTAGACTCTATAGTATGTACAGAATCCTCACCTGTACAACCGTATGTGTTTGTAACAGTAACAGAATAAGTTTGGTTAGGTTGATTTGCTTCAATAGTTTGGGTTGTTTCTTCTGTACTCCATATATACTCATCCCATGTTCCGGCATCTAAAATAACAGTATTGTTATCGCATATTACAGGTTGATTAGGTGTTATATTTACTGTAGGAGTCGGTAAAACAGAAAACTCTATTGACTCTGTACTCGTGCAAATTGTACCATCGTTATAAAATTCTGAGACAGTAACTGTATATGTTCCTTGCATATAATTTTGAACATTTTCTAAGGTAAAACTATTAGAGTTAGCCGTAAACCCGTTTGGTCCTTCCCAATGATAATAAATTGTCCCTGTAGATATTTCAACAGGAGTGTAGAAAAAAGCAGATTCTCCTACACAAACAGGCTCAACGCTTGGGGCTGGGTTTGGAGATTTATGAACGATTATTGTTATTGTATCGCTCGTAGGACATGTGTCTGCAAATGAGTGTATTACAGTGTGTGCCCCTTCTCCTGCCAGAGCGGGAGAAAAAGTTCCGGCAGTAGCATCTACTATTCCTGTACCTTCCCAAATTCCACCGTATGATGCAGAATTTAACTGAACAATATCATCATTATCACAGAATGGTCCTGCCGGCTCTATTGTTGGATCTTGAGATTCTAAAACAGTTATATATACACGATGTAATCTACATGTATTATGTTGAGCATTTATAATATATGTTCCCGGTTCGTGTATGCTGGGGTCAAATACACATCTAGAACCATATTCATCGCTCCAATAGGTTGTTATATTACAGTTTGGGTCTTCTTCCGGTTCTAAACAGAAATAAACGGATGTTCCTTGAGAGCTATCCCATTGGTCACAACCTCCACACCACCAGTGTGTTTCGAATGGTTCACGCCCGTTGAGAATATAATAGTATGAAGACAGGTTATAGAACTCAATAATTTCTGAGTTTTTACATACTGTATAGTGAGAAGCTATAGACCCGCCCCCTGAGCTATCACTAGGATACCATGTAGTAGTACTAACATCTACAAATTTTGTTGTATCGACATCAATTCTAATGTGGGGACTAACACATGCTCTATTAATCTTTACAGGACCTTCCCAATGGCTCTCTCCATTTTCACAAATTTCGTTTACATAAAAATCATAAACAATATTTTCATCAAATCCATTAATTGTAATATAGTTCTGAGTAATTATAGTGTCTAAAAATTTCCAATCGTCATAAAAAACAGGAGAAATACTATCAATACCTATGATTAAGTGAAATTCAACAGAATCACTATAGCTTTCCCATGAAAGAACATGGGTAGTATCAATCCCCGAAGAACAAGATAAATTATATGGTACATTACACGGACTATTTCTTGGTAAATAATTGGAACATTCGGAGGTGTTGTTTTCGTAATTGGTTGCTGTTGCAGTAAAAAAAGGACTTTCGTTTTCAGTTTCAAAAAACCATTGCCCATTTTCGTCCGCAACACTTGTACCTAAATATGTATTTGCAAAATTTTCTTCATCTGCTCCAAAAATTTCAATAATATCATTAGGTTCTGCAACACCTTTTAAGGTAGAATTATTATATTTAAACAAATAGGTCTCTTTTTTATTATTGTTCGAAGGATTATTAAGAAGAATTGGGGTGTCTATTTCAAAAATAGAATTGCGAGTTATCTTTATGTTTTGAGAACTATCAAGAAATACACCCGTATAGCAATAACTAATAGTATTGGATGCTGATTCACTCCCAATTATACAGTTCTCAGAGTTTAATAGAGTAATTCCATAGTTATTGGGAACATCAACTAAATAATAGTCTTCAACAGAATTTAAGATATTGTCAAAAATATTACTGTTTGTACAATTTATAAGTATTATCCTTGATAAATAGTTTTTATTTGATGACCCATCGGGATTTATAAGAGAAATAATATTCTTAGAAATAATCGCATTATTGGAATTATCAACTATAATTCCTTCTTTAATAAAGCTTTGTAGGCTTAAACCTTTTATCTCAATATTATCAACTCCCAAAACATAAAAACAATATTCTACATTAGAGGTATTTGGAGATATTATTATTGCAGGAGAGTTATCATCATAACCTGTTTGACTTGTGCCGTCTATAACACAGCTTGAGTTAATAACCGGTAAATATTCATTTAAACCGATTATATGTGGTGTGGCTCCTTCAATATCGAAATTTATAATACAATCTCCATTTGTGTCATTAGCTTTTCGTATAGCCCATTGTAAAGTACCAAGCATTTCCGGAGCACAGTTTTCATCTTCGAAACTATACGGATAAGCCAAACTGTCGGGGTCTGTTGTCTTGGTAACAGTATAAACTGTTTGACCTACAACATTTAATACACAGATAGTGAATAATACACTAAATGAAAAAATTTGTAATTTTTTTTTCATAATATTAAATTTTAAGATTAATAAAAAAATATAACCACTTAGTTAATATAGAAATTTGTAAAAATAAACAAACAAATAACTATATTAAAGTTTGTTATTTTTACTATAAAAAGGTATCTCCTTACTCTGTTTTGTTAGCTTGTGCGTTGAAAAACAGACTGAAACACAACGGGTTAAACATCAGGAGTGTCTTTTCATCTAAAAAGAACAGGTCAAATATACTAAATTTTTTTTCGAAAAACAAATTTTTCGGGTGTTTTTTTTATGAAAATCGTTTAAATCCTTGTTTTTTATGTGTTTGTCTGTAATTTAAAAATAATCATGTACATTTGTAACAGAATTTTAAAAATACAATTTTGTATATTATAGAGCTCAACATATTTATAATCAGTAATATATTTGCTACTGTTATTAGTTTGTTTTTAGGAATACATTTTCTGTTTCTAATGCAAGGCAATAAAAGAACTAATCGTTTATTAGGCTGTTTTTTAATGCTTATGTCATTTTCGGTATTTGGGAACTTTTTAGAGGATAGTGATATTCAATTGAAATTTTTTGATTATTTATTTGTTTTAAACTCATCGGGTTTAATAACTCTTATATTGATGTATTACTCATTTTCGCTTACTCGTCCAAACAATGAAAATATTACAAAATATAGGTGGCTAATAATATTTCCATTAATTGAAATTATTATAAATTTATTTGTTGATGTTTTATATAAAGATATTTCCTTAACAGTAAAAGATTTTGTGTTAACGTCTTTATTTTATATTTCTTTTATTTATAATTTTACAATCTATTTTATTATTCTTAAAGAAATAAAAATACATAATAAAAATATATTGAAACTTTTCTCTTCTATTGATAACAAGCAACTTAATTGGTTAAAACTTTTGGTTCTTATTAATATTGGTTTTATGATAATTTGGTTTGTTGACGATACTTTATCTTTAATTGCAGGTAAAAATATAGTGTCGGAGTTTCTTTCAACTACATCTTATATTGGAACTGTAATAACTATTTTATGGATTGGTTTTTCTAGTTTAAGGCAAAATGTAATTTACCAACCTTCGGATATAAAAAATTATAATCCATTAAAAATAAATGACGCCACTCTTTCAACATATCCCGATATAGACCAAAAATATAAAAACTTATCAGACCAAATTGTTAAAGAAAAACTATTTCTTGACCAAGATATATCTTTGGGAAGTCTTGCAGATATAGTAAATTTAAAACCAAAAGACCTAAGTTTGATAATAAATAAAGGCTTTGGAAGTAACTTTTATCACTTTATTAATTATCATAGAGTACAACATTACAAATATTTGCTTGAACAGTCCGATTTTAACTTAATTAGCATAGAGGGACGTGCATATAACTGTGGATTTAACTCTAAATCAACATTTTACACGGCTTTTAAAAAGATTGAAAAAATGACTCCACGCGAATACGAATTAATGCAAAAAGGTTCGAATAAACTCAGTCGTACTTAATAAAACTTTATTCAAACTAACTTTACTATCTAATGGAGTAATTTTGAAGCATTATAAATTTTAAAATTATTACATTATGAAAATTTCATTTAATTTATCAACATTTATTATCATTATAATAATGATATCTTCACAGATTTTAAATGCACAATCTTTGCCGGACGATATAGACATAAGCACTTCTCCAAATGGTGTAGTTGACTTGCCTAATTCTGTACCGTCTGCATATATTAACGATGGTTTTGTTAAATACACAAAAATATCTTGTCCTAACGGAGAAGCAATACATATCGTTGCTCAAAATAATTTAACCGAAGCCCAAATTGTAAGAGCAAGAACAATTATGGAATTTTATTTAACAGATGTTCCCAATTCGCAGTACGGAGCCGACAAGACCAATTTGATAAATACTATGGGAACAAATGAAGCCATATTATTACTTTTAAACGGAAGTGATAACGGTAGTAATGAACCTTCAGTTCCGGGACAATGGTTGTTTGAAGAAGAAATTGCTGTTGAGGGGCATTCTTGGTATCAGACTAACAATTACGAACATCGTGATGCTACATTTGAAGAGATATTACACCTTGTTCATGATATGGGTATTGGAGTTGACGGAATAAATAGTATAGATAATCCGGCATTACCTGATTTTCAACAAGAAATACGCAATGCACAACAAACAGCAGGAGAAAATAATTTTGCAATTTGGCCAATCGGTGCAGACGGTTCTGTTCCCGATATACAATCATGGTATAACGAATTAAGTCAAGAAAACAGTCTGTCGCAGGAATATTTGGCATCTGTAATCGATTCTTATTACGGTTTATGGGATGCATTTACAGAAGAGCCGAACTTAGGAATGTGGGGTATTTATATCGCACATAATAGAGATGAAATTCAAACAGAAGACCCCTCGGGCTGGAGTTTGATTCCTAAGTTCTTTTCTCCTTATATTAATGTAGATATGATAATTGACCCAAGTTTTAACGGAGTATTTTCTCTTACATTTGTATCTTCAAATGATTATACTTCTAAATCGAGATACTTGCAACATTGTTATTTGTCCGGAACAAACCCTTCCGGATTAAAAGGTAATGAGCTTTATAATAGACTTAAAGGCAATAGTGCAAATAATACATTAGAAGGTTTAAAAGGAAATGATAGATTAGACGGAAAAGCTGGAATTGATACTGCTATTTTTAGCGGTGTTTCAAGCGAATATAATATTACAAATGTTTATCAATATGCAATTGTTGAAGACCAAGTTGTTGATAGAGACGGAGTAGATACTTTGTTTAATATTCAATATCTAAAATTTACAGACCAGACTATTCCTATAAATTTGTCAAACAATTCTAGCTTAAATCAGTTAATGCCTGAAATAGAAGTGTTTCCGAACCCTGCAAAAGATATTTTAAATATTAGAAACATCGGGAATTATAATACATTAGAGATAATAGGCGTTTCCGGACGTATTATTTACCATAAAAAGCTTAATGAAGATAATAATGTAATAGATGTTTCTAACTTATCAAAAGGTATCTATTTTGCAAGATTATCCTCTCCTTACGATGTTAGAACTTTAAAATTTATTAAAAAATAAACTGTTTATATTATGACTAAAATTTTGATTATATTTTCCATTTTATCATTATTTGGATTTTCTGCATGTAAAAAAAATACAGATATTAATCCCGGTAATGACCCCAATTTTACTATTGTCGCCAATAAAGACAAAGGTTTTTCCAAGTTTAATCGCAAAGTTGTTGTATTTGGTATCGATATTTATGCTGTTTCAAAGGTTGATGACCTTAAACTACTTCATGCTGCCAATGTTATGGCTCAATATCTTGATAATAACGAAGATGGTATTCCTGATAATCAGGCTGTTGTTGATATGATGGTTTCTCAAGGAGCTTATATGGTAATATGGAATAAGCAAACAAACCTTATTGGCATGCGTCCTCCTGCAGGTAGAATTGGGCAAGACTTAGGTAACGATGAAACTAATCCGAATTATGTTTCTAACGGAAAAGTAGGACAATTTGACGCTGCTCTCGAAGAAGTTCTTCATATCATAACTAATGCCGGTTATGCTTTGGTTTATCCCCAAGTGTTTGGAGTGCATTCAGGTACAGAAATTTCAAATGCAATGGATGTCGCCAGAGGCGGAAAATTTACATCTATACCAGATGCATACCCTCAAAAGGCATGGTATTCGTATAAAGATGCAACATGTAATTACGATTGTCAGGTTACAGAATATCATTATTGGGCATTAACATCAATACTTGGAGCTCAAGAAAACCGTGAAGAAGAAATAAAACATGAATGGAAACTAAACACACGAGAAAAAGTTGAAACTCAAGATACAATCGTTTATAGGTTGCTTACAAACCCTGTATATAAATTCCCGACAGTATTACCCAATGGTAAATATATGCAGTAAGTTCTGAAAGGTATAAGTTTGATAGTACGCTACTTTCTGCTTGCCCCTTGCCCCTTTCAATTTGTCCCTTTCGAACTTGCCCCTACTCACTTTTATATACTTGCCTAAATAGGTTAATAGAGGAATAATATGGGTTAAAAACGTTTATATCAACTTCGCCTTCAATACCTTTTATAATTCCTTTGTCGGTAAATTGCCAGAACACCCAGCCTTTTAATATATTGTCGGGGTCTTTTTCGGTGTTGTACCATGCTATCCACACAGGATATTTGTCAAACCTGCTGTCGTTTTTAAGAGTGCTTGTATAAAACTTATTGTATGTGTATATGATTGGTTTTACGCCATAATGTTCTTCTACTATTTTTAACCAATTTAGAACACCTGTTTTTAAGCTATTGATGCTTTGTATTTTACTGTACTTTTCTATATCTAATATAGGCGGAAGGTCGCCGTTAGAAAATTTTACATTTTTTATAAAAAATTTAGCTTGTTTCTCGCTGTTTTCATTAGGTCTGTAATAATGATAGGCTCCTCTTATAACATCGTTATCAGCTAATGCTTTCCAGTTATTATTAAAAGTCTTGTCTTTTTTATTTCTACCGGCAGTAGCTCTAACTATGACAAAATCTATATTTTGATTTTCAAAAACAGTTTCCCAATCTATATCTTTTTGATATTCAGATACATCTATACCAAAATAGGTGTATTTATTTAATTGCTTTTTGTATAAATTATATGTTTGAGGTGTTTGTCTATATCCTTTAATAAATTTATTTATATCATCGTAATAGTAATATATTACCGAAGCAGATACTAGGGTAAAAAAAAGAACCATAAACGCTCTTCTTTTTCCTTTATTTTTTTTTCTTCTGCTTCTTCGTTTTACCATGCTGTTAAAAATTGCTTTTTAATATATTGAGCTATCTGCACTGTATTTGTAGCAGCTCCTTTGCGTAAATTGTCGGCAACAAGCCAAAGATTTATAGCATTTTCGTTAGAATTATCTAATCTTATTCTTCCAACAAAAGTTTCGTTTTTATCTTTTGCATATAATGGCATCGGATAAATATTATTAAAAGGCTTATCCTGAACAATTACTCCCTCTGCATGTCTTAAAATATGATTTACTTTACTTAGTTCTGGTTTGTTTTTAAACTCTATGTTTACACTTTCGCTGTGTCCTCCTAGTACCGGAACTCTAACAACCGTAGAAGTTATTTTAAGATTTGGTAAACCTAATATTTTTCTAGATTCATTTATCAGTTTTTCTTCTTCTTCGGTATATAGGTTTTCATTAAAATTGCCTCCGTGAGGAATACAATTATGATGTATATTATGAGGATAAGCCGGAGTTTTTGCTGTTTCTCCTTGCTCTTCTAGTTCTAATTGGTTTACACCTTTATATCCGGAGCCTGTAACCGACTGATAAGTAGATACAATAACTCTTTCTAGCCCAAAAGCATTATGCAAAGGCGAAAGTATTAACATTAACTGAATAGTGCTACAATTAGGGTTTGCAATAATTTTATCTTTATCTGTTAATAGCGATATATTT
>PDWI01045029.1_pt1 | contig 11804 bp, 11 predicted proteins | sample 1430891 | NCBI WGS metagenome assembly PDWI01 (sample SAMN01162508, study PRJNA174530) | Oral metagenome, whole genome shotgun sequencing project. | biome: Marine environment; feature: Marine mammal; material: Swab sample of the gingival sulcus; isolation source: swab sample of gingival sulcus...
GTATTAGGCATACGCCGCAAGGGAATACGGCTCAATTCCATACTTGGGCCAACGCCGCAGGTGGCATTTTGATGGTGGATCAGGGTTCATCATCGCAAACCCTGCCTGCGGCTCCGGAGCAATGGAGAAGGCAGGGAACAGGAAAAAATGGAAACATTCTTACATTTTTGAGAAAACAGGTCTATAATAGTGCTGCATTGAAAAAGAATGGCAGAAGAGATAGACGTATAATGAAAGATTTATTTTTTCGATTTCCTAAACAAGTCAGGAGGTGAAGAAATCATCATTTATGCCTGAACAAAAAGAAAAACAGAACGCAACATATCGTTTCACCTGGAAAAAGAAAATGTTTCAGAACGAAGAAAACATCCAGAAACATCTCCGCTCTGATAATAACGGCAAGCCTGTGGGCAATGAAGAGACCTTACAGTTTTCGGTTATCCGTCCGGGACTGCATGTCGCCGCCTACCGTACCGATCCGAAAGTTATGCCCTGCTATGATTTTGATGTGGAGTCTATGCCCGTGGGGTTTTCTTTTCATTTAAGCGGCAAAATAGAGACCACCTGTGAGAAAGGGCTGGGCAGAAAAACTGCCGCCATCGTTAATCAACGCGGAGTAAATTCTGTGTTCTGTCTGCATGGCGCAAAGGGGTTCAGCCGGTATCTGTCTTATGAGATCCAGGATTCCGTTGTTGTCTTTGTTGATTCCCGAATGGCGGCTGACCTTCTTGTCGAAGAATTGGATGGGGTATCCAAAGATTACCGCAATCTTTTGCAGCAGAAAAATCTTTTTTTCTCTCTGCCCATGACTCGTGAAATGTACAATGTGGCGGCCCAGGCAATATATCATCCATATCAGGGAACCGCCGCCCGACTGCACCTGGAAAGCTGCGGACTGGAGCTTCTGGCCCTGCAGATAGAGAGATTGAAACGTGATATACACCGAGGAAAGCCCTTATGCCGCGCAGATGAAGAACGCATCCGCACTGCCGGGGATATACTTGTCCAGAAGATGGATAGTCCGCCAACTATCACGGAGCTGGCTTTGCAGGTGGGAGTCAGCAGTGCCAAATTAAAAAGAGGGTTCAAACAGGTTTTTGGAACCGCCATTGGCCAATTCCTTTTACAGCACCGTATGACCTGTGCCAGAGAGCTGCTTCTGAACCGGGAAATAGATGTGGCCCAGGCCGCCTTTTCTGTGGGCTATTCCAATGTCAGTCATTTTATCCGCTATTATAAAAAAACCTTTGGTGTTACCCCGGGCTGCCATAAACAGGCAAGAGACACCAGACGGTTTCCGTACATATCTGACCAGAATAACTAATAAACGAATACCCTCCTTTTTTTATCAATTTTTCGCCATCGAAGATACAGGTGATCTCTCATCGGCAGGTGTAAAGCATAAGGCTCAGAAGCTGCGAAACATTGTCAAAGGAAATCCGTATCCTAAATCCACCGCCTGATTTTATAACTCAACTTTCGGTGTTGATTTAAAATCATTTAAATTCAATTAGTTATTTTTTTAAACAGCTTGATTCTCTAACATTCTTGAATTGTTCTTTTAGTTTCTTTTGATTTGTATCTATTTGTTATTATATAAAAAATAAAAGTTTTATAAAGTCCGAAAGTTGAGTATAAAAGTAATTTAATAACTTATAGAGACTTTCATATAAAAACTGAAGGTGTTTGTAGTCGCAACAGATTTTTTTATAGTCGTATCAGCTCTTTTTCCTGTTGCCAGGGGGTATTTCTTTCCCTGAATTTTGCCGCAAAAGTAGTCCATACCATATTTTTCAAGCAGAGGAGAAACATATGCGACAGCAAAGGAACAAAAAGTACAACTTTTTTTTAACGGTCTTTTCATTAGTTATTTTTACCGGAGCGCCCCTTGTGGCAACAGCCGGGGAAAATCCTTCACACCAGGAAACCACCCTGGAAACCATTACCGTCACTGCCAATAAGCAGGAAGAAAATGTTCAGGATGTGCCGATCAGCGTCAGTGTTTTTGAAGATGTTGCCATTGAGGACAAAAAAATTGATTCGGTTATGGAACTTGCTGGTTTTATTCCAAACTTTATGATGTCTGGAAATGGGATTGCCGGGATGAATTCCCCCTCCATGCGGGGTGTTTATAGCTCTGTGTCTACTTTTTCTGTGTCCACAGGGATGTTTATCGACGGCATTCCTGTACTGGCTCCCCAGCAGGGTTTTGATACCTCGCTGCTTGATGTTGAACGGATTGAGGTGCTTCACGGCCCCCAGGGGACGCTGTACGGAAAAAACACGGAAGCCGGAGCCATCAATATCGTAACCCGTAAGCCAGGCAATACCTTCCAGGGAAAAATCTCCGCAGATGGAGGAGAGGACAAGAAAAAAGAACTGTCCCTGAATATGAGCGGGCCCATTGTCCAGGATAGACTGTTTTTTGGTTTCGCCGGGCAGTTCTATGATAAGGAAGGCTTTATTATCAATGACAATACTGGTAAGCCGGCAAATGATAAAAGAAGCTGGTATGGCAAGGGCTCCCTGTATTGGAATCCTGTTGATGCGCTGGCCATTCAGTTTTCAGGGTCTGTCCTGAAACGTGATGATGCCGGAGAAGATTTGGGGTTGTCGGTAAACGGAGCAGCCGCCTACGGGCTGCAGCCATCGGGAAACAGGAGGGTGTATTCTGATTTTGATGGAACCAATGAAGGCCAGACCCGTTCTCTGGCTCTGAAAGTGGATTATGATTTCAGTGACCAGCTCAAACTGACCTCCATTACGACCCATCGCCAGTATAAGGATATCACCACCGAGGATTTTGATTATAATCCGGTAAAATTCATGCATGTAGAAAATAACGGTGAGTATCAGAAAATTTCCCAGGAACTTCGTCTGTCTGCTGAAACAGAGAGACTCAGATGGATAACCGGTGTCTATTACGATAAGGATGACAACGATTTCAATTCCGATGTGTTTTCCGATGTTCCGATGATGAATGTGAAGACCGATAGAAATGTTACCAACACCAGCTACGCGATTTTTGGTCAGCTGCGCTATGTCCTGACTTCCAGTCTGGGCATTACTGGTGGACTTCGTTATGAAAAGCAGGAAGGAGAGTTTGCCGATTTTTTAACCAATGCCCGGTATGAAGCTTCATGGGATGACATCGCTCCCAAAATCTCCGTGGATTACCGATTTTCTCCTGAAATCATGGGATATGCCAGTGTAGCCAAGGGGTTTCGCTCCGGCGGTTTCAATATTTATGCGATGCAGCCCCAGCACAGAACCTTTGATGGGGAAGAGTTATGGTCCTATGAAGTTGGCAGCAAAACCCAGTGGTTTGGCAATCGTCTCCTGATAAATGGCGCAATTTTTTATATGAATCTTGATCAGATGCAGGTTGATGAAGCTTTAACGCCAGCATACATTGTTACCACAAATGCAGCTGAGGCCACAGGCTATGGTGGGGAAATTGAAATACAGGCCCGAATTTCCAACGGTTTTACGCTGACAGGGGGGTTGGCTATACCCATATTGAATTTGATGAATTTGCCGATGCCCTGGGAGATTATAAAGGCAATAAAAACCCCTATGCCCCAGAATATACTTTTTCCATTGGCGGGCAGTACCGCATGAAAAATGGTGTGTATGCAGGGATTGATTTTCTGGGCTATGGCAAGATGTATCTGGACAAGGCCAATCAGTTTCCCCGGGAAGCGTATCAACTGGTCAATGCCAAGATTGGCTATGAGGCCGAGAACTGGGATATTTATCTGTATGGAAAAAATATCTTTGATAAAGAGTATAATACCGAGGGTTACTTTGGCGGATTTTTCACCATGTACAGCGTACCCCGTGAAATCGGAGTAAAACTGACCTATCGGTTCTGATTTTTTTGCAGGCCATACAGTTCTGGTCTCTGGGGCCGGGCGGCTGTTTGGTTTTTATTCTGTTTTTTTTATATGAAAGTTTCTATAAGTTATTAAATTACTTTCATTCTTTATTGCGGGCTGACCTGGAGGATTCCATACCCAGTCGGCCCGTGGCCGTTATATCCTATATTCAAGCTCTTACATTAAAGAAACGACGACCCAAATCCACCGCCTGATTTTATAACTGATTGATTTGTATTTTATTACGTCAATTCCCTGATCACCAGCAGGATGTCAGATACAAGGCGCAGAAATCCCAGGGCCTGAGGCGTATGTAAGCATACGTCGCAAGGGGCTGGGGCTGAATGCAACGCCGCAGGTGGCATTCTGATGGTGGATCAGGTACGAAAAAAAAAGACTTGCTTTTTCATTTTTTTTTTTTACCCTGTAAATAAAGGGATATGCTGGCTTTTTCGAAAAAAAAGACCGCTTGTCAACGATAATTAATAAATTAATGAATCACGAAATTTTAGCCTTGTTCTGATGTTTTTTTGATTTCAGATTAATTTGAAACGGTTTTATATGAAAGTCTCTATAAGTTACTTGGTTGTCGGCTGATCTGGAGAGTTCCATACTCAGTCGGCCCGTGGCCGTTTTACAGAATCTGGCTGTACGCGAAAAGACTCCATAAGTTTCTGATGGTTATTTCAAATTTGCCTATTTTAGCTAACAATTAATTTATGTAAGGAGGTGCGGTATGGAAAATCAGAAAAAAGTAATTGCAGGAACCATGTTTGTTTTATTTGTGTTGACTGGAACCGCCTTTGGTGATTCTGAGATGAAAGGTGCTGTCATCAATAAATCTTCTGTCAAAAACAGTGCCAATGTTGCGGCAGGAATCAACAACACTGCGAATATGGGTTCAACTTCCATTCAGAATTCTGGTGCGGAGGGGGTTATTATTAATGCATCTGATGTCGAAAACAGTGCCAATGTTGCAGCGGGAATCAACAACACCGCAAATATGGGGTCAACTTCCATTCAGGACTCCGGTGTAAGGGGCGCTGTCATTAATAAATCTTCTGTTAAAAGCAGTGCCAATGTTGCGGCAGGAATCAGCAACACTGCGAATATGGGCTCAACTTCCATTCAGAATTCCGGTGTGGAGGGGGGTATCATTAATGCATCTGATGTTGAAAACAGTGCCAATGTTGCGGAGGGAATCAACAACACCGCAAATATGGGGTCAACTTCCATTCAGAACTCTGGTGTGAAGGGGGTTATCGTTAACGCATCCGAGGTGAAAAACAGTGCCAATATTGCCACAGGGACCAGTAACACCGCAAATATGGGCTCCGTTGATCTGCAATAGGGTTTGCCTGCGGAGAAACGGAATGACATTTTCGTTTCTCCCCATTTTTTCTGTTCTGGCAAGGAGGTTCCATGAAAAAAAATACTCTCCTTTTTATTGTTCTTGTTTCATGTTCAATCCTTTCTTTCGATTGGGGGATCTGCAATGATCTGAATGACGGAATTTCTTCCTATAAAGAGGATCCCATAAGGAAATACGATGATCTGGGAAAAAAGGACTGGAATGTCACCTATATCAAAATGAATGCCAAAAGCAAGTCCATGGTCAACCAAAAAAGCGGCAAAGAAGTCGTTTCTGCTGGAAAAGATAAGAATGCCAGTATGAACAGTGTTGTTATGGGGGCGGGGAGTACCGTGAGAGGCGACATTATTATTATTGATGACAGCAAGGGCGATAAGACCCTGGTTTCTGAGTAAGATCTCTCCAGAGATTCCTGCAAAAAATCTTATTGTGGAGTAAATGATGATACCTGTGAGTGCGTATTGGTGGAAGCGTTTTGTATATTCGGGATTGGGACTATGCCTTGTGTGCATGATTGCAGGCGGATGTGTTTCATCGGTTGATCCTGCAAAGGTTGATCTTACCCTGGAAAAATCCCGCCCAGAGACAAAGTTGACCTCTTATACAGAAACCCTGCATGAGCTTGGTTTGATGACAGAAATTTATGACACCGGGGAATTGCTTATCCAGAGTGATCCTGTGGGCGATAATACCGGTGCATCCGGTCACACCGGAGGAGAAATCCCAAGGGATATTACAGAAATTTTAAAAAGCACCCTGAACTCCATTGGAGGCAATATCAGATATATTCCTTATGACCCTGCGTATATACAGAACATGAATGTCACAGGGTATTCGGATTTTTCAGAAAAACTCATTCCTGAAGTGGTGGTCAGCGGGGGAATTACTGAATTTGACAGGGGCCTGGAGACCCGCGGGAAAGGTACGGATGCGGGAGTGGACGCATCTTTTACCAATGCTCCAAGGTGGACGCCTGCAGATTCTGTGGGGCTGAATTACGGAGACAACACAAAACAGGGGCTTGCCAGAATTACCCTGGACTTCAATCTGCTGGATTTCAAAACCATGGCAGGAATTCCGCGGATGAATACCGTCAATACAATGGAAGTGCGCAAAGGGCTCAGGGAAAAAGAAATGGGGATCACCCTGTTCGGCCCAACTTTTGGAAGAAAAGGCTCCGTAAAAAAGGTGCAGGGACGCCATGCTGCCATTCGCGTTCTGGTAGAAGTCAGCATGATTCAGATGGTTGGCAAGTATCTGGGCATTCCATACTGGACAATGCTTGGAAAAGATGCCGATCCAGATCCTGTGGTGATAAAGCAGGTAAAACGTTACTATTATAGTATCAGTCCCATGCAAAGGATTCAGGCAATCCAGCAGTGGATGTTTCTGTACGGACATAATCTGAGTATCTCAGGACAGCTGGATGTTTCCACCCAGACCGCATTGCGTCAAATCGTTCCTGATGCTTCTTTCTCTGGCACGGATATTGATTTTAATTCCTTCCTCGCTGTTTATACGAACATTCCCATTGACGAAAGTACATTGCAGCGCAGGAACATGCTCAACAATATACTGGCAAGCGGGGGAGCGTATTCCCAACCGGCTCCTCAGCAGCCTGCCTATCAGAATCAGCAATCTTCAACCACATCCTATCAATCCAGTACAGCCGCATCGCAAAAATATGGAAAATCCACTTCCAAGGGTACGAAAACAAAGTCCAATGGGAATCGTTCCTCTGCTGTTGAAAAGCCAAAAACCCGCCAGGGGAATGGAATTGGCAGGAGATTAACGGATGAAGAATGGTAACTTCAATAATCATTATGAAAAAATACAAAAGCTATGGTTCATGGCGGGTATTGTATTCGTATTGCTGACAGGCATCCTGTTTACTGATGCCGCATTTGGAGGGAATAAGGTTCATATGGAAAAAAGGGTGGAGGAACTGGATACCTTACATGAAGAAATCATGGAAAAAATTTCTCCCCTGCCTGAAAACGCAATGATCCATGTGACAGCCCAGGTAGTGGAAACCAGGGAAGGGAATCGTATCCAGGTAGTGGATAAGACCATCACCATCCCCAGTGGGGAGCCAGAAACAAACTCAGAAATCAAAAAAGATGAATCTGTAAAAAAATAAGGGGGGCTCATATGAAGATTCTACATAGTAAATGCCCAATGATCATGCTGTTCACCGTATTGTTTTTTGGTACTCTCTGCCATAGTCCTGTCTTAGCCGGGAACAAAAAGATGATGAGCATTATGGCGGCAAAAAATCAGGCAGCCCGGGCCCTGGTTGAATCAATTTACGGGCTGAAAATCAGGGCAACAGAATCCATTGAAGATATGGTGGCTGCCAATTACAAGAATGTGGCAGAATCAAAGACAGAAGCTTTTATCAAGGGGATCAGGTATAATAATGTGGTCTATGACCCGAAAAAAGATATTGCAAAGGCAGAAGCATCTGTCCAGCTGGAGTCCATTGACAATATAGACGGCCAGAAAATGGATTTATTCAATAAGATTTTCCGTCGCACAGGATACGGGACTTCTACCCCTGCAAGTGCCCGTGCCATTGCAGCGTTACGGGCAGCTGAAATTGACGGATACCGGGAACTTGCCAGGCGTCTGATCGGCATACAGGTGGAATCCAAAACCAGTGTGGAAAATTTTCTTCTTTCCTCTGATGTCTTGAAAACAAAACTGCTGGCGACACTTTATCTGGCCGAGGTTACTGGTCATGGATGGGAACCCAATGGTGATGCCTTTGTTGATATGTCTTTGAATGTTGCAGAGGCATCCAAAATGCTGGGAAGAAATCTTGGCATGAAAGAAGAAATCATCCAGGTGCAGGGAGTCGGGGCACAGGTTGATGATTTTTCCAAAGCAAAAAAATAATTTTTCTTGGGGGGATTTCTATGAAAAAGCAACAACCATACGTTTTTATCATTATCATCGTATGCATGTTCGTGGTTTTTTTTCTGATTGAATGGAGTACAGCCTCTTCACCTCCCCCTCCCCATTATGGCCGTTTTCAGCTCCATTCCTGGGCCGCACCAATGAATAACGGGGTTTTGATGGGAGCCCTGGTAATTGATACCGCCACAGGAGAAACAAAGACCGTTTATTCACGGCTGGTGAAATCAGAAACTGACTCCATTATCTTTACGAATCAGCTGCGAAAACCATTTATACAGATCCAGTAATTTTTTTTGCTGCCGTTTCATATCGTCTCTGCATTGCCTGCTGTCTGCAGGTTCTTGGGAGCACAGGCACAGAAATTATACATACAAGAAATGAAAGGAATCCATGAGACATATTTATAGCGCTTTTTTCCTTGTATTTTTGATTGTTCTTTCATTCCCCATGAATGCGGTGCAGGCAAGATCTCTGACCCCAAAGACGCTTTTTGTATCAGGAGTGGAAGCCAGAAGCAAAGATATGAAGAGGAATTTTTTGCTACAGGCTATTTTATTCCAGTGGAAAACAGGGCAGAAATTCAGGATCAGGTGAATGAACTCATTTTATCTGCATGGCATTTTCCCCATAAAGAGTCTGAAATATTGAAAAGACGTACATTGGAAGATCGCATAAACAGCGATGTGGTGGTATCCGGGGCCATAACAAAATTTCGCAAAAAAAATTTCGCAAAAAACGAAAAAAGGCCTTTGCAGGACCTTTCTCAAAGGCAAAAGTTACCATTTTTTTTGGCATGGAGCTTTTTTTGAAAGAAAATGGGAAATTGATCTGTTCTGGAAAAGGGTCTGGAAAAGGGGTTACCGACCAGCAAGCTGTCTTTTTTCAGATCAAAAATGATACAATTCGCTTTGATGATACCAGTGTGGGCAAGGCCGTCCACGGAGCTGTCAGAGAAGCTGTACAAAATATGGTGAAACAATATGAGACGATTCAATAATTATGTTATTTTTTTTCTTGCATCATTGAGTTTTCTGTTTTCTTCATGCGCCTCGACCTCTGTTCAGACGGACGCTGATACCTTACAGTCCCAGCCAGCACGGCCAGCTTCACTTAACAAATATCAAGGGCCGAAACTGTCTGTGGCGGTATCTGATACCTTACAGTCCCGGCCAGCACGGCCAGCTTTCCTTGACAAATATCAAGGGCCGAAACTGTCTGTGGCGGTATTGCCCCTGGGGTTGTCAGAAAGAGCGGCCAGTCGATATCCCCATTTATTACAAAAATCCGTAGGCATCGGTGTGCATAATATGCTGCTTGAAGCCTTGTTTAAGCCTTGTTTGATACAAATCGCTTTACATTTGTAGAAACAAATCCTGAAATGCTCAAGGACATAATGAACCGGCAGTGGATGAGTTCTGCAGGTTTTGTTTCCCAGAAAGATGCCATTGAGTATGGAAAGATGCTGGGGGCCAAAAAAATCATTTATGGAGAAGTCTATGACTATCTGGAAGGAGGTGAACAGGTAACAGGGTTTACAGGAAGACAAAATTTTATGGTTACCGTGGGTGTCCAGATCGCATGCACGGATATCGAAACAGGAGAAAAAATTGCTTTAGGGACTGCCAGAGCTGTTGCAGAAAATTATGGGAAAGCAGCGGAACAGGCAATTGCTGGCGCAGTATATAAATTGATCCTCAGAATGGAAAAATAAAAGTAACGCTACTTTCCATATGAGGTTTCACCAAACCGAAATTGAAAAGGAGAAAAATGATGAAGCAGATCTTACGGTATGGGATAATCGGAATTTGTGGAGTTCTGATCACGTTATCAGGGAATGCTTTTGCCGCTCCCCGAAAAGATTTTTTTGATGTGGTAAAGTATTCTGTTGTCACAGAAGGTGTTGTCAGTTCCTTTTCTGCCCACTTCAACGGAGCGTCCGTCTTTGGAGAATGGGAAGACCTGGACATGGATGGGAATCTGGATGAAAATGAACGTCTTTTAGGTCCAGTAAGGATTCTGGGACGGGATTCTGACGGTCATGACCATATGCACAGCCTGGTAAGCGGAGTAAACTACAACAGAGAAGAATTAAAGAACTGGGCACAGGACAATGCCACGGAAATCCTGAGTATTATTTTTCCCGGCGGTGTTGAAGAGCTTACCGGTGCCACCAGTGAGAGTGTCATCATCCAAACTACCATGGCACAAAAATTGTTCACAAAGGCATTGACGGCCACCCAGCAGCAGCAAAATGCCTTGTCCAATTTCAAGGGAGTTCTGGAATATCAGTCTCTGGATATCAATGATGACTCAGGTCATGCCTATTCCATGATTTTGGGATATTCCAATGAATGGGATTCGGGAATGGAAATTGGATTCACCATGCCCTACAGATATACAACCATGTCCGATGACATTGACAGTAAATCCCACTATATTGCCTTTGATTTTTATGGAAAAAAAGCGGTCAGGGAATGGGAAGACATGTCCCTGAATCTGGGCGGCGGCCTTTTTGGATCCTTATATTATGTTTCTTCAGATGCCATTGACCACGCAGGCAACCTGAAATATGGAGCAAACGTCTTTTCTTCATTTGACAAGGACTTTGAAAAGGGTGGAAACCTGAGCATTGGTATTGACGTGAGAATCTCTGCTGCCCGTATCCCCTCCAGCCTGATTGATGATGACAATATCTTTGTAGAAAAGGCCGTTGACTATGTGAATGATCTTGACGCAGTAAAAACCATCACCTATGGAATCAATTACGGAATTCCATTCAAAAATGATACAATGGCTGTCAATTTTGAAGTCCTCCGGTCCCATTACATAAGCGATGATATCCCGGACGACAGGGATACACAGACCCTTGCCGGAGTGTATCTGACCTATAGCCCCACCCAGACCTTTGTTCTTGATATCGGGGTACATCATTCTTTTGAAATGGAAGATATTGATGTATGGGGTATTGTTGTTGGCGCAGTGTATAAATTCTGATCCTGTTGGACAGCACTGCATAGGGAAAACCCATTGAAATTTTTTGCTTGATGCAGCGTGGGCGGTGCCCTGAAAAACATCCAGATGTTTTGGGCATCCCCACTGATTCATTGAAACCTGAGTATGGCTGGACGATAAAAAATGACACAGATATACCTGTATATCCGTTGGATGGTAGTTGTTGTATGTTTCTGTTTTCCTGTATTATATGCTGATGCTTCGGAATTTGTGACAGCAGAAGGCTCTGGAGAGAATAAAACCGAATCCATCCATGATGCCCAGAGGAATGCCGTATCTCAGGTTCTTGGAGTAATGCTGACAAGCGAAACCCTGATGGAAAATTTTCTTGTGCTTCAAGACAAGATCCTCACCAGGGTCAGCGGCTATGTAAAAAATTACAGCATCCTTTCCCAGGCCTGCACTGCCGGCGAGTGTACATCCACCATCCGGGCAGAGGTGGAAAGCATGGATCTTGCCGATGATGTTGCTGCCCTTGCCGGACTTCTGCCCCGTATGAATTACCCCAGCACGGTGGTGTCCATAACCCAAAAGGCTTTTTCCCATGATATGAATGCGGTTTCCATTGATTTGTCAACAGTGGAACAAAAAATGCAAAAAGTCCTTGGAGAAAAAGGCTTTCA
>PDWI01008776.1_pt1 | contig 11803 bp, 11 predicted proteins | sample 1430891 | NCBI WGS metagenome assembly PDWI01 (sample SAMN01162508, study PRJNA174530) | Oral metagenome, whole genome shotgun sequencing project. | biome: Marine environment; feature: Marine mammal; material: Swab sample of the gingival sulcus; isolation source: swab sample of gingival sulcus...
CCTTCATTGAAATCTTCAAAACCAACAGGCATAACCATATATTCTTGGAAATCAACAGAGTTATTAGCATGTTCACCACCATTTATGATATTGAACATTGGAACTGGCATAACCATAGCATTTGCTCCACCTAAGTATCTATAAAGTGGGATATCAAGTGATTTTGCAGCTGCACGTGCTACTGCCATAGATACACCTAAAACTGCATTTGCACCAAGGTCCGAATAATTTTCTGTACCATCAATTTCCTTCATAATCGCATCAATTTGAGCTTGATTATAAGGACTAAGTCCTAATAATTCATCAGCTATTACAGTATTTACATTTTCAACAGCTTTTAAAACGCCTTTCCCTAAAAATCTATCATCACCATCTCTTAGTTCTAAAGCTTCTCTTTTCCCTGTACTTGCACCGCTTGGAACAATAGCACTTTCTTTTGTGCCATCACTTAGTACAACAGTTGCTCTAACAGTTGGATTACCTCTTGAGTCTAATACCTCATCCGCGTATATATTGTCAATAAATACCATATTCTTTCCTCTTGTTATATTTTTATATTCATTATATCAAAAAATTTATTTTTATTTTCTTTGTTAATTGAAATTTGTGATATTAATTTTATTAAGATATAATTCGCTTTATGAAAAAGATATTAGTAATTTTAGATGGTATTGTTGCAAAAAAATTAATTAACAGAATTGTAGAACTTAATACTGGTGATAACAATTATGATGTTATATATATGAGTGATTTAATACTTCCTGAACAAAGACCTTCAAACTTCACTTTTTACAAGTTTGACCCAACTTCAAAGTCTAAACTTTCTATGGTTTTAGATAAAAATATTCATACGAGTGTATTAGCAGCTCTTAATTCTAAAGATGAGATGATAAATGTTATAAAAAATATAAGAGAACACAAAAAAAATATTCAGATAAATGTTTTGGATTCTTGGGATTTAGAAATAGATGATTCTTATGTAAATATATACAGAGGTGTTGATGTCATTGCAAATGGGATGATTGAAAACTTACCAAATATTCCAATTATTGCACAAAATATTGGGCTTAAACAAGGTGAAATTATGCAAATAAAAGTACCTTTTGGAAGTTCTTATGCCTATAGATATCTAGGTTCAATTGAGCAAAAAGAATGGAGAATATTTGCTCTTTATAGAAATCAAAAGCTTTTAAATTTACGTCCAAATTTGGTTATAAAACCCAATGATGTGATTTTACTTATTGGTAAACCTGAAGTTTTGATGCAAGTTTTCAATGCTATGGGGAAAAATCAAGGACAATTTCCTATGCCTTTTGGTCATAATCTTTATTTATTTTTAGATTTATATTTAGAAAAAGAAGAATATGCTAAAAAACTTGTAAGAAAAGCACTTTTTTTAAATCAAAAGTTAAAAAATCAAAAATTAGTAGTAAGTATTACAAGACCAACTACAGTATCATTGATGACTTTTATAAAAGAAGAACTTAAACATATTCCAACAGCGGTTTTAAAAATAGATTATGCGAACAAAGGGTTTAATGAAATTTTAAAAGAAGATTTTAGGATACATGATATAGGGATGATGGTATTAACAAAGGGAATATTGTCAAGTAAAGAACAAATCCAAACAATAATAGATAAAAAAGTTCCATTGTTCAAAATGGGAACAGAAAATCTAAAATCCATAAAAAATACTTGTGTTTTATTAAATGATACTCCTTCCTATAAACAAATATCTCCTATTGTTTTTGATATAGCAAGTCAAATAAGAACAAAGATGAAGATATTTGATTTAGACCCAATAGGTGAAGAGGAAGATAAGACAGATTTGTTAGATCACTTTGAAAATTTATCAAAAATCTTTGATGAAAAGATAGAGATAGTTTCAAGTGGACAAAACCCTATAAGAGAGTTAAAAAAAGAAAATAATATGTTACAAATCTTACCTTTAAAAAAAGATATGTTTCAAAAAAGGTTTTCTTGGAAATTCTTTTATACAGATACTGATAATATTTCTTTTGATTTAGATAAATACAATCAATTGTTAATTCCAATTATAGAAGACTAAGGATAGATATATGACTTTTGAAAAATACCCTTTTGAGAAATTGTCTTTGCTTTTAGCTGATGTTATAGCAAATGACAAATATTCTCCATCAGTTTTAACTATAGGTGAACCAAAGTTTCAAACACCTCATTTTATACAAGATGAATTGAAAAATTCAAGTGAACTTTTACAAAAATATCCTGCAAGTGCAGGTTTGAGTGAACTAAGAAAATCTATGATGAGTTTTGTATCTAAGAGATTTAATGTTGATTTAAAATTTGAACAAATCATTCCTACTTTTGGAACTAGAGAAGTGTTGTTTAATTTTCCTCAATTTGTTTTATTTGATAAAAAAAATCCAGTTATAGCATATACAAATCCTTTTTATCAGATATATGAAGGTGCTGCAAAGATGAGTAAAGCTGAGGTTATTCATATAAATTTGACTGAAGAAAATAATTTTAAAGCATATTTAGAGGATGAAGAATTAAAAAGATGTGATTTAGTTATATTGAATTTCCCAAATAATCCTACAAGTGCAACTATGAATAAAGATGAATTAGTTTGGTGGGTCAAAAAAGCTTTAGAGTTCGATTTTGTTTTATTAAATGATGAATGTTATAGTGAGATATATTTTGATGAAGAAAATAAACCTGTATCTTTACTTGAAGCAAGTTTAGAAGCAGGAAATAAAAACTTTAAAAATGTTTTAGTTATAAATTCTATATCAAAAAGAAGCTCTGCACCAGGGCTTAGAAGTGGTTTTATAGCAGGTGATGAAAAAATATTAAAAGAATATATGCAATATAGAACTTATGTAGGTTGTGCAAGTCCAGTTCCTTTACAAAAAGCAGCTACAAAAGCTTGGGAAGATGAAAGTCATGTGGAAGAGTTTAGAAAAATTTATAAAAAGAATTTTGAACTAGCAAGGGATATTTTAGGACTTGAGATACCTGAAGCAACTTTTTATATCTGGTTAAAAGTTGATGATGAATTAGAGTTTACTAGAAATTTATATAGAGAAAAAAATATAAAAGTTTTACCAGGTAGCTTTTTAGGTAGAGTTGGTGAAGGTAAAGGATATGTTAGAATTGCTTTAGTTGAAAATGAAGAAAAAACAAAAGAAGTACTTTTAAGATTGAAGGAGTTTTTAGATGAACAAAGATGAATTACACGAAGCTAGGACAAATCCTGATTTTCTAAATTTTTTAGAGGAAAATAAAGAAAAAGCTATCGAAGAAAAAAATATAACTTTGATGTATGAAACCTTAGATTCTATGCTTATACTTGATTTAGATGAAGATAAGATAAATTCTTTATATGAAGAGATCTTAAAAACAGCATTTGATAAGGTTGAAAAAATAGTTTCTAAAAAAAATAAACTGAATTTAGATACTGAAGAACATCTAAATTATGTAAGAGCTTTTTATGAACATGCTATTGAAAAATGGTCTTATAATAAATTTGATGGGGCAAAAGAGATAATCTTTGTTTTATTAAATATTGTGGAAGATAAAAGACTTTGTGAAGCTTTAAAAGTATTGCTTGTTGTTTTAATTAATGAAAAGCAGTTAGATATCTTTTATGAAGATGAAGTTGATTTTTCTAAAAGTAGTGAAGATGAAAAATATGGTTACTTTATGGTAGATTTCAATTTTGATAAAGATGAATTTTTAGAAAAAAATAGTGAATTTTTAGAAAAAGAGTATAAAAAATTAAATTATTTATTGGAAGTTTGATGAAGGTACATTTTATAGGAATAGGTGGGATAGGATTATCTGCACTTGCAAGATTTTTAAAATATGATGGTCATATTGTAAGTGGTTCTGATATGAAAGAAACACCTATCACAAGAGAATTAGAAAAAGAGGGAATTGAAGTTTTTCATTCTCAAGATGGGCAAAATATAAAAGATGATTTAGATTTGGTGGTTTATTCTGCTGCTGTTACAGATGAAAATGCAGAGTTAATAGAATCTAGAATAAAACAAATACGAACATTATCAAGAAAAGAAGCTTTACCTATAATATTAGGAGATAAAAAGAATTATTGTGTAGCTGGAGCTCATGGTAAATCAACTACAACAGCTATATTATCTTCTATTTTAAATTCAAGTGCCTTAATAGGAGCAATTTCTAAAGATTTTGCTTCAAATTTTAGATATGTAAGTGACGTACTTGCTTTTGAAGCTGATGAATCTGATGCAAGCTTTTTATTATCAAATCCTTATTGTTCCATTGTTACTAATGCTGAGCCTGAACATATGGAGTATTATAACTATGATAAGGAAAGATTTTTTGGTGCTTATGAAAAATTTATAAATCTAGCAAAAAAGAAAGTTATAAATGCAGAAGATAAATATATAAAAAACTTAAATATTGATAGTGAAAATTGTGTTAAATTATACCCAAGTGTTGATATAAAAAATTTAGCTTATACATTAAAAGATGGTGAACCTTGTACTCGATTTGATTTAAAAGATTTTGGAACTTTTGAAGTTTGGGGATTTGGTTACCATATTGCAGTGGATACCTCTTTAGCAATATTGGCTGCTTTAGAAGAAATAGATATTGAGAGTATTAAAAAAAATTTATTGAATTATAAAGGGATTAAGAAAAGATTTGATGTAATACAAAGTAATGAAAAGTTCGTAGTTATTGATGACTATGCACACCATCCAACCGAAATAGAAGCAACTATGAAATCTGTTGAATTATATGATAACTTAACAAATTTCAATAAAAGAATAGTACTTTGGCAACCTCATAAATATTCAAGAACCTATGATAATTTAGAGGGCTTTAAAAAATGTTTTAGAAGATGTGATGAGTTGATAATACTTCCTATTTGGACAATACCAGGTGAGCAAAAGTTAGAAATAGATTTCCAAAAAGAGTTCTCTTCTTACAATCCAATTTTTGCAGATAGAATTTCTTCACACGAGGGAAGAATTGATTTGATAAAAGATGAAAAGATTATCAAGTCCTATGATGAAGGTATATTTTTAGGAGTAGGTGCAGGAGATATCACTTATCAGTTAAGACACTAAGTAAAAATAGTTTGATTAATAAGAAATTAAAATAATTTTTATTATAATAATTTCTAGAAAATAAAAATCATTATTAGATTTTGAAAGAGTGGGAATGTCAGATAATTTAAAAGAAGTAGGAAATGTTCTTAAAAGATTAAATATTTTATATATTGAGGATGAAGAAGAGATTAGAAAAAATCTAAAAAAAACTTTAGATTTACTTTGCAATAAGACTTTTGATGTAGATTGTGTAGAAAAAGCTAAAGCAATAATGGAAGATAATCATATAGATATCATTATCTCTGATATAAATTTGCCAAAAGCTAATGGTTTAGATTTTATAAGTGAACTTAGAACTGTAAATAAAGAAATACCGGTTATAATAATAAGTGCCTATACTGAAAAAAATTTTTTGATGAAAGCAACAAAACTAAAGTTAGTTGATTATTTAGTTAAGCCTATAGATTTTAAGACTTTAAGTAATGCTTTAAATAAATGTGTTGAGGATATCGTATATAATTCAAATTATATAATAAATTTACAAAATGACATTCAGTATAATGTTTTTGATAAAAGACTATATCATGGTCCTACAAATGAAGAAATCGTTCTTACTTCCAAAGAATTACACTTACTTGATGAACTAGTAAAGCATAGTAATAAACACCTTTCAAATGAAGAGTTAAAAAATCTTTTGTGGGAAGATATTTTTGATGCTAGTGATTCTGCACTAAAAAACCTTTTAAATAAACTTAGAAAGAAAATAGGAAAAGACTCTATTAAAAACCTATCAGGAGTTGGATATCAATTAGTCTTTTCATAAGATTATTTTTCTCTTGAATTTTTTTCTTCAATTCCTGATATACCAAATCTTCTAGCTAGTTCTTGTCTAACTCTGTCTGGACTTATATTTTGCGATGCAAGGGCAACAAGGCTATGATACATCAAATCAGCTGATTCATAAATGATTTCTTCTTCATCTTTATCTTTTATAGCAAAAGTAAATTCACCTGCTTCTTCTACTATCTTTTTTAACATAGAATTTTGTTTACCTTGTAAAAGTTTTGCTGTGTATGATTTTTCTGGATTATTATTTTTCTTCTCACAAATAGTATGATAAAGAGTATCTATAACATCATATGATAAAGAAGTATCTACTTTTATATCACTTGTCTTTTCATCATTTTCTAATCTTGTAAAAAAGCAAGATTGTCTTCCTGTATGACAAGCAACACCATTTTGTTTTACTTTTAATAAAATAGTATCTTTATCACAATCTAACAATATATCTTTTATCTCTTGAGTATGATTTGAACTTTCACCTTTTTTCCATATTCTTTGCTTACTTCTAGAAAAATAGTGGGCAAATTTTGTACTTATAGTTAGTTTTAGAGCTTCTTGATTCATATATGCAAGCATTAACACTTCACTTGTTTTATAATCTTGTACTATTACAGGGACTAAGTTTTGTTGTTTTTCCCAATCAATTTTTTTTAATTGTTCCATATATTTTTTCCTTTAGAACTTTGTTCCAAGATCTAGTTTGATAGAATCTACTTCTTTTTTTTCTTTATTTACATCAACTCCAAGACCAATATCAATGTTTTTTTCTTTTTTCTTTTTTGAACTTTCTATACTAGGAGGAGGTGCGTATTTGTCATTTTTATAAAATTCATAATTTTTGTCAAATTCTTTTTGTTCTTCTGGTAATAAAACAATGTCAGAGTTTGCATCTAGATTAGAAAAGATAATAAATAGTATAAATAAGTATTTTTTCATATTTATAAAATAGAGTAGAAAACTACTCTATCTCCTTTATTTTTGGTTTATCACTGTATCTCTTGATTTATCTTTAGTATCAACCCAAATATTTGGTGTTGAACCACCTGGTGTTAGGAAAATTTTAGCATCTTTATTTTCTCTTAAAGCTTCGTTAAATTTACCCTGTACTTGAATTTGTTGCATTTCTAACAATGCTGGTGTTAAAGATTTTGCAATAGCAATATTTGCAGCAGCTTGTGCTTTTGCTTCTATAGTAACTGCATCAGCTCTACCTTTTGCTTCAATTCTATTCTTATCAGCTTCACCCTTTGCAAGTGCTGCTTTTTTCTGAGCTTCTTGTTTTGCTCTTTCTACTTCATATCTAACCCTTTGAGCTTCTTGATTTGCTATTTGTACTCGCTCAATTTGATCTTTGATTTTAGCAGGAAGAACTATCTCTCTTAATTGAACTGATTGAATGGCAACAGGTTTACCTTCTAAATCTTCAATTTGTTTTCTAATACCATTTTCTATTAAAGTTGCAATTTCATTTCTTTTTGTTGGTAAATCTTCTGCATTAAATCCACCTACTACATTTCTTACTATATCTCTTACAACTGGATTTACAATCTTATCTTCCCAAGATAATCCCCATTTTGAGATAGTTTCTGGAGCTCCATTTGCTGTTAATCTGTACTGAACTGTAAGTTCAATAGATACAGGAAGTCCTCTAGCATCTAGTATATTAATAGCTGGATTTATTTTGATACTTTGATCAAATCCACTTATTTCTTCAACACTTCTATAGTTTAGTAATCTAACTTTGGTATCAACTATGATAACTTTTTGAAATACTGGGATATAAAAATGAATTCCAGGATTTAAAGGTTCTTTATCATATTTACCAGTAGTTGCAATAATACCTACTTGTCCAGATTCAATGATGACAAAAGGTTTAAAAACAAATAATGCAATGATTATGATAATAATCGCATATATAAGTCCTGCTTTTTTCCCAAAGTTTTTGAAAAACTCTGGTGTTTCAAAAGGAGGTTGAAAATCACCTCCACCATTATTATTTTGTTGTTGTCTATTTTTAAAATAGTCATTATCTATTGGCATATATATTTTCCTTTATTTTATATAAGTTAGCATATGTTCATATTTTGGGTTTCTTCCATAAACCACATCAAAATACGCATCTTGTAATTTTTTAGTAATTTCACCTCTTTTACCATCTCCTATAATTCTAGCATCAACATTCCAAATAGGAGTGACTTCAGCAGCAGTTCCAGTAAAAAATGCTTCATCAGCTACATAAACCTCATCTCTAGTTATTCTTTGTCTTACAACTTCTATTCCTAAATCTTGTGCTAGTTGAATAACAGTATTTTGAGTAATACTTTCTAGTGAATTATCATTTGGTGGAGTTATGATTTTTCCATCTCTAACGATGAAGAAACACTCTCCACTACCTTCAGCGATAAATCCATCATCATCAAGTAATAAAGCTTCTTCATAACCACACTCAATAGCTTCAAATTTTGCCATTTGAGAGTTAAGATAATTTGCCGCTGCTTTAACTTTTCCCATATTTGATTTTACAGGGTTTCTAACAAAAGAAGAAATCTTAACTTTAATTCCTTTTTCTAATCCTTCTTCACCTAGATATGCTCCCCATTCCCAAGCTGCAATACTTGCATTTACAGGTGCATTTTTATGATAAATTCCCATTGCTCCATAACCTAAATAAATAAGTGGTCTTAAATAAACATTTCCATTAAAATCATTTTTCTTCAACAATTCTATTTGAGCTTCTTGTAATTCTTCTTGTGAAAATGGACTATCTATCATAACGCATTTTGCAGAATTTAAAAGTCTTTTTGTATGGTCTTCTAATCTGAAAATAGCTAGACCTTTATCCGTTTTATAAGCTCTAGTTCCTTCAAAAACAGCATTTCCATAATGTAAAGTATGTGTTAAAATATGAACTTTTGCATCATTCCAAGGTACAAAGTTACCATCCATCCATATATATTTTGCTTCATTCATTGTATAATATCCTAATATTTAAATTTATTAAACTATATGTTATCTAAAAGAATATAAAAATGTCGAAGAAGTATAGATTTTTTTATACAATATATCTTATTTAAACATTTATTGGGTATCATTTTAGAAAAATTAAGGTTATGATATTTTATGTATAAAAAATATTTTGTTTTTGTATTGATACTTCTTTTTTCAGCTTGTTCTATTCCTCAAAAAAACATTTCTCAAAAATCTGTGAAATTCAAAGTTTCAAAAGATGAGAAGTTCATATATGAAAGACCTGCAATTTCAAAAGAACTTTTAAATACTATTCATAATATTATAGAAGATATGATATCTTATAATTTGATTGATATAAATAAAAAATATGTAAGTTCTGATTTTGGCTTATATAATGTTTCTAAAATAGAAGGATTAAGAACTTTTACTTTTCAAAAAGAAATTTACAATATTGTAGATAGTTCTACAGATGAATTTTCTCACTTTATTAAAAGAATAGATAAAAATACAAATAAAAAAGATATACAGGTTAAAAATGTAAGTTTTGATTGTAGTCCCAATAATGATGCTTTTTATGGATGGAATCATTATGGTGCTTTTATAAGTTCTAAAACGAAACCTTATTTGTCAACTTTGATGAAAAAAGAAAATTCAATATCTCCTAACAAATATGGACAAAAAGATTTGCATAAGGCAAAAGTGATAGAAAAGATGTCTTATGAAATAGTCATAACTCCTGAAATAGTATTTTACTTAAGTCCTATAAAAAATAAATGGTATATAACTTTGATAGATAGAATTAGTACAGATTGTAGTTCTCCTAAATAATGCATAGTTTTTTGGAAAAATCTTAGTGCAGCATATAAGTACAAAAAAGCTTATCAAAAATCTAAAAAATCCAAAATATATTTTTATAGATATTAGAGATAGTGGTTTTTATAATGGTTTCAAACAAAAAGGGGCTATTCGTGGAGGGCATATAAAAAATGCTTTAAATATTACCTATTCTTCCATATCTTCTATAAAACCATCAAAATTTAAAAGCTATATAAAAGCAAGAGGCATAAAAAAAGATAAAACTCTTGTTTTCTATGGCAATGATATTGATGATTTGAAAAAAATGGCTAAAATATTCAAATCTTATGGATATAAGATAAAAGTATTTAAAGATATAATTTCCTATTCAAATAACAAAGAAAATCCCCTAAAATATTTCAAAAATTATACTTTTAGTATCTCCTCAAAATGGTTATATAAAGCACTTAAGGGTAAAAAAGTAGAAAGCTATGATGGTCGTGATATTATGGTATTTGAAGTATCTTGGAGAAGTTTAAAAAAATCAAAAGAATATAAAACTCATATAAAAGGTGCTTATCATTTTGATACAAATTGGATAGAAAACGCTCCTTCTTGGAATTTATCTAAGCCTAAAACTATTGCAAAAAACTTACTAAACACAGGTATTACAAAAGATAAACTTGTAGTTTTATATTCTCAAAATCAAATGGCAGCACTAAGAGTTTTTTGGGCTTTAAAGTGGGCTGGGGTTGAAGATGTTAGATTTTTAAATGGAGGTTTGTCTTCTTGGATAAAAGAAGGATATCCTATTGAGAGAAAGATAAACATTCCTAAAGTTCAAAAAGAATTTGGAGTAAAAATACCACTAAATCCTCATATAAATATTTCAAAACCTAAAGAAATTATAAAAAAACAAAAAAAAGGTTTAAAACTTATAAGCAATCGTACATGGGAAGAATATACGGGAAAAAGTACTGGCTATTCTTATATAAAAAAAGTAGGAGAGCCTAAGGGTGCTATATGGGGGTTTGCTGGGAAAACTTCTTCTGATATGCAAGATTTTTATAATCCTGATGGAACTTTGAGAAATCCAAATGAGATTTTTAAACTATGGGAACAAATGGGCATAAGAAAGAATGACAAATTAGCTTTTTATTGTGGTACAGGTTGGAGAGGAAGTGTATCTTGGTTTATAACTCAACTTGCAGGATGGGAAAAAACTTGTCTTTATGATGGAGGCTGGAATCTTTGGCAAAAGAAAAAATCTCTTCCTATTCAAAAGAAAGCACCAAAAAATGTCAAGAAAACAAACTCTCAAAATAATTATGGACATAAAATAAAAAATAAAAATTCTTGTAAAATCTAAAATTTAAAGTTTTTTCGATTTTTTTCCTCTTTTTTTTTCTTATACTTTCACCATAAAATCAAAAAAGGATTTAAAAATGGACAAAAAAAGAAGAAATTTTTTAAAAGTAGGAGCAGCTAGTTCAGCTGTAATTGCAAGTAGTGGTACAGTAACTGGTGCTTTTGCAAAAGAGTTCGCAAGTAGAACAAAAAAAATCCCTAGTGCTTCTCACTTTGGTTCTTTTTACGCTCACGTAAGAGATGGGAAAATTGTTGATATAAGTGCTCAAGATTCTGATGTTAATCCAACTATGATGATAAAAGCATTAGCTGATAGAAATAGTACAAATTCAAGAGTTAAATTCCCAAGTGTTAGAAAAAGTTATTTAGAAGCTGTAAGAAAGGGAAGTGATAATGTAAAACCAGAACTAAGAGGTAAAGAAGAATTTGTAAGAGTTTCTTGGGATGAAGCTTTAGACTTAGTTGAAAAGGGTATCAAAAAAGCTCAAAAGAAAAATGGAAATAAAGGTTTATACAATGCTGCATATAGTGGTTGGTCACATCCTGGTGGATTTAAGCCAAATGTATGTGCAGGGAGATTCTTTAACCTAATTGGTGGTGCAGTAGGAACTGCAGGTGAGTTCTCAAATGGAGCAGCAGGTCCAGTAAACCCAACAATTATGGGAGATATGGAAGTTTATTCTATTCAAACTGCATTCCCACAAATTATTAAAAATACAAAAGTTATGGTTCTTTGGGGAGCAGACTTA
>PDWI01008777.1_pt1 | contig 11803 bp, 6 predicted proteins | sample 1430891 | NCBI WGS metagenome assembly PDWI01 (sample SAMN01162508, study PRJNA174530) | Oral metagenome, whole genome shotgun sequencing project. | biome: Marine environment; feature: Marine mammal; material: Swab sample of the gingival sulcus; isolation source: swab sample of gingival sulcus...
GCAAAATCTTTTTCTGATACTCACGGGAAAAATTTTGTCCACGGAGTTTTGTCGACTTTTTTGAAAAATCGTGAAAAATACGAGAATCCTGATACGGTTTCGTATCGATTTTTTTCTTAAAGATTCTATTTTATGCCCCGAACATCCCTTCGATTTCAAAAAAAAGAACTCCAAAAAGAAGTCTCTGCACTCCTCTCCACGATAGATGTCGAGCCAAAAGATCTATCGCTTTTTTGCTTGGCTTTTGTACATCGTTCTTCGCTCAATGAATCAAAAAATATCGATGCTTCCCAATCAAACGAGCGTCTTGAATATCTTGGTGATGCTGTGCTGGAACTTGTCATCACAGAATTTCTTTTTCACGAGTTTCCTGATAAGCAAGAAGGCGAGATGACAGATATACGCTCAGCACTCGTGCGAGGGCGAAATCTCGCAAATATTGCCAAAAAAATCAACCTCTGTGATGCAATTCAACTCTCACGATGAGAATACAACGCAGAAGGTCATAAAAACCCGTATATTCTCGCAAATACCGTCGAGGCGATTATTGGGGCGATTTATCTCGATAGTGGCTTTGAGGCTGCGAAAAAGTGGATTGCGAAGTATATCTACTCGACTCTGCCAGAGATTCTAAAGCAAGGACTCTATGTCGATCCAAAATCTTATCTCCAAGAACTTACGCAGCATATCTGGGGTATCTTGCCAGTCTACACACTCGAAGAGGAAATCGGGCAAGACCATAATAAAACCTACGCAATTGTCGTGACACTCGATGATGTCATCATCGGACGAGGAAAGGGAACGAGCAAGAAAAAATGAGAGCAAGAAGCCGCAGAAAACGCGATCCAAAACCGAGAAATCTGGGATCCAAAAATCACAGTCGAGCGAAAAGATATAGATTAAGGAACATCTATAAAACTACTTCGTAAGATAAAAATAATTATTTTTTACAAGATTTTTTATAAAAATAATTTTTACTTATGCCTTTGTATAGGGAAAATTTTTTGAAGGAAAATACTCAAAAAAGAATATTTTTAGATAGATAGTAGTTTTTAGATGTTTCTTAACTTGCTTTTTTTGAAAAAATTTGTATGATTACTTTTGTAAAGTGCATTTTTTAAGATATATAATTTTTTTCAGATGCTCACACAATATACCCGTCCACTCAAATTCATTTTTGACTCCTTCAAAGGTCATAAAAAAATATTTTATATATTCATTTTATGAAAAATCTTTGAGGGAATTTTTTATGTCATTTTGCCGATTTTTGCAAAAATGGAAATGGATCAAATGGTTGAAAAAAACGAACAATTGTTTGGTTTTATTCATCTCGATAGTTTTCGGATTTTTCTCGTGATTTTATGTATTATTTTTGGAATGCGGCTTTTACAAAAAATTCTTCAAAGTTTTATAGAATTTTTCCAAAGATTTTATCTCGCACTTCATCAAAATACTTATATGACATTGTTGTATCAAAGGTTGCGATATATTGAATTTTGAGCCTTTCTGAATGCAAAAAATATGAAATTTATCAATGAGATTCTTTGAAAACCAGATTTTGTATGAGATCATATGCGAGCATTTCTTTGAGAGACAATTACTCATATTTTCACAGTCATTGGGATTATTTGAGTGATTTCATTGATAAATCCGTGGATTTTTGTTGTATTAATAGTAAGTGCTTGTATTTTGTATTATGTTGATTTATTTCGCCAAAAGGTCGCACAAAAGTATCAATTTGAGGAAGATTATATATATTCTTATAAAGTTTTTATTGTTTCTCAGGAAATTTCAAGGAATATGATTTATTTGATTTCTTCGGGTGGTTTTGGAAAAGTGATTGATATTTACCAAAAATTTAATGAGGAATTGCAAAAAAATATTCAAAAGCGACAAAAGTCTGAAACATTTCTTTCTATTTTTTCTTTTTCAATTGAAAATATCACTGAAATTTTTATTAAACTTTTTATTGGATATTCTATATTCTTTTCGGGCGTATCGGTAGGAACAATGACAATGATGCTTTTATATATTTCAAGAATTGACCAAATTCTTTCTTTTATTCGTAGTTTTCGATTTTTTCGAGACCGATTTCTTGATGATCTTAAAAAACTCGATTTATTTCTTGATTTGACGGATGGACAGAAAAGATTTTCTGAAGAAAAAGTAAATAATTTAAAAGATTTCCAAAAAATTTCTTTGGAAAAAGTAGAATTTTCGTATCCAAAATTTGCAAAATATGAACTTCGTTATTTGGAAATCATAGAGAAAAGAATTAAATCATATTCACGAGTTTGAGATGCAGAAAAAAATGAACTCCACGCTATTGAAGAGGCTCGGAAAGATTTAAAAGAAATTTCGCCAAAGATTTTGCAGTGAGTAGATTTGGTTTTTGAAAAAGGGAAAAGTTATGGAATTGTCGGGAAAAATGGTGCTGGAAAAACGACAATTACTTCACTTTTGCAGGGATTTTTTTATCGATTTCAGGGAAAAATTGTATTTGATGAGACGAGTGTCAGTAATCTCGATCGGTGATTTTTTGAAAAAAATATTTCAGTTGTTAGCCAGGTGCCGTATATTATTGAAGGGTTTTCTATCCGAGAAAATCTCCTGCTCGGCGTTGAGAAAGTACCAACTGATGAGAAAATCTGGGAACTTTTAGAAAAATTTCACCTGGATAAAAAGATCAAAAAACACCGCCAAGGACTCGATGCAAATATTGGCTATGACAATGATTTTTCGGGTGGAGAAAAACAACTTTTGACGCTGATTCGTGTGATCTTGCAAGATAAACCACTCCTTATTATGGACGAAGGAACCAATCAACTGGACGCTGAAAATGAACTTTTGGTGATGAATGAATTTTTAAAGCGACAGAGGGATAAAATTATTATTTTTATCACGCATCGTATGACAACGATCAAAAAAGCGGATGTGATTTATTGTCTGCAAGATGGAAAAATCGAGACGAGCGGCAAGCATGATGATTTGCTAAAAACCAAAAATATTTATCATACTTTTTGGGATACACAGGTGGTTTCAAAGTAAAAAAATAAAAACAAAAATTCTCTAAAAAATTCCTCATCCTAGGAATTTTTTTATTTCTTTTTTGAAAAAATCTCAAATATCAGTAAGATACAAGTGTTATTTTTTATGTTTTTAGATTATGAAAGTGATAAAAAGTTTTTTTTCGGTAGTATTTCTTGGAATTTTTGCAGTGCAAACTTGTCTATTTCCTACAAATCTTGCATTTGCAAATACAGATACGACAAATCCAGTTTTTGAAAAAATTGTACTGAAATCTAGTAATACAAAAAACCCAAATTTTGCCAAGGAGGGCGACAAAATCCAGGTTTGGATTTTTCTCAAAGAAGAAGATACTTGGAAATCCTCGTATAATAAGGCTACTTTTTCCATTGGGACTCAGAAAAATTTACAAACCCCTTATTTTAAAGGTTCTCGAGAGGATGATAAAAATCACCATTTTATTCCAAAACAAAAAGGCTATCGAACTTACAAAATTGTATCGGGACAAAATTGAGAATTTACATTCACAGGTTTACAATTTGCTGATAAAGAAGATAATTCTATCGAAAATTTTCAACCGCCATATTTGCCAAGTTCAAATATTATAGTCGATACGATTGCCCCGAAAGTGACTTTTGCAAAAGATATTTCAAACAATATTTCAAAATCGAGTGAAGTTATTATTCAGGTGGAGGATTTGCATCCTGACGAGGCGAGTTATAAATATGGTTTTAGTGAAAATACTACTTGTGATGCAAATATCGACTATAATTGGTCTTTTGTTTCAGGAGTGAATTTTTCGCTCGATGATGGGACAAAAAATGGAAAATATCTGTGTGTAAAAGCCGAGGATCAAGCGGGAAATGTGAGTTATAAATCAAGTAAGAATCCGCTGAATCTTTCTAAAAATTCAAATCCGACTGACATTTTACTTTCAAAAAACACAGTGAAAGAAAATGTGCCGGCAAATACAGAGATAGGAAGTTTTTCAAGTATTGATGCGGATTCGACGGATACTCACGCTTATATTTTAATCTCTGGAAGTGGCAATACTGACAATGCAAATTTTGAAATTACAAATACTGGAAAATTGAAAATAAAAACGAGTCCAGATTTTGAAGCGAAAAATATTTACCAAATTCGAGTGCAAACAGACGACGGAAATAGCGGGACTTTTGAAAAGGAATTCCAAATTCAAGTTGTTGATATTGATGAAAATAACCCGACTTGTGGGACCTGGTCGTATGAGCCAATTACTCCGATGAATGGAGAAATTACTGCAACTTTAAAAAACTCTACCGATGCAGAAGGTGGCATCCACATCGCGGGTGGAACTTGTAAGATTGCTTCAAATAATGAGACTTGTACTGTGGAGATAGAAGATAATGCAGGCAATAAAACCACTTGTACTTCTGGAAAAATCAAGAATATCGATACAGAAAAACCGCAGATTATTTTGAATGGAAATGCAACGTTTGAAATCATAAAAAATACGTTGTATAGCGAGCAAGGGGCGACTTGGGCAGACGATACAGACGGACAAGGAACTATCAACTCAGCCACGACCGGCGCGGTGGATTCCTCAAATCTTGGAGAATATAAATTAACTTATACCTACACGGATTCGGCGGGAAATACCGCGAGTGTAACCAGAATAGTAAAAGTCGTAGCCGGAGAAAAACCTGTCTTGAAACTCAAATGAAATGCAACTAAAATGGTTGAAGTACACTCAAATTACGCTGACGAATGAGCGACCGCACAAGACAAAGAAGACGGCGATATTTCGTCGAAAATTGAAACGATAAATCCAGTTGATACGAGTAAAATTGGAACTTATGAAATAAAATACAATGTGCAGGATTCTTCGGATAATACAGCGAAAAAAGTCAAAAGAATCGTCAAAGTTGTAGATACTACAAAACCGGAAATTACCTTAAATGGAAGTGAAATTTTAGAAGTTTTTAAAAATGCAAAATATAGCGAACTTAGTGCGAATTGTGCAGATAATTATGATAAAAAATGTGAGGTAAAAATTTTTGGAAAGGTCAACACAACAAAAATTGGAGAATATAAAATCACATACATTGCGACCGATACAAGTGGAAATACGAGCACAAAAACAAGAACTGCGAAAGTCGTGAGTGGAGATAATCCGATTATCACATTGAAATGACAAAATCCTCAAAAACTCTTTTTGTGAGATACATACAAAGAACTCGGCGCGATTGCACAAGACAAGGAAGATGGCGAGATTACAAAAAATATTTCTATTGATACGAGTGCGGTTAATTTTCAAAAAGGGGGAACTTATGAAATCACCTATACTATCAAAGATGGCACAGGAAATATCGCATCAGTCAAAAGAACTCTCAAAATACTTCCAAAACCAGTCAAGAAAAATCCAAAAAAACATCAAAATCCTACCCAAGAAAAAATTTCAACTGGTGCTGGTGGTTGATATAATCAAGAAAAAATACATACTATAAAAAATCCCACAAATAATTCAAAATCGCAAAAGCAATTCCTTTTAACACAATCAAAAGTAAAATCAGATGGAAAAAATCTAGATGGTCAAGAAATTTTTATCATTCAAAATCGAGTGACCGATTATGTTTGTTCAAAAATTGTAAAAGTCTACGATGCTAATGAACTCAAAATAAAAGATGTGAGTGCAAAAAATCCATTTTACGATGATATTCGTGCGCTTATAATGTTTCGAGGGCTTGAAAAAGACGAAAAAAACCTTGGAATCACTTTTAAAGAATATAAATCATATGGGGTAAATATAAACTCAGAAAAATTCCGGCCGTATGAAAATATCACACGAGCCGAATTTGTCAAAATGCTCGTACGCTCACTCTCTTGTCGCTATACTTTTCTCGGAAAAGATACGCCGTACAGCGATGTAGACCAAGATAAATGGTATGCTGAGTATGTTAAATTTGCAACGCAAGAAGGCTGGATCAATGGATACAAGGACTGAAAATTCCGACCAAATAATCCAATCACACGATCCGAGGCAGCCAAAATTTTTGCCCGAGCGATTCATCTAAAAGAAAATTCAAATCTCCCAAATCCATACCGAGATGTCCTAAAAAATTCAGAATTTTTGCCATATATCAAATCACTCCGAAAAGCAGGAATTATGAAAGGGAAGACAAATACACTTTTTTCACCCAAAACTTTCATTCCGCGAGTTGAAGCGGCGAGAATGGTTTATAGAACTTTTTTGGGAGGGGAAATTTAGGAAATTAAGAATTAAAAATTTTAAATTTAAAAAATAGTATACGTTATTCTGGGCTTGTTTCGGAATCTAAATAATAAAACATTCCTTTTTCTAAAAAAATATATGTCATCCTCGGGCTTGAGGAGGTGAATTTTGCGTTAGCAAAAGAGAGGCTGCCCTGGGGTGCCCGGGGATCCAGTAGATAGAGAAATTCTTTTTTCCAAAAACCTCATCTTCATACTCCTGTACTTTTGTGACCAAAAGTACCAAAAGTCTTAGGGGTGAAAAAACTCGTTCGCTCACGCTCATTTATTGTACAGACTTTCATTTGACTCAGACAGTTTTCACCCCCAAACCCCCGACAAACTGGTTTTCTTTTTGAAAGAATTTTCTTTACAAGAAGTTTGAAATTGCCAAAAAATGAAGCATTTAAGAGGTTCCACATTCTATTTTCCTTTCAACTCCACAATCATATCTCGAATCTCTGCGGCTCGCTCAAATTCGAGGTTGGCACTGGCAATGTCCATTTCGAGTTCGAGCCTTTTGAGAGTGATTTTTTTGCTCTCATTTTTTATTTCCAAATTTTCGAGATCCTTTTGTTTTTTTGATTTGATTCCGATATCTTTGATTTCTGAGACGACGGTTTGAGGGGTGATATTATGTTCGAGATTGTATTTTTGCTGGATTTCACGGCGTCGGTAGGTTTCCTCTATGGCTTCTTGCATCGCGAGAGAAACCGCTAAATCTGTGTCATAATCTATCGGCAGAGCGACTGGCTTGCTATCTTTGGTACGATTATTGACATAGAGTGTGACGCGTCCGTGGACATTTCTCGCGGCGCGTCCGATGATTTGCAGGAGTGAAGTTTTCGAGCGGAGGAAACCAACTTTTTCTGCGTCGAGCACCGCGATAAAGCTCGTCTCTGGGAGATCGAGTCCTTCTCGTAGGAGATTGACTCCGACGATGACATCAGTTTTTCCCATGCGAAAATCTTTGAGGATTTCGAGTCTTTCCAGCGTGTCGATTTCGCTGTGGAGATACTGGACTTTTGTGCCGTTTTCACTGAGATATCAAGCAAGGTCTTCGCTGGATTTCTTGGTCAAAGTCGTAACCAAAACCCGCTCATTATTTTTGATAGCATTTTGGATTTCACTCATCAAGTCATCCGCCATATACTCCATACTTTTTATCGCGATCTCTGGGTCGAGGAGCCCTGTCGGACGGATAATTTGCTCGGCAATATTTTTGGTATTTGCTGCTTCGTATTTGCTCGGTGTCGCTGAGACAAAAACCGTCTGACCGATTTTTTGCTCAAATTCTTCGAATCGAAGGGGGCGATTTTCGAGAGCAGAGGGCAGACGAAAACCATAAGAAATGAGATTGTTTTTTCGGCTTTTGTCGCCGGCGTACATCGCTCCAATTTGCGGAATCGTGATGTGTGATTCATCGATAAAAGTCAAAAATCCGTCCGGAAAAAAGTCCAGCAGTGTCGACGGTGTCTCTCACGGTTTGCGTCCAGAATTATACATCGAATAATTTTCAATTCCGTTTACATATCAGGTTTCTTGGAGCATTTCCATATCATATTCGACGCGCATTTTGATTCGCTCTGCCTCGATAGGCTTGTCGATAGATTCAAAAAATTTCACTCGCTCTTCCATTTCTTTTTTGATTTTTGGGAGGATTTTTTCTATGGTGTCCTCGCTCGTGACAAAGTGCTTAGCAGGGAAAAGCAAGACCTCTTTTACTTCCTCTTTGCTATGATAGGTAATCGGCTCGGCGTACTCGATTTTTTCGAGTTCGTCCCCGAAAAAGTGACAGCGCACGATGTCTTCGCTCGCAGACGACCAAATATCCAAAATATCGCCCATCACACGAAACATTCCCGGTCCAAAATCCGTCGTCGACCGTCGAAATTGGAGTCCGACCAGTCGCTCGATAATTTCTTCGATAATATATTCCTTCCCGGCTTCGAGTAAAAGTGTGTGCTTTTGATAACTCTCGACATCACCGATACCATAAATACATGAAACCGACGCGACAATAATTACATCATCACGACTTAAAAGTGACTGGGTTGCAGCGTGGCGAAGCCGGTCGATTTCTTCATTGATGCTCGCTTCTTTCTCTATATAACTTGCGGTCTTTGCGACATAGGCCTCCGGCTGATAATAATCATAATAACTCACAAAATAGTGCACCGCATTTTCTGGGAAAAAATCCTTGAATTCTTGGGCGAGTTGGGCAGCCAGGGTTTTATTATGGGCAATGACAAGCGTTGGTTTTCCAATTTTCGCGATGATATTTGCCATCGTAAAAGTCTTTCCAGATCCGGTCACTCCGAGAAGCGTCTGAAAATCATCTCATTTTTCAAGTCCTTTTAAAAGTGATTCGATGGTCTGTGGTTGGTCGCCAGTCGGCTGGTATTTTGATTTGAGTTTGAAGAGCATAGGTTTGCAAAAAATATTTCTGTATTTTACTGATTTTTTACTGGAAGTAAATAGAAAGTGGAATTTAGGAAATAGAATTAAGAATGAAGAAGGTAGGATTAAGAAGATAGGTGGTAGAAAGGGATATTTTTTAAAGAAAAATGTATAAAACAGAAAAAACCGACTATTTATTAGATAGTCGGTTTTGGGGAAGTGGTTTGAAAGAAAATATCTTTTTCTTTAACCTGAAAAGGAATATTCATGTAAGATGAAATTTTATTTATAAAAACAGTATACTTTTTTATAAGATCCCAATAATATTTCCCACAAATACGCCGTAGAGTACTAAAAGCGCCATACCTTCCCACTTTTGGATTTGGTCGTCAGAGGTCGTAAAGATAAAGGCAAGGCTCGCGATGATAAATAAAGGGATACCAAAGGTGAGGGCTGTCTGTGAAACCGTGAGTGTCATAAAGAGTGAAGGGACACCGACGACAGCGAGCGAATTAAAAGTGTTTGATCCAAAGATATTTCCAAGAGCAATCGAGTGTTTTCATTTGAGGGCAGCGCGAGTAGAGATGACGAGTTCTGGAAGTGATGTCCCGACCGCGACAACGAGCATTGTGATGATGGAAGGCGCAATACCGAGTATTTCACCGAGTCTACTAACAGATTCGATCGTATATTTGGCTCCAAAGAAAATCCCGACAGATCCTCCAAGAATGAAAAAAAGCCAAGAAGTTTGAAATTTTGTGATTTTTTCATCGATTTCTATACCTCTTACATCACTTGAAAGCGTATAAAAAATAAACACTGTCAGCATTATAAGACTGATAATTCCTTCCTGCCAAGTAAATTTACCATCCATAATAAAGAGCAAAAAAAGCGCACTTGACATAAAGAAAAAAGGCAAATCCACATCGATGAGTTCTTCCTTGACTTTGAGTGTGCCGACAAAAATAGCCACGATTCATCAGATGAGCAAGGTGTTTGCAATATTTGACCCGATGACATTATCGACGGCAAAATCCGTTTCGCCATTGAAGGCACCAAGGATAGAGGTTGCCAATTCTGGCATTGAGCCACCGATTGACACGATAGTTGCTCCTACGATAAAAGGTGACAGCCCAAAAAAAAGTCCGATTTTTTCAGATCCCGCTGTAAAATAATCTGCGGATTTTACGAGTATAAATAGTGAAGCCAGAAGTACACTTGACCAAAGTAAGATATCCATATTTTAAAAGTTTTTAAAGGACTTATATAATAGTCATTTTGCAGTTTTTTGCAAGAAATTTCATAAATAAAAAAAACCGATTTTGTAGAAGTCGGTTTAGAGAAGTGGTTTTCAAAAATTATGGTTTCATTGCACGAAGCCAATTTTTTGCTTCTTCTTCACAATGAAAATATTCCACCAAATTACTGTTGAGTTCTACCCACTCTTTTGCAGAAAGTGGGTATTCATTGCAGTTTTTTACTTCATCGGGAGCCATATCTTCATAAGCTCCATACAGTGATTCTGCTAATGAATATAAATCTTCGTGTGAAGATTTTATTTTTCCGTCGACAAGTGTAAACATTTCACCACTTTTACGAAGAATAACGGTCGTTTTCATTTTTCCCTCCCAAGAGAATTTTCGACAAACCACTGTAAGTACTTGGTTTGTCGTTGATAAAAAGATTTTTTTACAAGATATACCTTGACTTACGAAAGTATAATATTATAAATAATATCTTTGTCAAGAATTTTTCTAAAAATATTAAAAAAATCGACCATTTCTCATAGTCGATTTAGGAAAATGGTTTAAGAAAATTTCTTATGAGAGGTCTACCTCCACCGCACAAGGGCCTTTTCGAACTAGATAAGAAAGAAATTCTTCTCTTTCTTCTGAAGAGAGCCTTTCCCATCCGCCATATTTATTTTTTTCTCGAAAACTTATTTTGCATGCGGGGTACTCATCTCTGATTCTTTCCGCGATTTCCTGAAATGTACTGCAACAGTTAAATTTTTCTCCATCATCGAATCCTTTAATTCCATCGAGTTTTATTATCGTGAGTGTTTTCATTTTTGATTCTCCTATAAGAATTTTCGACAAACCATTGTAAGTGCGTGGTCTGTCATTGATAAAAATGTATTTTACAAGACTCGCCTTGACTTACGGTTGTATCATATTACAAATACTATTTTTGTCAAGAATTTTTTTAAAAATATTTACTTTTCCCAAAAAATCCATACAATTTTAGTATGAAAAAAATTTCAGAGCATCTTGCAAAAATCCTGGCAAACCTGCCAAAATCACCGTGAGTGTATCAGATGAAGAATGAGAAAGGGGGTGTGATTTATGTCGGGAAAAGTGTCAACCTCAAATCTCGGGTGAGTTCATATTTTCAGAAGTCGAGCGATTTGACGCTGGCAAAACGGCAGATGGTCGGTAAAATCGCGGACATTGAGACGATTTCGACAGAAAATGAAATGGAGGCGTTGGTGCTCGAGACGAATTTGATCAAGTATTTTCAGCCGAAATATAATATCCTGATGAAGGACGACAAAAATCTTGTCTATATAAAAATCAATCAAAAGTCCATCATCTCGACTGTGTCGTACACGCGCACGAAAAAAAATGACGGTGCGCTGTATTTCGGGCCGTATACTGGTGGGATGCAGATTTCAAAAAATTTGCCGACGCTCAAAAAAATGTTTCATATTTGCTCGAAAATTCCAAAATTTACAGGGACTCGAAGTGATCCTGTTTTACAAGAAAAACATCCATCGCCGTGTTTGGATTATTATTTTTGAAAGTGCTCAGGTATCTGTACTGGGCAGATTTCTGCGGTCAAAATCCACGAAGAAAATGTGGCAAATTTAGTCGATTGTATGCGGGGAAATACTGCGAAAATCTTGGCGGATTTGCAAGAAAAAATGCTCGAATACGCAAAAGATCTCGAATTTGAAAAGGCGGGAGAAGTCAAATCGCAAATAGAATTTATCCAAAATTTGCAGGAGCGACAGTCGGTGCGAGATGTCGTCGATGGCGATAGTGATGCGATTTTTTGGCAAGAAAAAAATACTACACTCTATATCGTTGTCGTGATCGTGCGAGCGGGTCAAGTCGTATCAGTTTTA
>PDWI01020418.1_pt1 | contig 11802 bp, 11 predicted proteins | sample 1430891 | NCBI WGS metagenome assembly PDWI01 (sample SAMN01162508, study PRJNA174530) | Oral metagenome, whole genome shotgun sequencing project. | biome: Marine environment; feature: Marine mammal; material: Swab sample of the gingival sulcus; isolation source: swab sample of gingival sulcus...
CTGGAAATCGTTCGATAAAATGTAATAAATTCATAACTTTAAGCTTTATCATAAGATACGAATTTTTAACTTAGTGGCATAATTATGTGTAATCAAAATCTATTTTATCAAAGTGTTGCAAATCTACCCTGTCGTACACCCAATTGAATTTCTGTGGCAGAACTAAACAAGTATAAAGAGGCACCTTATGTTTTCTATACAATATATTTATGTTGCATAATTTAGTTATTTTTTTGATTTATTATTTTTTATAGATAAATATATACAGAATTTTATACTACAATTTGCCCTTTATAAATATTACATAAAACACTATAAACAAGTAGGTTAACCAATTATTTGCTGCATATAATCATTTACAAACGACTATAATTGAAAGTAATCATTTATCAACCGAATAATCTCAATACCATGCCGTTATATTTGCAACAGAATTTTTCAGCCGGCCTTGTAACGGTTTGTAAATTTTCCTCAATAGCTTCACATAGCTAATATTATAAACAGGCATTGGGGTTTTTATCCTGCCTCCTCAAAGGAGGGGCGGAGTTGCCGCAAGGCAATTTCAGATAGGGAAAAATAAGTAAAGTGTTGGTGCAGGGGCAGCACATAGTTTTAACTGATACCAAACAGATATGCAAGCCAAACTAAAAAATTTACATAGAAAAATAAGGCGAATTTGTAAATCTGTTTTGTATAACAAATATTAATAGAAATGAACGCACTAAAAAACAAAGTACAGTTAATTGGCAACTTAGGAAAAAATCCGGAAGTAAAAACTTTTGATTCCGGTAAAAAAATGGCTCAGTTTACCATGGCTACTAATGAAAGCTATAGAAATGCTAAAGGCGAAAAAGAAACAGAAACTCAGTGGCACAACATAGTGGCCTGGAACAAAACTGCCGAGATAGCAGAAAAATATCTGGTAAAAGGCAGTGAAATAGCTATAGAAGGCAAACTAACCACCCGTACTTACGAAGACAAAAACGGCAGTACTAAATATTTTACAGAAATAGTCTGTAAAGAATTGTTAATGCTGGGTAATAAAAAAGTGGAGTAGGTTTACTTTATAAATTCCAAACTCCAAGATTTATCTTGGAGTTTGGAATTTTACTTACCTCAAATTTTTTGTAGTTACTACAAAATATTCAATACTATTGTGCACTTACCGGAATAAACAGCCGCACTTTTTCCCAGGCAAAACGAATGCCTTTATCATTTACACTGTACTCCAATTGTTCTTGTACGTCATCTACAAATTCCGGGCTTATATCTACACGTAGGGCATCTTCTTCTTCCTTGTAAGAAAAGGCTCCCCAGGAATCGTTTTTGGTATTAAAAATAACAGTCCAGTCACCCTCTTCTTTAGGGATTATAAAAAAACCGTATTTACCGGCAGCAAGGGCATTACCATTTACAGAAACATTGCTGTCAAATTTTACGGTGGTATTTTCATTGGCACCGGCACGCCATACTTTATTGTATTTTTCCAGACCACCCCATATAGTTCTTCCTCTTACGCTAGGGGCACTGTAATCAATGGTTATGGTTACTCCATCTGCTTTACCGTCAGCCGTTTGTTTTGGGCTTTTCTGGGCACACATAGTTATGGATCCGGTAAAAAGTAGTACTAAAAAAAGATTTAAAGTTTTCATATTTTTAAATTTATAATTATAATTATTTACGCCATTGGGCAATAGATTCTTTGTTCATTTTTATATAATCTGCATTGTTGTATTTTTCGGCTATAGCCAAAGATTTTTCAGCGGCTTCTATAGCTGCTTTCTTGTCACCCAAAGCTGCGTGAATCAATGATTTCTCCCGAAACATCCAGAAAGCATTTTTGTTGAGTTCTGTAGCTTTGGTAATCCAAGTTAAAGCTCTTTTTAAATCTTTTCCCGAACTTCTGAAATAACTGGCTGCATTGTAATAATCATTTGCAGACGGCCCGTTCATTACTGATTCTATACTGGCCATAGCTTTAGCTTCAGAAGGCACAGCTATTTTTACGCCCACGTAGGTGTTTTCCCACATAAATCCTAAGGTACCGCCATCGGGTTTTAAATCGTCAAATGAGATGGTAAAGGTTTCTATAGAAACCGGAATTTCTTCAGTAGGCACATTGGCCTGCAAAGCAATTTTGTTATCATTTAAGGTAGGAATAGACCCTGAACCGTCAGCTTCATTATAGAAAATAACATCCCAAGAATTTGCTTTAGGAATGGTAAAAATTGCGTAAACTCCTTTTTTTAAGGTGTCTCCGGAAATGGTTACATCATCGCTCAAGGTAATTTTTGTACGGGCATTGGCACCGGTTCGCCATAATTTATTATAAGGTACCAAATTGCCAAATATTTTTCTGCCTCGCATACTGGGGCGGGAATATTCAACCGTAATCTCGGTAAGTCCTACCGTTTGCGTTAGTTTGGCTGCCGGGCTTAGGGCCGGGGTTTGTATTTGAGCTTCTATACTGATTACAGCACAAAGAAACAATCCGATAAATACATTTCTTTTCATGATAATTTAGGTTATTAGTTGGGGATAAAGATAGTGAAAATAATATTGGGGAATGTGTTAAAAAAATCAGCCGTATTTTTTCTTTCTTAAAAAACTAAAAACTAAACCGAATATTAACAGTATAAAAAGGGGTAAAGCTACATTTATTATTTGCCAAAAACTCCGTTCTGCATAGGCTTTTTTCTTGTCTAAAAATTGTATTTGAACAGATTTATTACGCAATTGCATCAAGCCGGTATCATCTAGCAAATAATTAATGCTGTTTAATAAAAATGTGGCATTACCATAATTAATATTTGTGTATTTATCAATACCCAGCGGAATGGGTTGCCCCCGTACTATTTCGTTGGCAGCAATATCACCATCAGAAACAATCAGCATTTTATTTACAATCTCATCCTTGTATAAATTGGTTTTAAATGGTTTTATTCTGTTGGCATAAGCCGATTTAAAAGTACCTTCTAAGAGAATGGCCAAAGGTTGATGACCTCGGTTATAATCTTCTTTTATCGGTGTTTTTCCAACATCTTCGAGCGAAAACAGGGTAGGTGTTCCCACTGCTTTAGAAAATTTGGAGCTCTGCAACAGAACTGTTTTTTTTACAGTAGCATTTTTTAAAGTATCCATAGAACTGGTAAACATAAACCGTACCGGTGCCACATTTTTAGTAATGGGATGGTTAGGGTTAGGGTTTACAAATGGATAATAATGCCATGGATAATCTTTGTACTGAGCCTGATTGCCCAGTGTACCGTCTTGAAGGCGAATGGTGGTACTGTATATGTCCTTTACCAGATTGTAGTTTATCCTAACTCCGTAGTTAAAGAGCAAATCCGTAAGGTTAAGGTCTTTGTTAAAGGCCAGTGATTCTCCTGTTTTATATAGGCTGTCTAGTTCTGCGGTGACTTGATCTATCATAAAAATTGCCTTTCCGCCGTTTAGAATAAATTGATCTATGGTAAATTTTTCTTCTTCGGTAAAAAGTTTTTGCGGTTTTGCAATTAGAGCCAAATCATAATCCAACAATTGGTGTAATGTACTCTGTGGGTTAACCGCTACCGAATCTAAAGTAAAAGGAGCCAATTTATAATAGGGTTGCAAATTGGTTAGTAAGCCGGCCAATTTTATATCCGGCAATTCGCCATTACCTTTTAAAACGGCTATTTTAGGCGGATTAGTTTGTGTAATCTTTAATAAGGCATCAGAAAATACGTATTCTAGATTTTCTATGGACTTTTCCAATTGCTGTTCCTGAGATTGCGGTTGGCCATCTGCCAATAGATTTATATTTTCTGTCTTGTTTTTATAGCGTAGCTGTGCCCACGGAAAAATAATAGCTTCAGAAACTTTTCCGCCTTCTTGCACCGATAGCCGACTGGGCTGCATTCCTTGAGCGATAAGGGTATCTGAAATTTCCAATGGATTCGTAAACCGGAATTTTATACGATTGGACAAAGCAGCGAGTTCTTCTAAGTGTTGCCGGGTTTCGGTTTGTAATCGTTTAAACTCTGCGGGAAAATCGCCTTCTAAATACACTGTAATTACTGCATTTTCATTCAGGCTGTCCACTATATTTTTTGTAGTTTTTGATAAAGTGTAACGCCCGTCTTCCGTAAGGTCAAACCGATAGTAGAATTGTTTGCTTAAAAAATTAATAAGCAATAAAACAGCTAAAGCAACTATAACGGAAACACTTAATTTCTTCATTGCTTTTTCAGTTTAAGATGGGTGAGGTATAAAAAGAAGGCCGTAACCGATAAAAAATATACTACATCCCTAGTATCAATAACACCACGGCTTATGCTATTAAAATGGTATTCCATACCCAGTTGACGAATGGTTTCGGATGGATATAAACCTGCCAGAGCTTCAAAACCGTAAAACATAAAAAAACAGAGAATTATGCCAATTAAAAAAGTTACAATCTGATTATTGGATAGGGTAGAGGCAAACAAGCCTGTGGCAGTATATGCAGAGGCTAGTAACATTAACCCAAAATAAGAGCCTACGGTACTACCAGAGTCCAAATTTCCCGGTGGATTTCCTAATTTTATAACGGTAAAAACATACACCAGAGTGGGCAATAATGCCATTAATATCAACACCAAAGCTCCTAAAAATTTACCACTTATAATTTGGAAGTTACGCAAAGGCTTAGTCTGAAGAATTTCTATGGTGCCCAGTCTATACTCATCCGAAAAGCTTCGCATGGTAACAGCCGGAATTAAAAATAAAAAAAACCAAGGAGCGATAAAGAAAAAAGCATTTAAATCTGCAAAACCGGCGTTTAAAATGTTAAAATCGTTTTTAAAAACCCATAAAAACAAACCGTTTATCAATAAAAATACGCCAATAGCCAGATAGCCGATAGGCGAAGCAAAAAAAGCACTCAATTCTTTTTTAAAAATTGCAAACATTAAAAAAAACAGGTTTTTATTTCGTTTCCAAAAATAGGTAAAGTAATTTAGTTATTGGATTTTTGTTAATAGATATAGTTAAATGTTAATAGTTATTGGGTTAATTGGTTTGTAAGTTTAGGCGTTTTATGTTTACAATCATTAGTTATTAAATAAAGCCTCATGTCTAAAATCCTTCAAAAACACCCAGTCCAAATAGGGCAAAGTCGTATTTTACCGGATCATCAGCGTCCATTTTTCTAAGGTTTTTATCTAATTCTACCAGAGCCTTAGCGTTATTTTGTTTACGGGCTATTAAACCCAATTTTCTGGCAACATTTCCGGTATGCACGTCCAACGGGCAAGAAAGCGTAGAGGGTGATATAGATTTCCATAAGCCAAAATCCACACCAGCCGCATCATTTCGTACCATCCATCGTAAAAACATATTTATCCTTTTGGCTGCTGAACCTTTTAGGGGGTCAGAAATGTGTTTTGTTGTCCTTGCCAAATGCGGAATACTAAAAAATAATTTTTTAAATTGATGAATGGCAGGTTGGGTTGAAGTATCTGTTGTATGCTTGCTGAAAACAGATTCAAGCCCATGGTAATTTAAGTAAATATTTTGCAAGGCAGTAATAAAAAATTTTAAATCGGTACTGTTAAAGGTTCTGTGCACAAAACCCGAACAACTATTCAAATCTGATTTTTTGTGATTGATAATAAAATCATAAGGAGCATTATCCATCAGATTCATCAACTTTTTACCGTTGTTGATAATCATTTTTCTATTTCCCCAAGCTATGGTTGCCGTTAAAAATGCTGCAATTTCTATATCTTCTTTTTTTGAAAACTGATGTGGAATGGTTATGGGATCAGTTTGGATAAACTCAGGATGGTTATAACGTGCTGCCTTTTCGTCTAAAAAAGATTTTAATTCACCAAAACCTAAAACCATCTTCTTACTTTTTTACAATACTCCAAATACAGATTTCCGTACTTTTCGCTTAAAATTTTTTCTTCGGGCTTTATCTGAAATTTTGTCATATACCAAATGTATAATAATAAAATAAGGCTATTTAGCCAAGTGCCAAAATAAACACATCCTCCAATTAAAACAGATAAAAGAGCGAGATACATAGGATTTCTTGAAAACTTGTAAACACCCGAAGTGACTAATTTACTAGTTTTTTCAGGATAAAAGGGATTTGACGTAGTTTTGGCATTTTTAAATAATCGCAAGGCTAAGATTCCAATTATTGCACCTATAATCCAAAAGAAAATGGCAACAAATATGTTTCTGTTAAAAGTTAACTCAATAAGATTTAATCTGTGCAAAATCCACATAAAGAATGAACAGATTAGAAAAACAATTACCGGTGGTATTTTTAGATTCATAATATCGCAAATTTAAGAAAAAGGGATTGGAGATTGAAAATTGAGTATTCAAAATTTGAAATTAGACTTGGTATTATATACATTTCTTGTTAATACTTTCTTCTTTTTGCCATAAATTTCCCGAAATCTCCTCGTAATATCTCGATATTACTCGAAAATTTCATAAAATTTCTAATCAAAAATAAAGAAAGCTACTATACTTTAACACAGTTATGGAAATAATTACGTATCTTTATATGGAATTAAAAATGTGTAAATTATAAAAGTCTTTAATGCACACATTTATATAGAGATGGCTATCAGTAATCTAAATTAAATCATTGTATTAAAATCAGTTAACTGAATTAAACATATAAAATAAGCCATAACAATTTTTGATACCCACCGAGATAATTGGTAAATTACTCGTAGAATATTTTTTATGGAACTCATAAATCTTAGATTTCCATCTGATAATTAAAAAAACAACAAAACACAAACAGATGAAAAATATGAAATTTTATACAATTGTATTTACGCTTTTGCTTTTTATAAGCAATACGTTTTTTGCAATTTGTCAAGAGCCTGAACAAGAAAATTTTAAGGAATATACAGGCGAAGTGGTGGACAGTGAAACAGGAAATCCGTTGATTTTTGTGTCTTTATCAATAAAGGACACCAATATAAGCACAGTAACCAATTCGGATGGAGAATTTTTGCTCAAAATTCCTATGAATTTGTCTAATGGCGTTGTTATGGTTTCCTATCTGGGTTATCAGCCAAAAGAGTTACCCATAGCATCATTGGATAGAAAAAATAACAAAATACGCTTGGAAATTGCCGTAATAAATTTGGCCGAAGTAAATATAAATCTACCAAAAAATGCTTACTCACTTGTAAAGCGGGTTTTTAAAAAGAAAGCGGAAAACAACTTAAACAAACCTGTGCTAATGACTGCATTTTATCGTGAAACTATAAAAAAAAGGCGTAGAAATGTGTCTTTGGCAGAAGCTATCGTAAATCTCTACAAGCAACCCTATACTTCGGGTAAAAATGATAACATAGAGTTGTATAAAACCCGAAAAAGTACAGATTACAAAAGGCTGGATACCATTGCACTAAAACTTCAAGGTGGGCCGTATAATCCTCTATACATTGACTTAATGAAATATCCGGAATATATTTTTGGTGAGGATATGATTGAAAATTACAGTTTTAGTTTTGCCCCTGCTTCTAATATAGACGGAAGGCCGGTTTTTGTAGTAAAATTTAAACAACGAGCCGATGTATTAACACCGCTTTACTATGGCAAATTGTTTATAGATTCTAACTCATTAGCTTTGATTAGTGCCATTTATAATTTAAATGTAGAGGATAAGAATTTAGCTGCGGGCCTGTTTGTACGGAAAAAACCATTAAATATAAGAGTTTACCCTACCAATGCCACCTATAGAGTGGATTACAGGGAAAAAGACGGAAAGTGGTATTATAGCTATGGCAATGTGCAATTGAGTTTTGTGGTCAAACGAAAAAGAAAATGGTTTAATTCAAAATATTCACTTAGTAGCGAAATGGCAGTTACAGACTGGGAGCTCAATCCTGCCAATGAGAAACCTGGCAGAAAAGAAAGGCTAAAGAAAACAGTTATTATAACTGATGCTATTTCCGGATTTTCTGATCCTGACTTTTGGGGAGCATACAATGTGATAGAACCCGAAAAATCTATAGAATCAGCTATCAGTAAAATTCAAAGACAACTAAAAAGAATGGAAAAAGGCGGCTGATGGAATCGGTTTTCTCCTAATTAATCCGGATTATCCATCAGGCCTTTGCTATCAAAAGCTGAAAAAGGTGAAAAAGCATGTCTAATTATTTTTTATAAAATGGGAGTAGCCTTGCTATTTACCCAAATAGAACAACTCAATGAAATAACAGCTAAGCCAGCGGTAAAGTAATTAACCAATCCTATATCGGGTAACCACCCTGTTAACTCTTCTGTTAAAAATGCGATATAACTATCTGGCAAGTCGGTTTTGCCTAATTGATGTAAAATTTGATAATGCCAATCTGTCAAAAAACAATAGCCCCATCCTTTCCAAATTCCGAGTAGTAGCCAAGAGGCAAAGGTTATAAGCAAAGTAATCAAATTGAGTTTTCGCCATTTTGGTACCAACCAGCCAAAAAGGTTAAACACGATAAGTACAGTATGAAAAATATAGAAAAAGTAATTGGCAATATGGAAAAAAGTTTCATTCAATCTGGCTGCTTATATATTTTCTTGCGTTGGCCATAGAGTGTAAAAAACTATGTAATTAATTATGTTACGCCAAAATACTCTCATGTCCGGAATCTTTAACAAACAGGCAAGAGCTATGTGTTTTAAAGGACATTTCTTCTACAAATTCAAATTGCAAATTTGCATCCATCCCGAAAATATTAAGGTCTGCCGAAGGTGAATTTTCCAAAACAGTTCTAAATTCGCCAACATATACTTCAATTTCGGTATTGGGTAATCTGGCCAAGTTTATCAAGGCGTGTAAAAAGTTCAACGCATTTTCTTTTTCATTAGCATCAGAGATAACCATATTAAGCCTTATGTTAGCTTTCCAGTTCATTTTTAACTTATACGCTATCAACATAGACAAGTCCAAATTGCCAATATCCCAGCTCAAATCCCAATTGCCTTGCCGGTCTCTCACCCAAACGTTGATGGTATTCCGTTGGCCTAACAAAGCCATGGGATGCGACAGGTACAATAGCACACCTATTTCCAGCCGAATACATTCTTTTATTACCGGCCGAAGTTCTAATTCAAAATCATCGTGTTCCTGCATGTTTAAAAAGACGATATTGGGTTTAAAAAATGCTCCTTGTAGAGCTTGGCTGCCGTAGTTAATACCATTAGCCACATCGTCTGTATGAATAACAGACCATGAGGAAAATACGCCTTTTTCTCTAAATGATGCTGCAATTACTTCCAGTTGTTTGGATAAACTATCTGATCCTGCTTTAGAAGTTTCTATACCCAATAGTTTTATGGATCCTCTGGGCTTGGCAATATTTCTTAAAAACTGGAATGTTCCTCTAAGCCCTTGTACATCCCGTACCGGCACCATTAGATTGGCTTTCCAGGCCCGTTGTTGCATCTTTTTCATACTCCAGGTATGCTTGGCAGCCCATTCCGCAAAGGAAACAAAAAGGCCGGACCGCACATCCTCAAAAGGCGTTTCCAGATCCTGCCGGGATAAATACCAATACACCAGCAGCACAATAACAAAAGACAATAAACTTACTGTAGGATTGATAATAAACATGGCAAAAACGGAAGATACCAATCCGAACCAAGGTACCCATTTTGGAATTTTAAATTCCGGCCGATAGCTAATGAGTCCCAAGCGTTGTTCTATAATAACCACAATGTTTATCATAGCATAAGTTATCAGGAAAAACAGCGTAACCAGAGGAGCTACCGCATTTAAGTTTCTCAATAGTAGCGTGGCAAATATCAATATTCCAGTAATGAGCATGGCACTCCGAGGCTGTCCGGTTTTACTTTGGGCTGAGATAAAATTTGAAAAAGGCAATACCTTGTGTTCTCCCATGGCAAATAAAATTCTGGATGACCCTACAATGGAAGCCAATGCGGAAGAGAATGTTGCCCCTAAAATACCGGCAATAATTAATGAGCCTATATAAGCTTTTTCTGCCATAATATAATAATCGCTAATCAATTCCTGTTCTGTAGCCGACCGAGAAATCCAGAATGCTAATAGCATGTAAATAAGAAAACTAACACCAATTGCCGCAAGTGTACCTTTAGGGATGCTTTCTTTTGGATTTTTTAGTTCACCCGACATATTAGCACCAGCCATAATACCGGTTGCGGCCGGAAAAAATACTGCAAAAACTATCCAAAAACTACTACCGCTAAAACCGTTTTCCACAGAACCCTTAAATGTACCCCAGCTAAGAGCCTGGCTGGTGGGAATGGTCATTGACCCGCTATATGCAGCTATAATGATAGAAACAAGGGACAAAACGATGATTCCCATGATTATATATTGGGTTTTAATAGCCAAATTAGCACTGATATAAGCAATGGTAAACAAAATACCAAAGACAATTAAATCAACCAAAAAGGCATTGTGTTCTGGAAAAATTCCCAACCAGCCTTCCCTGAATCCAAAAATATACATAGTTACCGCCAAAGCCTGAGAGATATATCTGGGAATTCCCAAACTACCACCTATCTCAAGGCCCAAAGCCTGAGAAACCAAAGCATAAGCTCCACCTGCACCAATACGGATATTGGTGGTAATTGCAGACATGGAAAGAGCAGTACACAAGGTGATAATAAAAGAAATAATAATAATAAGCCAAGCCCCCAATAGGCCGGCATTTCCCACTACCCAACCCAAACGCAAATACATAATTACGCCCAAAATAGTAAGCAGGGTAGGGGTAAACACTCCGCCAAAAGTGCCAAATTTTTTAAGTGTAGTTATTGGTTCTTTCATAATTACAATGAAAACAGTTGATTTCTGTGCGTTAAATTAAAAATAATATGAACTAATTGCAATTTTCATAGAAATTATCAAAATTATTCTTATTTTATAATGGAAATTGTGAATCTTCGATTTCCATCTCAATTTTATAATTAATTTATAATCAAGTAATTACTAAAATTTAAACGTGTGAAAAATGTTGTTTGTTTTGTTTTGATTCTTTTTGCTTCAAAACAGGCCAATGGCCAGTCTAATTATGATGATCAACGAACTGAAATGGTAAGAATCCAGCTATTAGGTAGAGATATTACGGATTCTGCAACGGTAAAGGCCATGAGAACCGTTAAAAGGCATGAATTTATGCCGGAGTCTATAAAAAAATATGCCTATTCAGACGGGGCTTTGCCCATAGGTTATGATCAAACCATATCTCAGCCCTATATAGTAGCCTATATGACGCAGGCATTACAACTAAAACCGAGTGATAAGGTTTTGGAAATAGGTACCGGTTCGGGGTATCAGGCAGCCGTTTTGGCAGAGATAGTGGATTCAGTTTTTACGATTGAAATTGTAGAATCTTTAGGCAAGCTTGCAGCTAAAAACCTGAATCGCCTGGGGTATAAAAACATTTATACTAAAATAGGTGACGGTTACCACGGCTGGCCGGAAGAAGCCCCGTTTAACGCTGTTATAGTAACTGCTGCTGTAGAGAAAATACCACCTGCATTGTTAGGCCAACTGGCCGAAGGTGGTAGAATGATTATTCCGGTTGGCCGAATAAAATACCATAGAAATTTGGTATTAGCCACCAAAAAAAACGGAAAAATAAAAACCAGGGATAAGGATGAGAGATAAAGAATAAAAGAGATTTTGCCTGTGTTCAAATGATTTTCATCTCAACTGAGGCAAAAATTTGTCCTATAATTTATATTATGTTAAATAGAAAATATAGCTACTATTCTACTATTCAATTATCTAATATCTAATTTCTTACCAATATGATATATTCA
>PDWI01008780.1_pt1 | contig 11801 bp, 6 predicted proteins | sample 1430891 | NCBI WGS metagenome assembly PDWI01 (sample SAMN01162508, study PRJNA174530) | Oral metagenome, whole genome shotgun sequencing project. | biome: Marine environment; feature: Marine mammal; material: Swab sample of the gingival sulcus; isolation source: swab sample of gingival sulcus...
GGAAAGTGTATGGTCTCGTAGGCTTTGGCGCGAGACATGAGCTTGGCGTCAGCCAGCAGCCAAGGCGGCAACGTCTCTGGCAGTTGACGGATATAGGGCAATATCTGACCAAGCAGTTTACGTATCTGCGCCGATTTTAACCCTTTGGTTTCGCGGTACACCGGCACAATACGCGCCGTACTCAGCGGAAAATCACTCACCAGCTCTAAACGCGGGCTGGCAATACTAAGGCGCTGGTTGCGTAACGCAAAATCACCAGATATGTAGTACTCCGTATCTGGCTTGATAGCCGCGGCGCGGTACGGCTGGTTGAACCACGTTAAGCGAACGCTGCCAGAATCATCTACTGCAGTTGCCTCTGTAATATGCATGCCGCGCCGCACATACCGCCCTGAAACGTTTTCGATACGCGCCCGCAACGTTACTTGGCCGGGCTGAAGTTGGTCAATTGGCGTTACCTGAGAATAGTCTTCGTAGCGGCGCGGGAAATACTCCGCCAAATCATCAACCGTTCTCAGCCCAATCTGGCCAAGCAAGCCAGCTAAAGCTGGGCCAACACCCTTTAGGTCTTGCAGTGACGCGTGCGACTCCATGAAACCCCATTATAGCGAATACGAGCCCGCTGATAAGCATCTTGCAAAAACTAGCTAAGTAGGCGGTACAACACGTGCTGGTTTTTGCCGCGGCGGATGATAGCGTAGCCATCCACCGTTTGGTCAGGTTGAATTGTCTCAACGCCTGGCTCAACTTGCTGGCCATTCAAATAAATTGCACGGGACTGCAAAAACCGCCGCGCCTCCGACTTGGAGCCCGCCAGATCACTTCCAGCCACGATCTCCAGTAGATTATTCTCTTGGCCCTCGGCATATGGCAGTTCATTTTGCAGCTGCTCAAAATCAGCCGGCGTCAGCTCTGCGTAACTTCCGCCGCCAAAAAGCACCTCGCTAATACGCTTGACGCTATCTGCTCGTTCTTGGCCATGCACGAGCTTGGTAACCTCGTAGGCTAGTGTTTTCTGAGCCAACCGCGAACGCTTGTCGGCCAAGAACTCCTGTTCTATCTGCATGATACGCTCCTGGCTGAGCAGAGTGTATATCTTCATGTAGTCGATGACCCCTTCGTCTTCGAGGTTCAGCCAAAACTGGTAGAACTTGTAGACGCTCGTCATTGATTTATTAAGCCATATTGCGCCGTCCTCCGACTTGCCAAACTTCTTGCCCGTAGCCTTGTTGACCACTAATGGCGCCGTAAGCACGTGTGCGTCCTGGCCAGTAATACGCCGAATCAGCTCGACGCCAGCAATGCTATTGCCCCACTGGTCAGAACCGGCCAGCTGCAGCGTAGCTCCATATTCGCGCATCAGATGCAAGAAATCATAGCCCTGTATCAAAGCGTAGCTAAACTCCGCGTAGCTAATGCCGCTAGCACCTTCGCCCAGGCGCTCCTTTATAAACTCCCGTGAAAGCATCTGGCGCATTGGCACATGCTTGCCTACATCGCGCAAGAACTGCAAGTAGCGCATGTCCTTGAACCAGTCGTAGTTATCAACCATTTCGAAAGCTTGACCGTCAAATATCGTCTGGTACTGGGCAGCTATGGCCTGGGCGTCCGCCGCAACGTCCTCTGCGGGGCGCTGCACCCGCTCCTCGGCCTTGCCGTCAGGATCGCCGATAAGGCCTGTCGCCCCGCCAACCAGCAATATTGCTTTGTGCCCATGATCTATAAAATGTCGCACCATCATAGCCGTCGCTAGATTGCCAATGGTCATCGACGGCGCGCTGGGGTCTACGCCAAAGTAAAACGTCCATGTTTTAGTGTCTAGATCTGATATATCCGCAAGTGTCGTTTGGTTTACAAAACCACGCCACTGTAGTTCTTCTGATAGCTTCATGCCAATAATCCCTTGTTCAGTATATGATGTTGTGCGTCACGTACCCGCCCGCTGCCAAATAAATAACAACGGGCTACATATAGTACTGATTTACGCAAAGTAACCAATGAACACGCATACTAATAAACAGTATACACCAGTCTGTACGCCCCGCGTAACGCCCCGTGACGGGTTAACAGCGGACATATCTGGCGCGTTACAGTCTTGGCGATTCCGCTCACGGTACAGTATACTAGTAGCGAAAGCAGATGCGAGCAATGCTAAGAGAGGTTTGGAAACTACATGACTAATCGTGCAAGTGGTGGGCAGAACAACCGGCCGCGTATGAGTGCGCGCCGTAAGCGAAACACCTTTACGACTAAGAGCGGTAAGACCATAAAGCTACACCGCAATCTAGGAGAGCGCATGAAGGCGCGGCGCGATTTAGCCGCCCGACGCAAGGCAGCACGGCTGGCTGGGCTACCCAAGTCGCGATTTAAGCGCATGCTATACCGCCTACACCCTAAGCGCATGGCGCGTTATTGGTTCAGCCGCGAAGGCGCCCTGATGGCCGTCAAAATCGCTGGCGTCAGCATTATTGCCGGCTTCTTATTACTAGCTGGTGTTTTCGCATATTTCCGCAAAGATCTGCCAGATATTAACGACATCTCAGGCAATAACATCGGCGGCAGTATCCGCTACTACGACCGCAGCGGTCAGACGCTGTTATGGGAAGATTACGATGCCACCAAGCGCATCCCCGTGCGCGATGAAGATATTTCGCAGTTTATGCGCGACGCGACGGTAGCCATAGAAGACAAAGACTTCTTCAACCACGGCGGCTTTGACCTACGCGGTATTACTCGTGCGGCTGTGCGCGACGTTTCAGGCGGCGGCGCCAAAGAAGGCGGATCGACTATCACCCAGCAACTCGTCAAGCTTAATAACGACTGGTCAAACGAAAAAACAGTCACCCGCAAGATCAAAGAACTCATCCTCGCGGTAGAGCTAGAACGCACCTACTCCAAGCAAAAAATCCTAACTGGCTACCTAAACACCGCGCCGTACGGCAACGTACAGTATGGCGTAGAAGCTGCAGCGCAAGACTACTTCCACAAATCAGCCAAAGACCTCACCCTAGCAGAGTCTGCTTGGTTGGCCGGAATACCCAAGTCGCCAGCATACTTCTCGCCCTACGGCCTGTACTTTCAGCAAGACCCAGAAGCAGCAGCCGTGGATAGCGTCGGCCGCGCGCACTACATACTGGATCTAATGTTCCAGCAAGGCCTGATAACAGACGGGCAACGAAGCGAGGCCAAGGCAGTAGACGTGCTCGGCAGCGTACACAAACCGAAACCGAAGTTCGATAATATACAAGCCCCATACTTTGTGATGACCGCCAAAGAACAGCTAATAGCCGAATACGGCACTCAGTTGGTTCAAAGCGGCGGCTGGAAAGTAACCACATCGCTTGATATGGAGGCCCAGCGCATCGCCGAGGAGCAGGTCCAAAAAGGCATGCGGCAGATTACGCGGCAACGAGGCGACGTGGCAGCATTCGTGGCCGAAGACGTGACCACCGGCCAAGTTATTGCGCTAGTAGGCAATGACGTCTTCACTGCCGACGAGGACAAAGGCCAGGTTAACTACGCCCGCCAGAAGCTCGCTCCTGGTTCTAGCATAAAGCCGTACGACTACGCCGCCCTGATAGAAAACACCACTGATTTTGGCGCAGGCACTGTGCTGTACGACACGCAAGGTCCACTACAAGACTACCCTTGTACCAACAAGCGCCGTCCAAGCGCTAACGGCGAAGGCGGTAACTGTCTATGGAACTACGACCGCCGCTACTCTGGCCCGCTGACACTGCGATACGCACTAGGCGCATCACGAAACGTACCCGCAGCCAAAGCCATGTTGACAGTCGGCGCGGAAACCGTTCAGGCCACCTACAAACGGCTCTCCAACAGTCCCGGAACACCAGAGGGCGAGAATGACCGTGGCGACTACAAGTGCTACGACAACGTGCAAAAAACCTCCGAAATCCCCTGCAGTACGTCAGCCAGTATCGGCGACGGCGCTTACCTAAAACTAGATGAACACGTGCACGGCTACGCCAGCCTGTCGCGCAATGGCGTGAACCTGCCTCAAACCTATATCCTAAAAGTCGAGGATTCCACCGGTAAAACCATCAAGGAATGGCAGGAGACTAACGGCGTCGAAGCAGTACGCCCCGACACGGCATACATCGTCTCGGACATGTTGGCCGACCCCAACGCAAGTTACTTCCGGCGCAAACCGCACCGCTTCGCTGGCTGGAGCTATAGCCTAAAGACCGGCACAACCAACGACCAAAAAGACGGCTGGCTGGTCGGCTACTCGACCCTGTACTCAGCTGGCGTGTGGGTCGGCAACACCAACCACGGCGAAATGACCAGCGGCATGGAAAACATGACCCAGCCAATCTGGTCTGGCTGGATGAATGCTATGCACGAAGGCAAAGACCCCGTGGAGCGTCCGCGACCAAGCGGCGTCCAAACCCTGCCTGCGTTTGTCATACGCAACCACGTAGAGTACGGCACCGTAGAACCAAGCCCCGCCAACGACCTCTACCCCTCGTGGTTCAAGTCTGACGACAAGGGCGCCAGCAACCAGACTATCGATATCGTGTCCAACAAGTTGGCTACCGAGTGTACGCCGCCCCGGGCGCGCAAGAACGCCACCAACGCTAGCGCAAACCGCTTCTCCGCAGACCAGTTTGTCAACGGCGGCCGAGGAGCTCAGTCCGACGAGCCAGACGATATCCACCGTTGCGACGACGCCAAGCCGGTAGTAACCGTCAATAGCATCAACCGCAATTCGGTGTCCGTAACCATCAATCGTGGTACACACTCGCTGACTAGCGACGCCTTCCCGGGCACTGTTAGCATCGTTATCGACGGCCAAACCGTCCAATCCTACCCGATTAGCGATGCCGACAGCGGCTCCACGCGAGTGCTCAGCTACGACTACGGCGGCACCGGCAACAAAGACGTACAGATAGTGGTCGTTGACTCCGTGCTCTACGACGCAACTGACAGTAAGAACGTTGATTTTGGCAGCGGCGCAACAGCCCTAAAGCTCTCCACCAAGCGCAATGGCAGCAAGGTTACCTTTAATTGGTCTGGCGGCGAAGGCCCCTACACGGTGTACTACCGCAAGACGTCGGAGAATGCGTACAAAACAGCGTGCTCTGGCCAAAACGGCAATAGCTGCTCAAAGAACCTGTCAAGCGGCTCCTATCAGGCCTACATAGAGGATGACGAGGGCACTAAATCGTCGTTCATCTCCTTCTAGCACCACAAGCAACGTAAGCCGCCCGTATGGCAACAGCCAGACTAACACCAAAACCGCACCCGCCCAAACAGCGTGCCACGCGCTCGCTGTCTGGGTGCAACCGGCTCCTTAGCGCCCAAAAAGGCGCGCTCAAGGCTGGCGCGCCAGCTAATCGCGCTCTAAGAAATGGTTTAGCGCATCGCGCACATTGCGTACACCGTGATACCCACCCGACGTACGCTTTTTCATAACTGGACCAATCGCGGCACTGAAGCCTAACTTTTTGGCTTCCTCTATTCGACGCTCCGCATACGGCACGTGCCGCACTTCTCCACTCAGCCCAAGCTCGCCAAACACTACCGCGTCCCGCTTGAGCTGCATACCCTTGGAGGCCGAGGCAATCGCCATAGCAATCGCCAAGTCAGCAGCTGGCTCCTGCAAACGGATACCGCCGACTATATTGATATAGACATCCTGTTCGGCCAAGCTTAGCTTGGTTCGTTTCTCCAGCATAGCTATCAACAGGTTAATACGATTAAGATCAACGCCGCTGGCCGCTCGCTTGGGATACCCGTAGGACGTTCTATTTACGAGCGCCTGCACCTCCACCAGGATTGGCCGGCTGCCCTCTAGCGTTGCCAACACAATTGATCCATCGCTGACTTGGCGCTCCTCTAGTAGTGCCGCAGAAGGATTATCAACTATTTGCAGCCCCTTGTCGGTCATTTCAAAAATCGCCGCCTCGTTGGTCGAGCCGTAGCGGTTTTTAACTGCACGCAGTATTTTGAAGCCGCCGTAACGATCGCCCTCTAGCTGCAGCACAACATCAACCAAATGCTCTAGAACCTTAGGGCCAGCGATACTCCCCTCTTTGGTGACATGGCCGACCATAACCACCGCCGTATTGGACTGTTTGGCGGCGACAGTCAATTTGTGCGAGCTATTGGTAATCTGACTAACTGAACCAGCGGCCGAAGCCACACCCTTACACGAGATAGTTTGAATAGAGTCCACCACTACGGCATCGTAAGCACCCGTGGCTATGCTTGCCGCAATATCGTCGGCCACCACGCTAGAAGCCACCTGCAACTGCTCGCCTGACGCCCCAAGGCGCTTAGCGCGAGCGCTAACCTGATGAATCGACTCTTCACCGCTGACATACAGTACGCTACGTTTAGCGGCCATAGCGCTAACGAGCTGCATCAGGACTGTGCTTTTGCCAATGCCAGGCTGGCCGGCAAGCAGTACAACGCTACCCGGTACTACGCCGCCGCCAAGCACGTGGTCGACATCCCGCATACCAGTAGCCAAACGCGGCGAGTCTTGGCTCGCCGATTCGGCTACCGACGCCGGCTGGAGCGGCCTGCCTTGGCCAGCGTCATCCGTAGCCGGCGGCTGCATAGACTCCACCAGCGTATTCCATTCGCCGCACTCGTAACACTTGCCGCTCCAGGTGCTACTGGTAGCACCGCAGACCGAACAAGCAAACATCCGCTGATCTTTCTTTCCCATATACTGCCATTATACACGCTTGAACACGCGCAGCATGCCTAGCTCTAACGCAGCGTTCAAGCGATAATAGCCGCTACTCGCCGCCAACTAATGGCGAACGACTATCAAGCGCCTTGCGCAAAGCACTCTTTTCCATGACTAGCTCGTTGCGCTGGTTCACAATGTCGTTATATTCGTCGACCAGCCTCTGCTCGGTGCGCACCTGCTGGTTATGCGCTTCCACACTTTGGTTATACACAATCGCGCGCTCGCGATAATCCTCCGGTTGCTGCTGCCTGATCTGCTGCAAAGCCTGATATTCGGCATTGATTCGCTCGGTCTGCGCCACCAGTAGACTATCTAGATCATCGATCTGCTGTTTTAGCTCGGCAAGCCGGCGATCATATTCATCAATGCGGCTTTGGCGGCTCGTAAACTCGGCTTCATACTGCTCCATATATCCAACGATCGCTATGCGATTAACGAAATAACGAGCGTAATACTCTTCTAGCTCTGGCGGAAGCTGGCGGACTTCGGACGCCATGATACTATGCAGCTCATTCTGGACATCGGCGCCAGCTTTGCGGTAAGCCTCGATGTTGTTGATGATACGCTCGTTTTGCACGGTACTGAACGCGTCATCTAGCAGCTGGTTTATACGCGCTTGCTCACCAGCGCTCAGCCGCTCGTAGAGGGCGTGCAGCAGCTCGTGCGCTGCCGTAACCTGCTCCAGGCCGTCCAACCGACTATCCGGCACATCATACAAATAAATACTGCGCTCGGTGGTGTAGCAACCCAGTACTACCGTCTTTTCGTTGCCCGGACAGTGCGTAAAAGAACCCTGCGTCTCCAAAACGGGCCGGGAAGCATAAAACACCCGTCTGGCATCGGGGCGCATAGTAGTGTCGTCGGCTAACTGCACAATTGCTGCCGGCGGTTCATACCCGCGCAACCGATAGGTATCGTACAGCCAAAAACGATTAATCCATATCGCGGCCGTCGCCCCCAAAAGCAACGCCAATACCAGCAACTGCCCAACTAGAGCATAACGTGTAGTGCGGCCTGAGTGTCGTGAACCCATTACTCCACATAGTGTACCACGCCCAGCGTAGCCAAAAGCTGGCTACGACTTGTCTTTGGCGGGGTTCGCCTTGGATGCTTTGCGCGCCCGAACAGGCCGAGCGGGCTGCGGCGCGGCGGACTCTGGCTCCACTGCATAGGTGAGGGCGTTGGCCCGCGCGCCAACCCGTATAACATCACCCTTGCCGTAGCGCCCCTCTAGCATGCCTAGCGCCAGTTCGTCCTCCAGGCTATCCTGAAGTACGCGGCGCATCGGCCGGGCACCATTATGCGGGTCATAACCCTTGCCCATCAGCCATTTTTTAGCCGAAGCCGTCACGTTCAAACCTAAGCCATGCTTGCCCAAGCGCTGCCGTAGATCGTCTAGCTGCAAATCCAATATCTTGTTTACGTCGCGCGTGGTTAGGGCGCGGAAAACGATTGTTTTGTCGATACGATTCAACAGCTCAGGCCGTAGCATCTTTTTCAGCTCGTCATACACCTTGGTCTTATTGGTCTGGTGTAGCGCATCCAGATCTTTGTAGTCGTGAGTGCGCTCGGCCTGGAAGCCAAAGTCAGCTTCTTTTTGGAGCTTCTCGGCGCCAACATTGCTGGTCATAATGACGATAGTATTCGTAAAATCAACCTTGCGGCCCTTGGCGTCTGTCAGCACGCCATCCTCTAGGATCTGCAATAGCATATTGAAAGTGTCAGGGTGCGCCTTCTCGATTTCGTCAAAAAGCACCAAGCTGTAGGGGTGGCGGCGAATCTTGTCGGTCAGTTGGCCGCCTTCGTCGTAGCCAACATAGCCAGCAGGCGCGCCCACCAACCGAGAGCTGGCGTGACGCTCGCTGAATTCGCTCATGTCAATCTTTATCATGGCGTCGGCGTTGCCGTAGTATTCACGCGCCAACACTCTAGCTAGCTCGGTCTTACCAACACCAGTCGGACCCAAAAAAATGAACGAACCAACTGGCCGCGCGCCACTACTGACGCCCATACGATTACGACGAATCGCTCGCGCGACGGCGTGCACTGCCTCATCCTGGCCAATAATCTGGCGGCTGAGTGTTTTTTCTAGGCCTATCAGGTAGCGCGCTTCTGACCTGATAACTCGCCTAACCGGGACGCCAGTAATGCGGGCCACTATTTCAGCCACATCCTCGCTCGTAACGACCAGCGAACGCCTGGGGTGTTGCTTCTGCTCCATCTTGGACAGCGCATCACGCACCTGGCTAGCACGCTGTTTATAGCGAGCCGCCCGTTCGTATTCCTCCGACTCAACGGCGTCTTCTATGCGGCTATTCAGTAGCTTCAGCTCTTTGTGCAGAGCGCGCATCTCCGGAGATGTCTTGTGCTTATCTACGCGGATATGAGCCGCCGTCTCATCTAGTAAATCAATTGCCTTATCCGGCATAAAACGATCATTTATGTACCGTGCCGCAAAGGCAACAACATCACCAATAACCTCATCAGATATCTTAACGCTGTGAAAGTCCTCGTAGTGCTTGCGCAGGCCTTTCAGAATAGCAACCGTTTCAGCCGCCGTAGCCTCTGGAACATGTACCGGCTGGAAACGACGCTCTAGAGCAGCGTCCTTTTCGACGTGCTTAGTGTATTCTTGGGTCGTTGTCGCACCGATCATCTGAATTTTACCGCGCGCCAGAGCAGGTTTTAGGATATTACCTGCATCCATGGCGCCCTCGGCGGCACCAGCACCAACCAAGAGGTGCATTTCGTCTACAAACACAATCGTCTTGTCGTCCGACTCTAGCTCGGCCATGACTTTTTTGAGGCGCTCCTCAAACTCGCCGCGGTACTTAGTGCCGGCGATCATACCCGCCAGATCAAGCAGCACGATACGCTTGTCTAGTAGCGAATCGGGCACTTCTTCGGCCACTATACGCTGCGCCAAGCCCTCCACGATAGCCGTTTTACCAACGCCCGGCTCGCCTATCAATACAGGGTTGTTCTTGGTTCGGCGGTTAAGAATAGTTATCACGCGGCGGATTTGCGGTTCGCGCCCAACTACAGGGTCTAGCTTGCCCTGCTTGGCCGCCTCAGTCATGTCGGTACCAAAGAAATCTAAAGCGGTCTTTTTGCCGCGGCGCGATTTGCGTACGCCCTCGCCCAAATCGCTCCCGTCGAATTGCTGCTTGCTCAGAAACGACTCAACACCCGCCACCAGCGCATCGACATTGATATTCATATCGCGTAGCAACACCGTGGCGCGCGCGTTTTTTTGCGACAAAATACTATATAAAATATGCTCGGTGCCGCAGTGATCCTGCCCATAGTCCTGAGCAATCTCGTACGCCATGCGCAGCGTCAATTTGGCCGTCTCGCTCAGCCCCTTCGAACCCATATTTACCACCAAGGTCTTGGGAGTTAGATTGAGCGCCAAACGCGCCCGATCGAGCGTTATGCCAGCGTCCGCCAGGATTTTTGAACCCATGCTGCCATCTTGCGCCAGAACACCCAAAAGCAAATGCTCGGTGCCAATGTAGGCACTACCAAACTTACGCGCAATGATATTAGCCTGATTCAGGCTGGACATTGCGTTATCGGTCAGTCGATTCAAAAACTCGCGAAAGTCAGGAGATTCTGCCATATGTTATACCTCCTTTTGGAGTCATTGGTTTGGTAGCAAAGCGAATGCATGAACATGGCCGCATACCGCCCGCTCACGCTACGTACTATGATAGCAGTTGGCACTCTTTAGTCAAGAGTGCCAACTAATGATGTTCAGCATTTGGACGGAGTCATTGAGGCGTTCTTGAACAAGCAAGCGCGCCTACGAACAGCTACTCGCCGAGTTCGTCAATGGCCTCTAGCAGCGAAGACTCGAGCTGCTCTTTTTTCTTCAGGCGCGGCGCGGTAACTTTCTCTAGCACTGGCGCGGTATTTTCAGCAGCCACATCCAAATCGTAGCCAGTCAACTTGCTGGCCAAACGTACGTTCTGGCCGCCCTTGCCTATAGCGATGCTCAGCTGGTCTTCCGGAACCGTAACTTTGGCCTTCTTTTCGGCCTCGTCCAGCTCTACCTTGACTACTTTGGTGGGGCTCAGCGCGTTGGTGATGTAGGTAACCGGATCTTCGTCGTAGATGACAATATCGATCTTTTCCTGTTCGCCGATTTCGCTCATCACCGCGTTCACGCGAGTTCCGTGGCCGCCCACAAAGGTACCAACCGGATCAACACCCTGAACACTGCTGGACACCGCGATCTTGCTACGTACACCAGCCTCGCGGGCAATACTCTTGATCTCTACTGCGCCATTCTCCATTTCTGGTACCTCAGCACGGAAGAGCCAATCAACAAAATCAGCATTACCGCGCGACACGACTAACTGCGGCCCGCGGAAACCTTTTTCAACATCTTTCAGAAAGACTTTCACGCGCTGACCAGGGTAATAGCGCTCGCCCTGAATCTGCTCGCTACGCGGCATAATGCCCTGCGCCTTGCCCAACTCTACGCGGACGATGTTTTCCTCGACACGGCTGACAATGCCGTTGATAACGGTACCGATTTTATCCTGGTACTCATTCATAACGACTTCGCGCTCGGCTTCGCGCAGGCGCTGCAAAATAACCTGCTTGGCAGTCTGTGCGGCAACGCGGCCAAAGTTTTCAACTTTTTCGTGTAGCTCCACCGTCTCGCCAATAGCGGCGTTTTTGCGGATCACCTGAGCGTCCTGAAGTGAAATCTCAAAGTCAGGATCGCCGACCTCTTCGACAATCTCCTTGCTGATATATGCATCTACATCACCCGTATTGAGGTTCATCTCTATGCGCACCTCTTGCTCGCGATCGCCATAATCACGGCGATAGGCAGCCGCCAAAGCCTGCTTAACGATCTCCTCTACGGTATCTACTGGCAGGTTCTTCTCCTCTGCCAACGACCGCACCGCCAGGGCTAGTTGTTTAACATCCAAATCCATGTGCTCTCCTTTTTCTCACATTAGATATATTTGAGTAGTCCATTGCACGAAAAAAGCCGACCTGCCGGCCGACTTACTTAACAACCTCATTGTAACGTCCCTAGGCCGAAAAGTCAATTGCCCCC
>PDWI01008782.1_pt1 | contig 11800 bp, 9 predicted proteins | sample 1430891 | NCBI WGS metagenome assembly PDWI01 (sample SAMN01162508, study PRJNA174530) | Oral metagenome, whole genome shotgun sequencing project. | biome: Marine environment; feature: Marine mammal; material: Swab sample of the gingival sulcus; isolation source: swab sample of gingival sulcus...
AAAGTCAATTTTGCCGATATAGTGGCCATGGGGCAGCAGCTCCTCTCTGGTTAATCCCAGCTCTTCTCCGATTTGATAGATGGTGCGCATTCTTGTTTCTGCGTCTTGCGCGATTTCCCAGTCGGCATGTCTGGTTGGATCAAGTGCCATAATGATGTCTCCCTGTTGTAGTCGTAAGATATTTCATCGGTTTTCCGCTGATAATATTGCCAATGTTACTGAAGTTTCCGGTTTCTGCAATTTTTTGTTTTAATCGGCGATTACTGCTTTTTCGGGATAAATTTTCTCTTAAAAAAACGAATAAAGCAGAAAATATATTTAAAAATAGCTGAAACGTAAAAAAAGTAAAGATAGTTTTACTGGTAAGATATGCGATATATGGTATATTCCTTACTGCTGTTTGCTGCTTTTCCTTCAAGTACTGAAGAGCGGCAAAATTCTCAGGACATGCAGCAGATACTTGTTTTGCTTGTATCTTTTCCGACTATCAGATGAAAATTGTGTTGGGCGGCAGGGCTGGGCCCTGCAAATGGTGATGTAAAATCAGCATACAAAATTTTTGCTATGGCTCATACTCCTGCATCTCAACAGTCTGGTTCCTCATCCGCTGTGATGAGGCCCGCGGCTGCCTTTGTCTCCTCCCTTGCCCGGTTAATAAAAAACAGCACATACTATCCTGAAGGTCATCGGATGTACGAGCAGGCAGTGACCAATTTCCTTACAGTGCTGAAAGTAGCTGCAGCAAAGAGTGAATCAGTTGTTTTTGAGGTGGATCGCAAGCACTGTCTGGTTGGCGAGGAAAAAATCTCTGGCCTGGCCGGGATCAACGAGGAGATGCGTCAGCTTTTTTTTGATGTCGGTTTTCGCTGTATAATCTTTCATGATGATGTCACCGCAAAGGATATGCAAACGTTTATCCGCAAGGTTTTTGCGTGGAAGATTGAGGCGGAATCCGCCAAAGGCTTCCGCTTTTTTTCAGGGAAGGATCTTCCACAGACAATCGAGGTGTATCAGCAGCAATTTACCAGGCCAAAGATACGAGCGGGTGGGGGCTTTGAGGGGGGAGAGGATTTTTATGATGGCATAAGCAAGATCTGCCGGGCATTGGTTGATGCCGGATACAGTAAGGTTGACGCGCTGATCTGTCGGGATTTTATGGTGCAGATGGTAGAAGACTCAAGAAAAGATGGCAGCATGGCAGGTATCGATGGCGCTGAGATTGATGGCGAGATGCTTATACAGCTGATGACCAACGTTCTGGAGCAGATCTCACAAAGCAGAAAGGCAGATACCCAGCTTCATGCCACTGATTTAAATACCATTTCAAGTATTTTTGAACGGTTTGCCGGGGAGGAGGTTCAGGGCGCGGGGCGCCATGCAATTGACACTCTTCTTGGCTATTTTGAAAACGAGTTGCCGTCCACCCCAAAAGAGCTCGACGATGGTCAACGGAAAAATGATCAGCCGCAGAAAAAATCTCCCCAGCCGGCTCAACCTGAAAAAAGACGTTATGCTGATGTCGGGCGTGGTACATCGCCGGAAGAGCGAAAGAAGGCGTTGGAAGATTTTGTCGCCATAGACAATTTCGTAAAGGAAAAGAGTCTTTCCCTTTCCCTCCTGCAGCAGCTGCCCAACTCTGATCGCAGCGAGGATTTTTCTATTTTGCTGCAACTTTTTCTGGGCACAACGGAACGGAGTCTGCTGGAGAATCTGGCAAGACGTCTTCAGGAGATTCTGCGCAAGAGACCAAATGCCAAAGAACTGCGAGTGCTGCAGGCTGGTCTTGCCTCCGTTGCCGTACAGCAGGGGTTCGCCGGGTTTTATGTTCTTGCGAAAATAGTGGTGAATCATCTGCGGGTGGGAAAGAGGAGCAATGGTTTACGTTTTGTTCTTGCCCTCTCCGAGAGCCTTGGCAGACAGCACAGCAAGACGCTCTGGCCTTTTCTGGTAAACGAGGCGTTTATTGCCGGGACAGAGGAGAAGGAGCTGTTCGCTTCGGCAGTTGCAAGGGCGGTGCTGCCATTTAAGGAGATGGTCTCGCTGCGCCCCTACCTTGAGCGGCTGGATGCCTTCTCCGGAAAAGAGAAGATGGCGGAGGATATCTTTCTTCCGGAAAAGGAGGAGGTCTACCCACTGTATGCCTGCCTGCTGGAAGGGTGTTGCGGCAGATTGATTGGCACCAGTTTACTTGATACGGCCGTTATCAGTATGACGGGGGAGGTTGCCTTTCTCGGAGAGGTTCTTGATATGTCCAATGACGATCATTTTCAGATAGTCAAGGAGTATTTTTACTCTCATGGCCGTGCCCTGCCGGCTGGGACTGTGCGTAAGGTCGGTGAGATCGCTGCCGCGTACCTGTCCGGGTATAAAAATAAAAATGAAAATGATGAAAATCTGTCCCGCATTATTCTTGCCGCCGGCAGGTTTGCGAAGGGAGGCTTTGCCTCTTTTCTTAACAGTGTCATCTCTGAAAAGAAGATGGGTGTTTTGCCTCTATGGCCGCCATTGTGCAGAAAAAATGCCGCAGTGGTTCTTGCCGCCCCGAATAAACGTACCCTGTAAAGGATAATGGAAAAGAGACCACTTGATTTTTATACGGAGATTGTCTCCCTGCTTTCCAGAGGGGTGGCTACTCGCCGGCTTTATTCGCCTGACCACCCGCAGACTGGCAGCCTTACGAATGATCTTCTGCTGTTGCTTGGCAGCTATTTCCGTACAACTGATCAGGATCTCTTTATCGGTATCTATGATAATACTTTTGTCTATGAGGGGAAGCGGGTTTTTGGTTCGACCGCAAGTGGCAGGGAGTTGATTGCGCTGGCAGGGCGTTTTTATTGCGGCGGATTTATCTTTAAAAAAGGAGTTAATGCACGGGAGTTGACCGATTTTTTGGGCCTTGCGGCTGCAGCCGTTCCTGTGATTTCCTCTCTTACTGCGGCACGGGAGCTCCTTTTTCATAACAAGATAGAGCGGATTACCCTTGGCGCGCCCTATCAGGGGAATCTGCATGACAAAAGTGAAGATAATTGGCGGGGGGAAGACAGAGATGGAGGTTTTACCGGCACCATAAGTCTGAAAAAGGAGTTGTTTGATTCGGTGAGTGATGCGATCTCTGCTGCTGGTCTGGGGGTGCCGATAGATGTAACAAAGACCCGTTCTGTCAGCGAGTTTATGCTCAAATATATCCACACAAGTTTTGATGTGGTACTGGAATCGGTCGCCTATCCCGATTTCGAAAACTATACGGTCAACCACTCGATCCGGGTTGCAGCGCTGGCGGTATATGTCGCGTCGCGAATGGGTTGGGAGCGGAAAGATCTGCTCGCTATCGGGGTTGCGGCTCTGTTACATGATATCGGCAAAAGTGTTATTCCTGATGAAATCCTGATGAAAAAAAGCGGGTTGTCGAAAGCGGAGTTTGATATTATTCGTGCCCACCCGAAGGCGGGGACGGAAATCCTGGTACAACAGAAGAATTTAATGCCCTATACCCTTGCTGCCTGCTGGGGCCATCATATCCGCTATGATGGCGGCGGTTATCCCGGGCAGACAAGCTGGGCGGTACGGCATCCTGTCTCCTCGCTGTTGCAGGTTTGTGATGTCTTTGAGGCGTTGACTGCCGTGCGGCCCTATAAGGCACCGATGTCTCCGGAGAAGGCCTTTCGTATTATGCTTAAGGATTCCGGGGCGTTTCATCCCGCTCTTCTCGCTTCCTTTATTAAGCTGGTCGGGCTTTATCCATCGGGTACGCAGGTCAAGCTTAGTGATGGACGTTATGGCACGGTTTCATCACAGACGGCTATTCTTGATCGCCCGAAAATACGTATAAGTATTGAGCAGCAGGGGCGTCTGCTGGCAAGAAAAAATCAGTATGAGATAGATCTTGGTACCCATGAGCTGCGTAATGTAGAGGTAGAGCGTCTTGTTCTGCAACAGGAAGACATGATGGATGTTTTTGAGATTTGAGAGTTTTACGGCTGTCATTTGTTGTGGCCGGCATAAGGGCTGGTCCAGTGATGGCCTCAACCAGATTATAAGAGAATAGCTGTGTTCACAAATAGTTACCCGTCCGCGGAATTTGCCGCGGAGCTGACTGCCAGGATGCTTTTAGAGATCAAGGCGGTTCATTTTCAGGCAGAAAAACCTTATATCCTCACTTCAGGCCTGGCGAGCCCGGTCTATATTGATTGCCGTAAACTGATTTCATATCCCCGTATTCGCAGTGCGTTGATGGATTTTGCTGTTGCCGCCCTGTATAGGGAGGTTGGTTTTGAGCAGTTTGATGCGGTTGCCGGCGGTGAGACCGCGGGTATCCCTTTTGCCGCATGGATCGCTGACAGGATGGATCTACCCATGCAGTATGTACGTAAAAAACCAAAAGGTTTTGGCCGCAACGCGCAGATAGAAGGCGATATTCATCAAGGACAGCGGGTACTGCTGGTGGAGGATCTTACCACAGATGGCGGTAGCAAGATCCGTTTCTGTGAAGCACTGCGCAAGGCCGGAGCGGTGGTAAATGATGCTATTGTGGTTTTCTATTACAATATATTTGCAGATGTCTGCCAGACCCTTGAAAAGGATCATGGCCTGCGTCTTCACTGGCTTGCGACATGGTATGATGTGCTGCGGGTTGCCCGGGAAAAAAAATATTTTGCGGCAAGGACGCTTGATGAAGTTGAAGCCTTTCTGGCTCAGCCCGTGCAGTGGTCGGCGGCCCATGGCGGGGCGGCAGAGATCGCGCAATAATGGCTGTGGCAGAAAAGGCTGGACGTATCGCCTGTCGTATCTATCATAACCGGGAGATTGCCAGCCGGATTTTTGAGATGGTACTGGCATATCCCGCCTCTTTTTCTCTGCCTGCACCCGGGCAGTTTGTCAATCTCTACTGTCGTCATCAGGGGCGGCTGCTGCCCCGGCCAGTCTCGGTATGTGAAGTGATAGAGGGGGCATCGCCACTGCTGCGTCTGGTTTATGCCATACAGGGAGCGGGGACACTTGAATTCAGCCGTTACCGGGCGGGCGAGTCGGTGGAGATTCTGGGGCCCTTTGGCAATGGTTTTTCGCTGCCGGGGAAAGGCCGCCTTTCGGGCACTGTGCCTCGCAAGGTACTGCTGATTGGCGGCGGGGTTGGCACGCCGCCAATGGTCGAATTGGCAAAACAGCTTGCCGGAAGTGGAGCTCAACCTGATATTGTTGTTGGTTTTCGTGATGAAACCTACCTGCTTGCCGATCTTGGCCGTTATGGCCGGCTGCATGTCGCAACGGAGAGCGGGACTCGCGGTTTTCGCGGCAATGTTGTTGATCTGATTATTGCCCGAAAGCTCTCGGCTGAGCGGATATATGCCTGTGGCCCTGCGTCGATGCTGCGAGGAGTTCAGCAGCTTGCTGTCAGTCGCAGGGTGGCCGCCGAATTCTCACTGGAGGAGCGGATGGGCTGCGGCTTTGGCGGCTGTGTTGGCTGTGCGGTGAAAATTGTTGCGCATAACGAGGCCGGTTTTGTCTATAAAAAAGTGTGCAGGGACGGCCCTGTCTTTGCCGGAGAAGAGGTATTGCCATAATGAATCTGGAAGTGGATATCGCAGGTGTTGTATTAAAAAATCCGGTGATGACAGCTTCTGGCACGTTTGGTTCCGGACGAGATTTTACCCCTTGGGTTGATCTTAATCGTCTTGGCTGTGTAGTGGTAAAGGGTGTGGCCAGCAGTGAATGGGCGGGAAATCCTCCGCCCAGAATTGCCGAGACCTATGGCGGTATGCTTAATGCCGTTGGCCTGCAGAATTCCGGCGTTGAGGCCTTTATCAGGAACGATATCCCCTGGTTGCGGCAGTTCGATACCAGAATCTGCGTCAATATCGTTGGTCGTACCCTGGAGGAATACGTCGCGGTGGCACAGCGGCTGGCAGCAGAGGATGTTGATCTGCTTGAACTCAATATCTCTTGCCCCAATATCAAGGAGGGTGGCGTCGCTTTCGGTGTCTCTGCAGCGGCAGCCGCTGCGGTTACCTCGGCGGTAAAAAAGGTTGCCGTTCAGCCGCTTATTGTCAAGTTAAGTCCCAATGTTACCGATATTGTTGAAATCGCGCGGGCAGTTGAGGCTGGTGGAGCGGATGCGGTCTCTCTTGTCAATACGCTTATCGGCGCACGGATTGATATCTATAAAAAGAGATTTGTTCTGTCTACAAGGCAGGGCGGACTCTCCGGGCCCGCAATTAAGCCCGTTGCGGTGCGGATGGTCTATCAGGTGGCGCAGGCAGTCTCTCTTCCCGTTATTGGTATGGGCGGGATTATGACCGGTGAGGATGCCGTTGAATTTCTTATGGCTGGTGCGAATGCGATCGCCATAGGGACGGCAAACCTGCTTGATCCGACAGCGACAATACGGGTTCTGGATGAACTTGAATCCTTTATGCGACAGCAGAAAATCAGGAGTATCGGTGAGATTGTAGGGGTTGTGGAGTAGGTTCTCCCTGCTCAACATTCTGCTTACGGTTTCTCTCCTGGTGGCAGGCTCTTCATTCTGTATCATCTCCTATCCACAATAGGAAAGGGCCTTACTCCTTTATGATATAACCAGAGTACAGGCCCTTTTCCATACTGTATCGGGGATATAGTTGATATGCCGCTTCTATACCAGGGTCTCTTCCAGCGCTGAGGCCTTTTCTACTGCCAGCTTAAAGTCACCCGCCTGGATTGCCTGCTGCAATGGTGCCAGACTCTCCTGCGGCAGAACCTCTGCAAGCATTTTCATTCTCTCTTCGGGGACTTTATTGCGCATAAGAGTAATAATTACTGCCTGAAGTTCTTCCCTGATCTGTTCGTTTTGCTTTTCGCCTGACTGGAGTGAGGGGTTTTGCCCCGATTCAGAGCACTGCTTCTCGTCAATCTCGGAGGCTACCGCCTGCAGCGTCTTGGCAAGAGAGGGTAACAGTGTGGCAAGTTCATCACCCTTTTTTAACTGGGCGGCAAGCTCTACGTCTTTTCCCAGTTTATGAACCCGATAGAGATTCAGTTTCCCTGCCGCGTCACACAGATTACGGGCCTGCGCGCGTAATTGATCAAAATTCTGGGCTTGCAACAGGTTTTCCATTGACGCCGGAGTTTCGGAGTGCTTCTGTAAAAAGTTTTTTATGGAATGAATAAAGGCTGTTTCATCCCCTGAAAGCTGGACCCCCGACTTCCAGTTGATCCCTCCGGGACTGACAATTTTCTGGACGCCTTCGTCAACCTTCGGCAGGGGCTCCTTTTTAACAGCAGGGCCTTCTTCAACTCTATTTTTAGAGACAGGCTGCTCTTTGCCACCGACAGGCTCCTGAGACGGCTTCTTTTCCGGAACAACAGGTTTTTTCTCAATGTTCTTCTGGTGCTCTGTCAATACCCGACGGATCTCTTCAAGGAGTTCCATCGCGTCAAAGGGCTTGATGGTGAACCCCTGCATCCCCGCGGCAAGAGCATCCTGCTGATCCTTTTCTTTTTCAAGGATATTGGCAGAAGAGGCGATAACAGGCATAAACGGCAGTTGTTTCTCCTTTTCGTAGGTTCTGATTCGTTTGGTCGTTTCCAGTCCGTCCATGCCGACCATCTGCATATCCATCAATACCAGATCATAACGCTTGGTTCTGCACATCTCCACTGCCTTTTCTCCGGTCTTTACCAGATCAGCCTGATGCCCGGCTTCAAGCATTATCTCTTTTACAAGCTCAAGATTGTCCTGCATATTGTCAACTGCCAGGATATGCATGGGCGGAAGTTTTGGGTAGAAGAGCTTTTTGGGAGCTTCACCTTTTGCTACCGGCAGGTCAATGAAAAAAGTTGTCCCCATATTGGGCTTGCTTTCAACCTTAATCACCCCTCCCATCAGTTCAACAAGCTGACGGGCAACTGCAACCCCCACTCCTGAGTCACCGGCGCGGCGAGCTGGTGGCGGTAATTCTTCCTGAGTGAACGGATCAAAAAACCGCTTGAGATAAAGCCTGTCTATCCCCATTCCGGTATCAACGATCTGGATATGGAGTTGCTCCTCTTCATAATGAATATCGAGGGTAACAGAACCTTTCCCGGTGAATTCTATGGCGTTACTGAGCATATTAAGCAGTATCTGCCGGATGCGCAGGGAGTCGCCCTTGATATAGGCCGGAACCTCTTTGCCGGCGTTAAGCAGCAGTTCAAGTCCTTTCCGTTCGGCATTAAACCTGAGAGACTGGATAATCTGCCGGCAGAGGGTCATAATGTTGAAGTCTGTAATCTCAAGTGTTACTGCGCCTTGTTCAAGTTGCGGCATATCGCTGATGTTATCGATAAGTCGTTGTAATGAACAGGAGGCGTTATGAACTGTTCTCAGTTGCAGGCTCTGTTCCTTGTTCAGAGGAGATTTGAGCAGAAGTTCGGCCAGAGCGGTAATGGCGCTTACCGGTGTCTTCATCTCATGACTGATATTGGTCATAAAGGAGTTTTGCGTTGCAACGGCAGCTTCGGCTCTGTCTTTGGCGATACGCAGTTCCTGTTCCATCGCCTTACGTACGCCCAGATCCGTAACAAATTTCTTTATCTTGCAAGGCGTGCCGTTTGTATCAAGTATCGGCGCATAGGTGGCATGAATCCAGCATCTCTTGCCATTTTTGCCAACGCGCAGGTATTCGCCACTGGCGGACTGCCCTTCACGCAGTTTCTTCCAGAACTGCTCATACTCTGCAGAGGCGTAATGTTCAGGGAGACAGAAGAGACGATGGTGATGCCCCTGAATCTCTTCAACAGAGTCGTAGCCAAACAGTTTGAGGAAACGTTCGTTGGCGGTTATAACACATCCGGCAAGGTCAAACTCAATAGCGGCAGTCGCCCTGTCAAAGACGCTTATGGTCTTTTCAAACTTGTCATTAAGCGCCCTGGTTAACGTATTATCGGTGATAAAACCAATAATGGATTGGGGTACTCCGTTTTCATCACGAATAACTTCGCCTTTTTCCGACACCCATGTTGTTTTCCCGGATCTATGCAGCATCTGGTACTCTACGGTATATGGCTCTTGCTGTTGCAGGGCAAGACCCACCGCATGCCAGATCTTCTTTTCGTCTTCCGGCCGTACCAGCTGTGAATAGTGAACCTTTCCTGAGAGAAAATCGTCATAGGATCGTCCGGAAAGTGTTGTGATAGTGCTGTCTATATACTCAATTGGACGATTTTTTTCATAACCGCATTGAAAAATGGTACCGGGTGTGTCGGCTGTCAGGGTGCTTACCTTCTCCTCCAGTGCTTTTCTTTTTTCTTCAAGGAAGTAGTGTTGTGACAGCGGTGTTATATAACAGACTATCAGTACCTCTCCTTCATGTTCGATCTCGCGGACAGTGATCTGCACGGGCAAGGCCTTTCCTTCTCCAGCAGAGATGATGACCCTTGCCGGCTCGTCTTTGCTTTTAGCAAAAAAATCCGGGAAAGTAGGATTTTGAGAGCCGTGAGAATGGTGAAATGGGGCAGGGGAGAGGATATTGAGATTCTCTCCTGTTTTTATATCCGGTTGCCAGCCAAGATTTTTGCTGCACCAACTATTATAGCCTCTTATCGTTGCTGATTGATCAGTAACAATAACACCATAGATTGAGTTATCTGCAATTTCCTTTAACAATGATTTTTTTGAAAACATCTCCGTTCCTTATTTTTTATTCGATTTTACAGTTAATTACATATAAAAAGCATGTGCTGGGCAAACAACCTATGTCAAATGATCAAGTACGATCCTGAGCACTCTTCGTATCGGTTCGGCCGCTCCCCAGAGAAGCTGGTCGCCAACGCTGAATGCGGCAAGATATTCTGGTCCCATCTTCATCTTGTGGATTCGGCCAATGGGAACAGAGAGCGTGCCGGAGACGGCTGCGGGGGTAAGCGCGGCGGCTGTCTTCTCTCGTTCATTGGGGATAACCGTAACCCATCTGTTATGATTGGCAATATACTGCTCAAGTTCCGCCGTTGGTATATCTCTTTTCAACTTTATGGTGAACGCCTGCGAATGGCAGCGCAGTGCGCCAATCCTGACGCAGAGACCATCTACCGGAATCAGGTTATCGCTGGTATTACCCAGGATCTTGTTTGCTTCGGCAAAACCTTTCCACTCCTCTCTGGACTGGCCGTTTTCCACTGCGATATCAATCCAGGGGATGAGATTTGCTGCCAGGGGAACTCCCCAGTTCTCAATGGAAAGGCTGCGATCGGTGAGCTTTTGCGTAACTTTTCTGTCAATATCAAGAATCGCGCTTGCCGGATCAGCGAGCAGGGGGCGAACGGATTGCTCAATCTCGCCCATCTGGACAAGTAACTCCCGCATGTTTTTGGCACCAGCACCACTCGCGGCCTGATAAGTCATTGCGCTGACCCATTCGACAAGGTCTTCCTTGAAGAGGCCGCCCAGAGCCATCAACATTAAAGAGACAGTGCAGTTACCGCCAATATAGTTCTTTACGCCCTTGGCCAGACCCTCCTTGATAAGCTGGTTATTGACCGGATCAAGGACGATAACAGCGTCATCGGCCATACGCAGGGTAGAAGCGGCATCAATCCAGTAGCCATGCCAGTGATTGCGCAACCGCGGGTACATTTCACTGGTATAGTCCCCACCCTGACAGGAGACAATGATATCCATCGCCGCAAGTGCGGTGGTATCCCTGGCGTCCTGCAGCGGCTTTTCTCCCTGGGGGGTAGAAGGGCCGTTTTCTCCCAGTTGCGAGGTTGTGAAAAATGAAGCCTCAAAGCCGTGAAAATCATTCTCCTCTCTCATTCTCTCCATCAGAACAGAGCCAACCATACCGCGCCAGCCGACAAACCCAACCTTTATCATCTCAGCGAACTCCTCTGTTTTTTCACGATTCAGTCCTCCTGTCAATGGAGCATTGAGTGTACAGGATGTCTTGATAAAATGCACTGTAAAAAGAGGAAAGACGAAAATTATCAAATCTTGCTCTCTGTAGCAAAATCAAATACTCTGTACAAACCTGTCCAGGATAAATCAACTCTTCAGTCAAATCTCTGCATAAAAAAGGAGAAGATAATGGATTTGAAAAATACGGTGCGCTCTATTGTTGATTGGCCGATAGAAGGCGTTATCTTTCGCGATCTTACCACCCTGATGAAAGATGCGGCCGCGTTTCGTTACGCCTGTGATCATCTTTATGAGCGCTATCGTGATAAAAAAATTGATAAAATTGTCGGTATAGATGCGCGGGGGTTTGTTTTCGGCGCGGTTGTTGCCTACAAACTGGGGCTGGGCTTTGTTCCGGTGCGAAAAAAAGGCAAACTGCCGGCTGCAACCATAAGTACGAGTTATGAGCTTGAGTATGGCTCTGCGGTGGTGGAGATGCATCGGGACGCAATCTCTCCCGAGGAGAAAATTGTCATTATTGATGATCTTATCGCCACCGGAGGAACTATTGAAGCCGCGGTCAAATTGGTGCGGCAGTGTGGTGGCGAGGTTGTGGAGTGTGCTTTTCTTGTCGAGTTGCCCGATCTTCTGGGGAGAGAACGTATTGCTGATTGTGCTATATATGCGATGATGGAATTTGATGGAAAATAGTACCATCGGCTGGAGAGCGCATTATGCTGGTATAGCTGATGGGAAAAAAGTAATAAGGGCAAAAAAGTTCTTGACCGGAGGCGGCCCTTTCGTTATGTTCACGCTTCCTCCGCAGCAGAGCATGATGAGTATGATGCTTTTTCTGCAAAAAAGAGATTGACATGAGTGTATAGAAGAAGTAATATAATGCTCTTGTTGCACGGCGGAACTCGCACCGCATCTTTTCGTATCTGGAAAGCGTGCCAA
>PDWI01008783.1_pt1 | contig 11800 bp, 4 predicted proteins | sample 1430891 | NCBI WGS metagenome assembly PDWI01 (sample SAMN01162508, study PRJNA174530) | Oral metagenome, whole genome shotgun sequencing project. | biome: Marine environment; feature: Marine mammal; material: Swab sample of the gingival sulcus; isolation source: swab sample of gingival sulcus...
GTCCTGATGATTAAGCATTTGATTTTCGATTTCACCTAGCTCTACGCGGTAACCCCTTATTTTAACCTGATTATCTATTCTACCTAAGAACTCAATATTGCCATCAGGCATCCACCTTGCTAAGTCGCCCGTCCTATACATCTTTTCGCTAGGTTTATATGGATTTTCTACAAACTTCTCAGCTGTCAGCTCTGGTCTATTTAAATATCCGCGAGCTAGTCCGTCTCCACTTATACACAGCTCACCGGCTATACCTATTGGTAAAATTTTATTGGCTTTATCTATTATATATATACTATAATTGTTTAATGGTTTACCAATTAGTGAATTATTTGTATTCTCAGTTAAATAAACCGTTGACCATATAGTTGTTTCTGATGGTCCATAAGCATTATACACTTTTAGCGTTTCAAACTTTTTCAATTTTTTTAGTAACGAAGTTTTTAAAACTTCACCCGCTAAAATAATAACCTTTACATTAGAAAAAGAGGATTTAAATTTATCATCAGTTAATAACATATCTAATCTAGATGGCGTTGTATGTATTATTTCTACTTCATTTTTTTCAATTAATAAAGCAACATTATCAATCCTATTCTTGTCTTCTTCACTTGTTAATACCAACTTTAAACCACTCGTTAAGCTAACTAAATTTTCAAATCCAAACATATCAAAGTTTATTGTTGTCATACATAAAATACTTCTATATAATTTTAAATTTACATTTTCACTAGAAGCATAAACAAAATTTACTACCTGACTATGCTCAATCATTACACCTTTTGGATTGCCAGTTGTTCCTGATGTATAAATAATATACGCTAAATCACTAGAGCTATTTATCTGTTCTAAATTATCACTCTTTTCATCAGCTATCTCTTCACCCAATACATCTACATACTCACCCTCATAATCTATTTTACTAATTAAATTATCTGTACTTACTACTATAGACGCATTACTATCTTTTAGCATATACTCTATTCTATCTTTTGGCATATCGCCATCTATCGGTAAATACGCTCCGCCAGCTTTTAGTATCGCCATAATGCCGACTATCATCTCTACCGACCTATTTAGCATTATTCCTACTATACTATCTTGCTTGACTCCTTTACTACGCAGTACTCTAGCTAATTTATTTGCCCTTTCGTTAAGTTCTTTGTAACTAAGCTTTTTATCTTCAAATACTACCGCTATATTATTTGGCGTTTTTTCCACCTGCTCTTCAAATAACTGATGGATAGTTTTTTCCTTTGGATATGCTGACTCAGTATCATTAAACTCATATAAAATTTTATTTTTCTCTTCTTCAGAAATAAAATCCAAATTTTTAACCTTGATATTTGCATCACTTACAATTATATTTATAACCTTTTCAAAATATTCACTTAAACTATCTACAACTTTTTCGCTTATTAAATTATTATTATAATTAAAATGTAACTCTAACCCATTAAACGTTCTTATATCAAGTGACAGGTCATAATTTGTTATAGAATTTGCTTCAACGTTTTTGATAGAAATCAAACTATCCCTATCATCAAAATTAATAGGGTAATTTTCTATTGCAACTATTGTGTCAAAAAAGTTATGACTTAAACCAGTATATTTACTTACATCAACTAAGGATGAATTTTCATACTCATTTCTTGCCTTTATACTTCTATCTATCATTTTTATAAAATCCAATAAACTTTGCTTAGCATCATACTTCATTCTCAAAGGTACTGTATTTATAAATAATCCTACAATTTTATCGATATCTGCCACATCAATATTTCTACCAGATACAACAGTTCCAAACGAAATATCATTTGTGTTATTAAGTTTTTGCAGTATAATACCCCAAGTAGAATATAAAACCGATGACAAGGACAAGGCATTACTCTTACAAAAAGTATTTACTTTTTCTGTTAATTCCTTAGGCAAAGAACACGCTAATTCCCGCATATCTCTTTTACCATTTGAACTACCTAGAAAAGTATTATTAACTTCATAATCTACCAAATGATTTTGCCAAAACAATTTATTTTTTTCATCATCAATACTCTTTATTTTTTTTATAAACTCTGAATACTTTGTTTTTTTAACAGTTCTTATCTCTTTTGCCTGACACAAATTTGTATAAGCCCCCAGTAATTCACCTATAATTATGCCATTACTCCATCCATCATACAGGATATGATGATTGCTAACAATCATCTCATACTCTTTTTCGGAAACCTTACACAAATACACTCTTAACGTTTCACTAGTTATATCAATTTTATTTTTTAAATCTTCTTCTCTAATTTTATCCAAAGACCCCTTTTTGTCATCTACACAACTTAAATCATAATATCTAAAATTTATTTGATGATTTTTAAGTACTATTTGAACTGGTGTTTCAAGGTTTTCCCATCTAATAATAGTTCTAAGCATTTCATTATTATTTATAACAACTTGCCATGCTTTTTTTAAATTTTCCTGATTAACCTCACCTTTCAGCGATATAGTTAACTGCTCATGATACATATTACTTTCTTCATTATTAATATAGTGAAACAGCATCCCCTGTTGTAAACTAGTTAAAGCGATAATGTTCTCAACATTTTTTTTATCTAATGGCTTACTTTTAAGTTTCATTTTTAACACCTCTTTTAAATACTAATCTTTCCTAAATTCATTTTTATAACTCGATCTGCCAAATCAAAATATCTATCATCATGCGTAATTGCAATTACACACTTATTTCTCGCCTTTAAATCTGGAAGCAAGTCATTATAAAAAAACTTTCTAAATTCAGGGTCTTGGTCGGCAGCCCATTCATCAAACAAATAAATAGGTCTGTCTTCTAAATACGTAACTAATAACGCCAAACGTTTTTTCTGACCTGTGGATAACTTAGTCGTACTAAACTCACCACGCTCTATCTGCACTTTATCACTTAATTCTAAAATTTCTAAATATCGTTTAATATCGTCATCTTTCCTATCATAGTTTATGCCATATAGCTTATCAAAAAGATAAAAATCAGCAAAAACTGTCGAATAACTTTCGCATAATTGTTTTTGTGATACTATACCATTTAATGTCACTTCACCTTTTGATGGTTTATATAAACCTGTTAAAATTTTAGCTAAAGTTGATTTACCACTACCATTACCACCTGTAATAAAAACAATTTCACCACTCTTAAACTCAAAACTTATAGGTCCAATACCAAACGAATGACCGTCGACTTTTTCATATTCATACTCAACATCTTTTAATTTCAAAAGCACACTGTTAACAGCCTTTTTATCAATGCTAATATCACTTTCATCAGAAACATCTATCTCATCAATCAAACTATTAATTCTCTTTAAGGCAATCTTTACTTGTACCACACCAGGTATCGTATTTAATATCCCATGCACCGGACCAGTCATATATAACAATATAAAAACATAACTTATAAGACTACGTGCATCTAAACTTTTTAAAAATAAAGGAAAAACAAACACTATTGCACCAATTGCTAAAGTAAATAAAAGCTCTCCTATAACAAACATATTTGCAAAAGCTAATGCTGCCATACTTCTTTTTGCTTTATACTCTTTACAACTATCACGCATGTCGGATTCAAATTCATTTTGCCTTTTAGTGTTTAAACATAATTCTTTGAAACCGCCAGTCAAATCACTGATAAATTTAAAAAATACATTCTGTAAATCACGTGCCTGTTCACCTAATTTATTTGCATATCTACCAACTAAAAAATAAATAGACGAAATAATAACTATAATCAAAATCGAAAATAGTAAAGCATATTTGTTTATAACTCCTAAATACACAAAACAACAAATTAGCGTAACAGCACTAGTTATACCACTTATTAAAATATTTACGAAACCACTTATTATCTCAGTATCATTATTTAACGTTGACTGTATTCTTCCATCCTCAATTTTTTCAAATTGGCTATACTGCGACATTAATAATTTATTTACAATTTCCATCCTTTTTGAAAAAACAATTTCATTAGTATATTCGATAAGTCTTTTTCTCATTATCTTTTGTCCATAAACATACAAGATAATCCCTAAAATAAACAGCGTCAATAATTTGATTCGCCCAGAAACTCCTACATTTATTGCCTTTGTGATTGTAAATATAATTAGCGCATTACCAAATCCACTCAAAATACTTAGAACAGATAGAATTAATAATTCCTTTTTCTTATCTTTTTTAAACAAACTTACCAGCAACAAATATGCATATATTGACCATATCACAATATAAACCAAATAAACTGCTAATTTAACACTACTTGGTAACCACAAAAATACAAAAGACCACTCTAAACCATTGCCTAAAACTGACGGAATTAAATATACACAATAACTTAGTAACAACATAAATAAAAACAACGATGCCAGTTTTACAACACTTTTTACTCCTTCAAAATAAAAATGTCTTTGCTTATTTAGAATTTCTATTATAATTTTTACCACAAATATTAATAACAAAATTTCTAACAAGCCAAACAAGCCTATAATAACTACAGCCACTTTATCCGCCATAATATTTAAGTCATCTACATCATTACCTACTTGCCTACCATGCAATATTTCGTTTATACCATGTCCTATATTACTAACATAACCCGAGTTAGTATTACATAAAACCACTATTCCAATCTTATTATCATCACTAAATTGCATAAAAGAAGAATAATTAGGATTATTACCACCATGGTCTATTTCATTTTTTGATACAAACCAGCCACCAGCATAATATCTATCATCAACTGTTGGAGCAACCGTTTTATTAGCCGTATGTGACTTTTTTATTAAACTATTATCAAATGATATACTATCCACTTGCCCCATTTGAATCTTAAGCCATTTTGCCATATCATCGCTACATGATATTATATAACCAGCAGGTTTATTGCCCCTATATACAGGTGCATCAAATAACCTAGCCTTTAAAAATCCATATTTATAACCTTTTGCTAAATCACTCTTTGGTGCTTTATCGCTAAACATATAAGTATTGTCTAAATTTAACTGATTAAGTAAATATTCATGAGTAAAAACTTCATAAGATTTGCCTGTAACAGTTTGGATGACTAAACCTAATACATCATAATTTATTGTAGCATAATTATATTTTTCACCAGGTTTAAAGTCTAATTCGACCCCGACCAATGTTTTGACACAATTCTCCAACGCCTTGTCATCACTTGAACTAGGAATTTTAGCTATGCTACTAAACGGAATACCACTAGTATGATGTAAAAACTGCTCTAAAGTTATTTCAACATTTTTCCCTTTATATTTAACTTTTAGCCATGGTAAGTATTTACTAACATTATCATTTAGGCTAATTTTCCCTTCTTTTTCCAACATCAAAATTCCTAAAGCAGTAAAAGCCTTACTATTTGACCCAATTTCAAATAGCGTCTTGGAATTTATTGGAACTTTCCTCTCTAGGTCCGCATATCCAAACCCCTTTTGATAAATAGTTTTATTACCCTTTACAACTGCTACAGCTACCCCTGGCAAATCACCTTTTTCCATATTATCTTTGATAAAATCTTCAATTTCTAAGATTTTTTCTTTTGATAAATCAATCTTGTCCTTCTCAGCAAATACAATATTTCCAAGCGACATAACACTTAAAAACAACAAAAATACTAATACTACAATTCTTTTATTCTTCATATCTATTCTTCCCCACTTTTCCTAGCCAAATAAAGAGTCTAAATCATCTTGCGATATTTCCACAGCATCAAAATCCGATGGCGTAAATTCTTTCTCTTCATGACTAGAGCAATCATCTAAAATAATATTCAAAGTTTCCACGTAAACTTTTATCATGTTATGAATAGTATCATCATTAAACAGATTTTTACTATACTCTATCATTATCTTCAATTTTTTATTTATAATGATAGCCGATACATCCAACGCTGATGTAATATGATTTCCTAAATCACTACTCAAACCAAAATCAGCAACACTAACTCTAGCACTATCACCAGCTAGTATATTATCAAAATCACCCAAATAATTAAATCTTATTCGTTTAGGTTCATTTTTATGTAACTTATCAGATATATGTTGAAGTACGCTATAATTAAAGCCTTGATTAGGAATATTTTTTAACTGCTCTTTCAATGATTTTATATTATCACTCAGATTCTTATCACCAACATTTAATAAAATTGGAAACATACTAGTGAACCAGCCCACAGTTCTTGAAATGTCAACACTTTCATTTAACTCTTCCCTACCATGTCGCTCAATTTCTAATACTATATCACTTTGCTTTGTTATCTTATTTAACGTAATTACTAAAGCAATTATTAAAACATCATTCAAGTCAATTCCATATATCTCATTTGCTTGTAGTATTAAACTATCCACAATATTTTGTTCTATTTCTTCACTCACAACCTTTACTGTTTCAACGGTAGCGTCATTTTCCTTACCTTTATCATGATAAGTAAATTCCTTACCTAGAATCGAATTCCAATAAACAATTTCATCATCAAAATTATTTAATGAATAATCGATTAACATCTTGGACCACTCTTTATACGATAAGGTCTTTAATGGCAATTTTATCTCTTCACTCACACTCACTTGCTTTAAAATAGCCATAAAATCTTCAAGTATTATCCGCCATGAAACTCCATCAACCAGTAAATGATGAGCTGTGAATAAAAGTACATAGGCATGCTCATTCAACTTTATTATACTAACTTTAAATAAACTGTCTTTTTCAATATCTATTCCATTATTTACACCCATATTTATTCTGTTAAACAAATTATCTTGTTCATTATTAGGCGTATTTGATAAATCATAGTACATTAAGACATCATCTACGCTTAAATCATCAGCATAATATAATTTATTAAAACTTCTATTGTATCTTATCCGTAAAGCATCATGGTGTTCAAGCAATTTATCTATCACAACCCTAACATGCTCAACATCTAAACCATTATTATAAACTATTTTTACATTCTGATTATAATGATTTTCATTAAGTAATTTTTGATTAAAAAACCAATTTATAATTGGTGTATTTTCTATCTCTCCTACACTTTTACCTTGATTAACTGATATAGTTACGTCCGATTTTTCTATACACTCTGCTATTTCCTTTATCGTTTCATAAGCAAGAATATCTTTTACTTTAAGGCTTAAACCGACATTTTTAAGTCTTGCAGAAATTTGTATTGCCTTAACAGAATCTCCGCCTAGACCATTATAATTATCCAGCAAACTAACATTTTTCACACCTAATACCTGTTCTATAGCAGTAACTAGTTCTTTTTCAAAAACTGTCTCACTTTCAACAAATTCATGCTTTTTTTCTTCAGGTTCAGGCAATAAGTCCACATCAATTTTGCCATTTACAGTCAGCGGTATATTATCAATATATATATAATTAGTTGGTAACATATAAGACGGTAAATACTTCAGTAACCATTTCTTAAGTTCCGCATCAGTAACTTGACTCTCCAACACCAAATAAGCATTGATTATCTTACCACCATCAGCAATATCTTTGCTAACAACCACTACATCTTTGACAGCTTGATTCTCCTGCAGACAGTTCTCTATTTCCCCAAGTTCGATTCGATAACCCCTTATTTTAACTTGATTACCAACTCTACCAACATACTCAATATTACCATTCTCAAGGAATCTTGCAACATCACCCGTTTTATACATTTTTTGACCATCAATAAATGGATTGTCAACAAACTTCTCTTTCGTTAATTCAGATCTATTTAAGTATCCTTTTGCAACACCAACTCCAGAGACATATAACTCACCATCAAAGCCCGTCGGAACGTAATTTAAATTTTCATCTAATAGATATATTTGCGCATTGTCTATCGGCTTACCAATCGGCACCGAACCAGCAGTATCATTAACAACGTCATATTTATATATCATACAACCAACAACTGCTTCAGTTGGTCCATATTCATTAAAAATTTCTATATTTTGACCAAAACTATTATAAATATCCTTCGCCAAACTAACTTTTAAATCATCACCACCAACTATCATTCTCCTTATCTTCGATTTTGCATAATCAAAATCTTTTAACAAAGCCAAATGTGATGGTGTTAATTTAATAACTGTCGCTTTCATATCGTCTAATATCTTGTACAAGACAAAATTATCTTCATCTGCCCCATATATCACCAACTTATTACCAGAAATCAAAGGTGTGAAAATTGAAGTTACCGTAAGGTCAAAGGCTATCGACGAATATAATGCCATAACATCATCTTGTTTTAAATAAATCCTATTTGCCCAACAAATATAATTTGTTAGTCCCTTTTGCTTAACCATAACCCCCTTGGGTTTCCCTGTTGAACCAGATGTATATATAATATAAACAACATCATTTAAACTGCTATTTATTAATAAATTTTCACTTCCATATTCAGTTAAATCTAACTTGCAAACATTTAAAATTTCTACATCATAAGAATTTATATCAACATCAAAATTAGTCAATAGTAAACTACAGCTTGCATCCGATATAATATAATTTACTCTGTCTTTAGGATAAACTGGATCAATCGGTAAATATACTACACCCAATTTTAGGCAAGCTAAAATACTTACCATTAAATTTACATCATGTTCTTGCATTATCGCTACTATTGACCCTTTATTTATTTTATCTTTTAGATAATTAGCAAGTCTATTCGCCCTTTGATTAAGTTCCTGATACGTAACAAATGTATCATTAAACTCCACAGCAATCTTATCTGGAGTTTTTATTACTTGATTTTCAAATAACTCAGCTACTGTTTTTACTGGATAATTAAAACTTGTCGAATTAAACTCTTTTATCTTAAAATTAAATTCTTTATCATCAATCAAATTAATATCATCTATTAACACATTTTCATGACTAATAACTTGCTTAACTATATTAATCAAACTATGATACATCGCCTTTATTTGACTTTTTTTATACTCCTTGACCTTATAATCAAAATTAAGTGTGATAAAATCACTATCCCACTCTTTCACAACAAGTTGTAATGAATAACTTTGATTTCCTGAATAATACTCAGTTACATCAACATCAATATCATTCATCTTACTGTCATATACAGAATTATAATAATTTACACACATTTTAAATAAACTATCATACCCTTTTGAAGTTAACTCCAAATCTTTCACTAGCAAATCATAGGGATACCTTTGATGAAGAAAACAAAGTCTTAATTCTCGATTAACAAGTTTGATTAATTCTTTAAACGTTAAATCCTGCTCCATACTAACTCTTACAGGAACAGTACTGGTAAACATTCCTATCATACCCTTTTGTTCCTTGCTAGTCCTATTAAAAACAGGAGTACCTAGTATCAAATCATTTTTATTGATAGTTTTTTTCAAAAAAATAAATAATATCGCTATAAAAAATGTATTAAGCGAACAACTTGTATCTTTAGCAAAGTCTTTTATACTTTTAGACAATTTTTCGTCTATATCAAAAGTTAAGCGCTGACCCTCCACACTATTAGCACTTGTGTACAAGAAATCTTCAGGTATATCAACAAATTTATTAAGCCAAAAATTTTTATTTTTATTAAATCTTTCCGAGCTTAAATATTCATCTTCGGCTTTTATATAATCAATATATGAATTGAATTGTAAATCACTCTCTCTGCTATTCAATAAATTTTCATATAAATCACAAATTTGATTTTGAACAAGCGTTAGTGACCAACCATCCGAAATAATATGATGAAGTTTAACCAAGACACCAAACTCTTTATCAGACAATTTATATATTGCAAAATAATATAGTTTACTATTGTATATAGTAAAAGGTTTTTTAAAAACTTCATCCAACCAAACACTAAATTCTTTATTAGGATTATCTGCCCCGCTGAAATCTAAAAAATCAATATCTTCAATGCTAAATTTCTCTACATACTGATTAACATCAGAGCTAGTTTTATTTATTCTTATTCTTAAAGCATCATTCTTTTCAATTATCAAATTTAACGTTCGTTGCATAACAGCTACATCAATATCATCATGTATATTCAAGCAACCACCTATATTATGTAATTGTGAACCTTCATGCACCTCATCAATGTACCAAATTCTTTTTTGAGGGTGAGTTAATCTATGATACCTTTTATTTTGACTTTCCATTTTCTACTTCCTTTACGCTAATACTCATTTTTTAAATTAAGGTGTGACAAATTAAATTTACAATTTCTCTAGCATTATCATTTATAAAAAAATGATCACCATTAAAATGGTGGGCTTTAAAACCTTTCCCTGCATGATTCTTCCACGCCAATATTTCGTGTAATTTAACATCATCATCTTTTCCATTAAAAACTGAAATATCACATTTTATCTTGTCCTGCTTCTGTACATACTCATATTTTTCAACTATTTTAAAATCATTTCTAATGACTGGAGTAAAAAATTCAATCAACTCATCATTCTCAAATAACTCCTTAGGTGTACCACCTAAATTCACAAGCTCCTTTACAAATTCATCGTTAGGTAAATCGTGAATTACTTTATCTTTTCTTTTAATATCTGGCGATTTATAGCCAGAAAAAAATATATGTTTAGGTGGCGTAAAATTCTCTTGCAAAATTTTATAATATAACTCATAAGCCAAAAGACTTCCCATACTATGACCGTACAAAGCATAATCTTTATCATCAGCAGAATTTTTCACAAAGGTAAAAATGTCATCAACCGCTTCCTCTACATCATTATAAAATCCTTCATTGAAACGACGTCCTCTTCCTTTTAATTCAACAGGTACAACCTCAAGATGCTCTCCTGCATACCTATTCCAACCAAAATATATTCTTTCATTACCACCCGCATAAGGTAAACAAAATAACTTCATAAAATTATCCCCCACATCTAACATAATCTAGTATATCTATCAATTAACTCATCGCCATCTAATTTAATGATATCATTTGGTAAAGCCTCTTGCTTAGAGCATATAGCAACTTTATATTCTTCAGCAAAATCAAAGGATTTAAAATTATAATTTTTTCTTTGATTATCAATAATTAAATCTGTCTTTTCACCACAACAATCAATCGTAAAGCTATCCAAATCTTTTGACAATCCGCTACCAACACATTTTAAATAACTCTCTTTCAGTGTCCAAATTTCATAAAATCTGGACAATTGATATTTTTCATCTACATTTACAATATATCTAAACTCATTGTCAGCAAAATAATTTTGGGCTATATTATAAAAATCAATATCGTTAATTTTCTCGATATCAATACCTACACTACTCCCGCTGACAGCACACAGTACATAATCCCCAGCGTGCGATATGTTAAAACAAAATTTTGGAATTTTGTTTATATAAGGCTTACCATAAGAATTTTTATCAAAAATAATGCTTTTGTTTGAGATATCTAATATTTCACAGGCAAGTAACCTTACCAATACTTCACCAAATATGGTTCTAATTTTATCTTGCTTATCAATAAATTTCGAAATATAAATTTTTCGCTCTTGACTAAAATGGTAGCACAATTCATCAATTAATTCGTAACTTATATCTACAATTTTAACCGCATAAATTTGCATAAATATTACCACACCTTAATTTCTTAAAAATAAATTTATCTTTATCTTAATCTTCAAATTAAAACTTTACAAAAAATTTTATTTTTTTTTTAACATACTGTTTTTTAACTAAAATGTAAAACTATAACAAAATAAAATTTACACTAATGTTACAAAAAATATTATAAATTTTATCAAAAAAAACG
>PDWI01017907.1_pt1 | contig 11800 bp, 8 predicted proteins | sample 1430891 | NCBI WGS metagenome assembly PDWI01 (sample SAMN01162508, study PRJNA174530) | Oral metagenome, whole genome shotgun sequencing project. | biome: Marine environment; feature: Marine mammal; material: Swab sample of the gingival sulcus; isolation source: swab sample of gingival sulcus...
GGCATCACGGCGTAGGAGCGAGAAGGGCGCCTGCTGGTAGCACGCAACCGACGAGCGACAACCGCTGTGATGTCGCAGACCAGCGCGGCGACGGGAGGTAAGCTGGTCAGCGCTCTAGATCAAGGTCGAGGAGCAGGTCGGCGTGCTTGACGAAGCCGGCCCGAGCTGCCATGGCGAGCATCGGCTTGTCGACCTCGCGGGCGATCATCGTCAGCGCCGCGCAGCCCTGGCGCCGACCAAGGGCGATACACTCGCTGAGCAGCGACGTCGCGACCCCGTGACGACGATACTCCTCGAGCACGTAGATATCGGTAAGCAGCAGGAAGTTGTTGCCGCGAACCAGGTGGTGGCAGCGCTGCAATGACGCCACGCCGACGGCGTGAGCTTGCTCGGGCTCGGCGCCGCAGACCTCGCAGAGCAGGACGTACTGCGGCCCATCTTGGTGCACGGGCAGCGGTACGCTGGCTTGGGCCTCGCGGCCGAGCTCCCTTCGAAACCTGTCGAGGAGCTGTGCGATCCGTTCGGCGTCGGTAGCCGTGGCTAGACGGATGCGGATGTCTAGGTCCATGGGCGCCTCTCAAAGACCAGGCTATACTGACGGCCTCGCACGCGAATTGCAAATATGCGCCACCTGCCTGTCAATGGAGAGCGCGCCGCTTTCGAGCGGCGACAGAGCCTCGTGGCGACCGAGGTTGGGCCCATCGTGGTCGGCGCCGGGGTCGTAGGCCTCGCTGTCGCTCGCGAGCTGGCGCGGCGGGGGCAGCCGCCGCTGGTCATCGAGCGCCACGAGGGTCCCGGACGGGAGACCTCGAGCCGTAACAGCGGCGTCATTCACGCGGGTCTCTACTACCCGCTGGGGAGCGCCAAGGCCCGTCTCAGTGTTCGTGGTAGTCGCCTCCTCTACACGTTCTGCGCGCAAGCGGGGGTGGAGACGAGGCGGCTGGGCAAGCTGGTGGTGGCGACGTCGGAAGACGAGGTCGGCGCGCTCGAGGCGCTGGCCAAGCGCGCGCGAGAGAACGGCGCCAAGCCGATCGAGCTGGTCGACGGCGCCTCGGCGCGACGTCGTGAGCCTCTGGTGCAGGCGGTGGCGGCGTTGGTGTCGGGCTCGACGGGTGTCGTCGACGCTCACGGGCTGGTCAAGGCGCTCGAGGCGGAGGCTCGCCAAAACGGCGCCGAGGTGTGTTGCCGTTGTGAGCTCATCGACGCCGAGCCGCGCGGAGACCGGATGATGCTCGCGCTTCGAATGCCCAACGATGAGGTCGAGCGGGTCTTGACCCCGCTGGTGGTCAACTCGGCAGGTCTCGACGCCGACAAGGTGGCGCGAAAGCTGGGAGAGGAGCGCTGGGAGCTCCAGTGGTGCCGTGGCGACTACTTCGTCGCGCCACGGAGCGCAGCCGCCGGCGTTCAAGGGCTGATCTACCCGCTCCCTTCACCCCATGGCTTGGGTGTCCACGCCACACTCGACCTCGGCGGCCGGTTGTTGCTCGGTCCGGACACGACCTACATCGAGCGCTGCCCCACGCAACCCGACGTCAATCCTGCGAAGGCGGAGGCTTTCCGAACGGCTGGAGCGCGCTATCTCCCTCACCTCGCCGAGCATGAGCTCAGCCCCGATAGCTGGGGGATACGGCCAAAGCTGCAGGCGTCAGGTGATTCAGCCGAGCCAAAGACCAAAGGGGAACCCGAAGACTTCGTGATCGAGATCTCTGGCGCCGCGCTGCACTTGCTGGGAATCGAGAGCCCCGGCCTGACGGCCTCGCTGGCGATCGCCGAGGAGGTCGTCGCGCGGCTCGCCGCGGCGGGTTTCATTTGAGCCTTCTGCGGGGGTTCTGGGGTACTATTTGCGTCTTGACACCCTCATAGGGCGCTGCTAATTGTCTTCCCCGGCTACAGGGTGGGCGGATAGCTCAGTTGGAAGAGCGCCTGCCTTACAAGCAGGATGTCGCAGGTTCGAGCCCTGTTCTGCCCAGAGAGAGTTATTCGCTCTATCAATAGAGCGAAAGAGACAATAGAATCGTTTGTTCGTTTACCGCATGGGGCGGTAGTTAAGTTGGTTATAACGCCGGCCTGTCACGCCGGAGGCCGCGAGTTCGAGTCTCGTCCGCCCCGCCCAAAAGGCCCGGATCCTCTCGTCGGATCCGGGCCTTTTCTTTTCGCTTCCTTCCGGGTCCCTTTCTTTCGAGCTGTACTGGTGCTATCTGACCGACGGCCAACGACGCCAGCGGAGTCCAGGAGCAGCGATCGGTCACGTTTTCGGGAACCTGTCAGCGAAAGGGATCCCAGCCGCTGGGGAGGAGCGTCTCGCTCCCCTCGGCCCGGCGCAGCGTGATCTCGCTCGCGCCACTGCGGGTCACGATCTCACCGACCTCGATCAGCCCAGCTACTCGATTGCTCAAGCTCGCGCTCCCGGACACGAGCAGCTCGTAGTCTTCTCCCCCATGGAGCGCCAGCGCGAGCGCGTCGAGTCCCTCTCGCGAACAATAGCGCCGCAGGGCCTCAGAGACGGGCAGACGCTCGGCCTCGACCAGGGCCGACACACCGCTGGCCTCGAGGAGCCGCGGCAGGTCTGTCGAGAGGCCATCCGAGAGATCCATCGCCGCTCGCGCCCCACCACATTCGGCCAGGCGGCGGCCGAGATCGAGGCGAGCACGCGGTGCGATGTGGCGCGCGATCAGCAGCCGCGCCAGAGCATCGTCATGACCCTGAAGCAAGGCATGCAGCCCCGCCGCCGCATCGCCAAGAGGACCGCTGACATAGAGGCGATCACCGGGCTGGGCTGTGGAGCGCAGCAGCAGCTCTGCCTGCTTGGCTGCCCCGACGACGGTGATGCTGATCACCAAGGGCCCAGGGGAGCGGGTGGTGTCGCCACCGACAACGGCGAGCCCACTCTCTTGGGCTAGCTCCGCCATCCCGCCCTCCAGCTGCTCGAGGAAACGCTCCGCCTCGAGCCCCGCAGGTAGCGCGACGGCTACATAGGCGTCGAGGGGCCAGCCGCCCATCGACGCGATGTCCGAGAGGTTTACCGCGAGCGCCTTGCGGCCGAGCTGCTCGGGGCTAAGGTCGCCAAGCCGGAAGTGCACATCCTCGACCAGCATGTCGGTGGTGCAGAGGCGGACGACGTCGCCCTCTCCGCGGGTCACCGAGCAGTCATCGCCGATGCCATTGAGCACGTGGGGCAGGTCGACCTCGAGACGGTCGCGGAGCGCCTCGACCAGCCGGTCTTCCGCTCGGCGCGCGCTCACGACGGGTCGTCGTCGTTGACCAGCGGCAAGAGGATGCGAAACGTCGAGCCGCGCCCTGGGGTGCTCTCCACCGAGACGTTGCCGTCGAGCGCGAGCATCACGTTCTTGACGATCGCCAGGCCGAGCCCAGTGCCGCCGGCCGCCCGCGAGCGCGCCTTGTCGACACGGTAAAAGCGCTCGAAGATCCGTCCATGATGCTCTGGGGAGATGCCGATGCCCGTGTCCTCGACTTCGACCATCCCCTGCGTCCCATGGGTGCGGACGCGGACGCGCACCGTGCCACCTTCGGGGGTGTATTTGATCGCGTTGGTCATCAGGTTGTCGACGACCTGGCGCAGGAGCTCCTCCTCACCGGCGGCGACGACGGGCTCCTCAGGGACCTGCACGTCCAGCTCGAGGCCGTGTTCGAGGCAGGTCGGTTCGAGACGGTAGGTCGAGTCGAGACCCACCGCTCGCAGATCGACCGGGCGACGCTCGATGCGCCGCTCCAGCGACTCGGCCCGCGAGAGGGTCAGCAGGTCGCTGACCAGCGCCGAGAGGCGCTCGGATTGGTCCCCGATGCGGCCGAGGAAGCTGCGCTGCTTGCTCGCCGGCATCTGCACATCGTCGATCAGCGTGTCGACCAGCCCGAGGATCGCCGCCAGCGGCGTCTTCAGCTCATGCGAGACGTTGGCCACAAACTCCCGCTGAAGCCCCTCGAGCCGGCGCAGCTCGGTGATGTCGTGGATCACCAGCACCGCCCCGGAGACGTCGCGCTGAGCCGCCCGCAGCGGCGAGGCACGAAGCTCTAGGATCTGCTCGTCGCCACGACGGTCTCGATCCTGCTGATCAGGAGCCGAGAGGTGCACTTCCCCACGGAGGTCGCGGCCCTCGCGAACCGCACGCTCGAGCATCTGCGAGACCTCTACCAACGGGCTGATCTCTGCGATGGGCTGGCCCTCTGCGCGCTCCACCGTGGTGCCGAGGAGCTTGGCGGCGACCTCGTTGACGTGCATCACCTGACAGCCGCCGTCGACGGCGACGACCCCCTCCACCATGCTCGTGAGGATCGCGCGCAGCTGATGAGCTTGCAGCGTGCGCTCGGAGGTGTCGGTCAGCGAGCCCGCCATCCGCGTCGCCACGCCGGTAGCGGCGTCGCGCACGGCGAGGCCGCGGGCGATGACCCAGCGGTACTCACCGCTCCGTTGATGGAGCATCCGGAACTCGTGCTCGAAGTGTGGAGACTCCCCCGCGATGTGAGCGCTGAGGGCGCTCTGCAGCGCTGGGCCGTCGTCGGGGTGGACGCGATCGAACCAGCGCGCTGGCTCGACGGCCCCATCATCGATCTCGCCGCCGAACATCGCCTGCCAGCGTGGCGTGAGGTAGATCTGCTCGCTGAGGAGATCCCAATCCCAGATCGCGTCTTTCGCGCCCTGCACCGCGAGGGCGTAGCGCTCTTGGCTCAGCCGCAGCGCTTCGAGCGTCTGGGAGCGACCGAGGGCGTAGCGGATCGAGCGCTCGAGCAGCCGCGCGTCGAACTCGCCCTTCATCACGTAGTCGGCGGCGCCAGCGCGGATCGCCTCGATGTCGATGTCGTCGTCACCATAGGCGGTGAGCAGAATCAGCGGCTTCTTGCAGCCAGCGGCGATCGCCTCGCGCAGCAGGTCGAGACCCGTGCCGTCACCGAGGCGGTAGTCGAGCAGGTAGACGTCGTGGACACCGCGAGCCAGCTCGCGCTCGCCCGCCGCGTAGCTCGAGACCCAATCCAGCTCATAGCGATCCTTGCCGATCGCGTTGAGCAGGGCGCGTGTGTAGAGGTAGTCGGCGCGGTTGTCTTCGATCAGCAACACGCGGATCGGTCGCTCGCCGGTGAGCAGGGCGCTTCGGCTCGTCTCTGTGGTGCTGCTGTCTGAGGTCTGACTCATCGTGTGAGAGGAGCGCCGCTTACCTAATCACCGGGGTCGTCACGGAAGCGGTAGCCGACCCCGCGCACGGTCTCGATCAGCGTGCGGAGGCGACCTAGCTTCTGGCGGATCGAGCGTACATGGACGTCGATGTTGCGGTCGACGACCACAGCGTCCTCGCCGATGGCGCGATGCACGAGCTGATCCCGGGTGAAGACGCGACCGGGGTGTGCGGCCATGAAATGGAGCAGCCGAAACTCGGTGGCGGTCAGGCGGACCTCTTCGTCGTCGACGGTCACCTGATGACGCACGGCGTCGACGATGAGGGCGTCTCGGACCAGCCGCTCTTCCCCCGTGGCCTTGGCTGGTGGCACGCGACGGAGCACCGCTCGCACGCGGGCGACGAGCTCCCGCGGCCGGAACGGCTTGGTGATGTAGTCATCGGCGCCGAGGCCGAGACCGAGCACAATGTCGCTCTCCTCGGCCTTGGCCGTGATCATCACGATCGGGATATGCTGTGTCACCGTGTCGCGCTTGAGCAGCCGACAGACCTCGAGCCCGTCCATGCCTGGCAGCATCAGATCGAGGAGCACCAGCGCCGGGGCTTCGGTCTGCACCATCTTCAAGCCCTCGGCTCCGTCGGCGCAGCCCAGCACCTTGAAGCCCTCTCTCTGCAGGTTGTGCCGGATCACCTCCAGGATGTCCGGCTCATCTTCGATGACGACGACTTTGGTTGTACCCACCGCCCCTCCATGGTTGTTATCTCGTCTCGACGCTGCTGTTAGACTCGCGCTCCTCCCGCGCGAGTCGACAGATGACGATCAAAGATCTATCAATAACACAAACGAGCCGTCGCTGGAGGTTGTCAGTTGAGCACCACCTCAAACGTTGTCCAGAGCGCCCTCGGGGCGGGGCGGCGAGCTGGCTGGCTGGTGGCGGTCATCGCCGCCCTCGGGGCATGTAAGAGTGGCCAGGGCGGCGGCCCTGGTCCACGGGCTACGCCGTCGAGGTCTACGTCGCTGCGGAACCTGCAAATCTACTACGGCTGGCCGAGCGCCTTCGACGGGGCGACGAGCCCGAGGCTGGCGGCGGAGAGGCTGGCCCGCTATGACGCCGTGGTGCTCGGCGCCGGTCTGGAGCAGACGAAGCATGGCGATCACGCCAACACCAAAGAAATCATCGCCGTTATCGGCGAGCGGTCTAGGGTCTTTGGTTACATCCCATTGGGCCATAAGACGGGCCTGACGTTGTCAGAGATCGCAGGGCGGGTCGCCGACTGGAAGGCGATAGGCGTCGTCGGCATCTTTTTCGACGAGGCGGGCTACGAGTTTTGCAACACTCGCGCACGGCAGAACGCAGCCTTCGACGCGGCGCATCGCGCTGGCCTGGAGGTCTTCGCCAACGGTCACGACCCGAACGAGCTCTTCTCGGCCAAGCCCCGCGCGCTCTTCAACCCCAAGGGGCTCCCTACCACGCTGCGCCGTGGCGACCACTACCTCTACGAGAGCTTTGGCCTGATCCTTGGCAAGCTGGAAAACCCCGAAGAGCGCCTGGCGAAGCTGACCAAGCTCGCTCCGGCACGCAAGCTCGGTGTGCGCCTCTGGGGCGTGACGACGGTCGCCGCCGACGGGCCACCGGATCGCGGGGCCTGGCGTGAGGTGGTGAAGCTCGCCCGGCAGGCAGGTCTCTACGGTGTGGGCTATGGCGCCTATGGGTATGGCGCGATGACCAAGCGCGTGCCCTTCATGCCGATCGAGCAGGCCCGTTGAGCGACCGACCGATGATCTCGGTTCGGGGCGCCTCGCAGCATAACCTGGCGGGGATCGATGTCGACCTGCCGCGAGACCGGCTGGTGGTGCTCACTGGGCCCTCTGGCTCGGGGAAGTCGTCGCTCGCTTTCGACACGATCTACGCCGAAGGGCAGCGGCGCTACGTCGAGTCGCTCTCGGCCTACGCGCGGCAGTTTCTCGATCGGTTGGAGCGGCCCGAGGTCGACACGATCGAGGGACTGAGCCCCGCGGCCCCATTGTCCAGGTTGCGGCAAGGCCCTGTCGCAGCAGTCGGTGCCGGAGATGGTCCACGCGCTCTATGGCGAGCTACCCGAGGGGACCAAGGTGATCCTGCTGGCGCCGCTGGTGCGTCAACAGCCGGGAGATCACGGCACGCTGCTCGAAGGGTTGCGCCGCGACGGCTATACGCGGGTCGAGATCGACGGAGAGGGGGTGAAGCTCGAAGACGAGATCGCCCTCGTCGCTACTGAGCCTCATGACATCGACCTCGTGATCGATCGGCTGGTGCTGAAAGAGGGGGCGCGTTCACGCCTCGCCGAGGGCCTCGAGCTGGCCGCCCGCCTCGGCGAGGGCGTGGTCAAGGTGCGAGAGCTCGGAGGAAGGGCCGCGTTGAGGCCTGCTGGGGAGCAGGTCGCTGTGGGGGCTGCGTCCGTCGGGGAGCAGGTTGCCGCGGAGCCCGCACGCACCTCTCTTCACACCTTCTCGGAGCGCCTCGGCTGCCCCGACTGTCACATGACCTTGCCGCAGCTGACGCCTGCGCTCTTCTCGTTCAACAGCCCGCAGGGCGCGTGCCCCCGCTGCGCAGGGCTCGGCGCGCTGCTCGAGTTCGATCCCGCGCGGGTCGTGCCCGATCCGTCGCTCTCGTTGCGCGAGGGGGCGATCGCGCCCTGGGCCGAGCGCAACGCGGGTTCTCATCAACGGAAGCTGGCGGCGCTTGGGGAGGCCGTAGGGTTTTCCCTCGACCTACCATGGCGCGAGCTCAACGAGGCGCATCGCGCCATGCTGCTTTACGGCAGCGGCGGGCAGACGTCTTCCTTTGAGGTCGAGCGCGGCGGCAAGGCGCGACAGAACGAGAAGGCCTTCGAGGGCGCCCTGCCGAACCTCGAGCGCCGCCTCGCCGAGCTAACGCGCAAGCAGCGCGAGGGCGACGATGACGAGGGGGTGTTCGAGGAGCTGGTCGACGCGCTCGAGCGCTACATGGCCAAGAGGAGCTGTCCCGCCTGCCATGGAGCGAGGCTGCGACCGGAGGCGCTGAGCGTTCATATCGCCGGGCGCTCGATCGCAGACGTCTCGCGGCTCTCGGTGAGCGAGGCGCTGTCGTTTGCGCGCGAGCTCGACGTAGACGGCCCGAGGGCTGAGGTCGCGGCGAAGCTGCGGCGCGAGATCGAAGGCCGGCTGGGCTTCCTCGAAGGGGTAGGTGTGGGCTATCTCGGTCTCGAGCGCGCCTCATCGACGCTCTCGGGGGGAGAGGCCCAGCGCGTGCGCCTCGCCACGCAGATCGGCACGGCGCTGATGGGCGTGCTCTACATCCTCGATGAGCCGTCGATCGGTCTGCACCCACGAGACACGGCGCGGCTGATCGAGACGCTGCAGCGGCTGCGCGATCGGGGCAACACGGTGCTGGTGGTCGAGCACGACGAGGCGACGATCCGTGCCGCCGATCATGTCGTCGACCTCGGGCCCGGCGCGGGAGTCGCTGGTGGTCGTGTGGTCGCTCAGGGTACCGTGGCCGAGATCGAGGCCAGCGACGAGAGCGTGACCGGGCAGTTCTTGTCGGGGCGTCGGCGGATCGAGGTGCCGCGCAAGCGTCGGCGCAAGAGCCGGCGCGCGTTGCGGCTGCGCGGCGTGACGACGCATAACCTGCGCGGCGTCGACGTCGACATCCCCCTCGGGCGGCTGGTCTGCGTCACCGGCGTCAGCGGCTCTGGGAAGTCGTCGCTGATCATCGACACCCTGCTGCCCGCGCTGCGTCGAGAGCTCTCGAAGGGGAGCGTGAGCAGGCGAGGGGAGGGGCGCTATGAGCGGCTGGAGGGGGGGCAGTGGCTGGAGAAGGTGATCGCGGTCGACCAGAGCCCGATCGGGCGGACGTCGCGCTCCAACCCCGCGACGTACACTGGGGTGCTGCCGCTGGTGCGCGAGCTCTTCGCCGGGCTCCCAGACGCGCGGCTGCGTGGTTGGAAGGCTGGGCGCTTCTCCTTCAACATCAAGGGGGGGCGCTGCGAGGCCTGCAAGGGCGAGGGGCGGATCCGTATCGCGATGCATTTCTTGCCCGATGTCTTTGTCAGCTGTGAGCTCTGTGGTGGCAAGCGCTTCAACGACGAGACCCTGCGTGTGCGCTACCGCGGCCTCTCCATCGCCGACGTGCTCGAGCTCTCGGTGAGCGACGCTCGGGAGTTTCTGCAGAACGTTCCGCGGGTGCGCGAGAAGCTCGACACGCTGCTCTCGGTGGGGCTGGGCTACCTCGAGCTCGGGCAACCCGCGAACACCTTGTCGGGGGGCGAGGCGCAGCGGATCAAGCTCGCGCGAGAGCTGTCGCGTCGCGCGCCAGAGCGCACGCTCTATGTGCTCGACGAGCCGACCACGGGGCTGCACTCTGTCGATATCGATCTGCTCTTGGGGGTGCTCATGCGGCTGGTAGAGGGAGGCGCGAGCGTGGTGGTGATCGAGCATGACCTCGACGTGATCAAGAGCGCCGATTGGGTGATCGACCTGGGCCCCGAGGGTGGTGACGGCGGTGGCGAGATCGTCGGTCAGGGCACACCAGAGCAGCTCGCGAAGAAGGGCAAGGGGTCTCATACAGGCCGCTTTTTGCGAGACCTGCTAGACGCATATGAAGGTAAGACACGAGCACAGAGCCAATGAGTATCGTCGCCTATGAGCTGGTGAAGCGCTTCGATGAGGCCGAGCTGGACAGCCCCCCGGCCGTCGCCGGGCTCTCCTTTGCGGTCGCGCCAGGGGAGGTCTACGGGTTGATCGGACCCAACGGCGCGGGCAAGACCACGACGATGCGGATGCTCGTCGGGCTGATGCTGCCGACGGCGGGGCGGGCGGCGATCGCCGGGTGGGATCTCGCGAGAGATGGGATCGTGGCGCGCCGCCGGGTGGGCTTCGTCAGCAGCAGCATGGGCCTCTACGAGCGGCTGAACGTGCGGGAGCTGCTGCGCTACCAGGGGCAGCTCTACGGGATGAGCCGCCGCCAGGCCGACGGGCGAATCGATGAGCTGGCCGAGGTGCTGCAGTTCGAGCATCTGATCGGGCGACGATCCGGCGGGCTCTCGACGGGCGAGAAGCAGCGCGTCGCGCTGGCGCGCGCTAGCGTCCATGACCCGCCTGCGCTGATCTTTGACGAGCCGACAGCGGGCCTCGACGTGCTAGCCAGCCGCTTCGTCGCGGACTTCATCCGCAGCTGTCGAGACCGCGAGCGGGCCGTGCTCTTTTCGACCCACTACATGACCGAGGCCGAGCTGCTCTGTGATCGGATCGGGTTGCTGCACCGTGGACGCATGCTCGCTGAAGGGACGGCCAGCGAGCTGAAGGAGCGGCTAGATGCCGATACACTCGAGGAGGTCTTCCTCCGCCTCCACGACGTTGGAGGGACGGCGTGATGAGACCCCTCGCGTCGCTGCTCAGCCTCGTCGGCCTGATCTACCGCAAGGAGATGCTCGAGACGCTCCGCGACCGGCGCACGCTGATCGTGATGGTGCTCTTACCGCTGGCGCTCTACCCGCTGATCGGTGTCGGGCTGACGCAGTACCTCACGATTCAGCAGAAGGCTCAAAGACAGCGCCCATCCACCGTCCTTGTCACCGGTGAACGTTGGCCGCGCCTCGAGCAGGCGCTGGCTCGCGCTGAGCGTGTTCAGATCGCCAAGAGGTTGCCGCGTAGCACACCGTCCGAGGCGCTGCGCGGTAAGCTCGTCGACGCTGTGTTGGAGATCCCAGAGCGGGTCGTGCAGAGGCTGGCGGCGCAGGAGACGGTGAATCTCGCGGTGCACTACGACGAGACGCGCGACAGCTCGCGCGTGGCGCTACGCCGGGTGCGGGAGGCGCTCGAGACGCTACGGCGTGCCCTCGTCAAGGAGCGGATCAGCGCGGCGAAGCTGACGCCAACGTTTCTGAAGCCCCTCGAGCTGAAAGACAGCAGCGTGGCGTCGAGCCGCGAGGTCGGCTCCTACATGCTGGCCCGGGTGCTGCCCCTGCTGGTGATGCTGATGGTGCTGCTCGGAGCGTTCTATCCGGCGATCGACCTCACCGCGGGCGAGAAGGAGCGCGGCACCCTGGAGACCCTGCTGATCGCCCCGGTGCCACGACTGGCGGTGATCCTCGGCAAGTTTCTCGTCGTGACCACCATCTCCGTGGCTACCGGCTTGCTCAACCTGACCTCGATCGGCGTGACCTTGGGCTTGGGCTTCGGTGAGGCCCTGCGCGCGGCCAAGCTCACCGCCGAGATCCCTTGGAGCGCGCTGGCGATGACCCTCGTCGCGCTTTTGCCTGCGGCGGCGTTCTTCGCGGCGATCATGGTCGCCGTCGCCTCGCTGGCGCGCAGCTTCAAAGAGGCGCAGAACCTGCTTACGCCAGTCTACCTGGTGTGCATGATGCCCGCCTTCGCCTCGCAGCTTCCCGGCTTCGAGCTCGATGTCGGCACGGCGCTGGTGCCCGCGGTCAACGTCTCGCTGCTGACCAGGGATCTGATCGCCGGCGACGCCCAGCTCTTGCCGATGGTGTTGGCGCTGCTCTCGACCTCCGCATACGCGCTCGTGGCCCTGTCGATCGGGGCGAAGATTTACAACAGCGAGCGTCTGCTCTTCGCTGGGGACACCCCAATCTGGCGCCGCAAGCGCAGGTCCAAGCCTGTCGCAGCGGATCCTCCCCCCGCCGGCTTCGAC
>PDWI01008785.1_pt1 | contig 11798 bp, 7 predicted proteins | sample 1430891 | NCBI WGS metagenome assembly PDWI01 (sample SAMN01162508, study PRJNA174530) | Oral metagenome, whole genome shotgun sequencing project. | biome: Marine environment; feature: Marine mammal; material: Swab sample of the gingival sulcus; isolation source: swab sample of gingival sulcus...
TTATTTCTCCAAAATTGTGTTGCAATGGAATGGTGCTTATTGATATTATATTCTAATCCCAGACTTATTTTATACACACTTGAATTTTTATTTTGATTGGGGTTGTTAATATCAATTTCAGAAGATGCTTCTGAATAATTTTTCCCATATTTTTTTATGTATGAAGAAGCATTATACCAATTAGTTCTATTATATTCAGTAGAAAAATAGGTATTCCATTTATTCATAGTCCAATTAATATCAACACCTACAATCTCTTTGTTGGTATGTTTATTTAATAATGAGACCACCCCCATAACTCTATGAGCAATATCCCAACCTTTGTAATCTTTGATTAACTCTAAATTTATAATAACAGGATAATCCGAGTATCTGCCGGTAGGATGACGAATAATTTCCACTTTTTTTATCCGCTTAGGATTGATACTCATAGCATACGACCTTGCAACTTCATTTCCATTTACTATTATCGGGACATTACCCTCGTTCCCAACTTTTATATTCTCTGAAATCCAGTCAGTTTGTATTCCTTGAATCTTATTCAACATTTGTGCTGCACTTACACTCCCTTTTCTGATAGAATCTGTGATAATTATAGTTTCAGTAATGGCATCTTGCTTTCTCAAAGATGTAACAACAGAAATTTCACCAACCTCAATCAATTCCGCAGTCATTGATATATCTCCCAAATCTCCTTTCAAGACGCCATCTTTATTCTCTACATTTTTATCTTTAAATCCTATAAAACTAATATTAATTTTTTTGACTGAATTGTTTTTTAGATTAAATTGTCCATCAACATTACTCATTACGGCTTCAATCATTTCTCCTTTATTATTAAAACTTTGTATTGTTGCTCCAAATAGAGGTTCTTTTGTCGTTGCATCAATTATTCTTCCTGAAACCTGAGAATATAAGATTGTTGGAAAAAGTAAGAATAAGATTACTATGTATTTTTCCATTTGATATTTACAGTTATTAATTAGAACTTATTTGTGGAAGTTGAATTTTTTTTTCATTGAACTCATTTAAACTTTTTGAATAAAGGTTTTAGAGAATAGTAAAACCATTACAATTGCAATAGTTTTACAAAAGAATGTAAAATCTATCCACAAAAGCTAACGTCCAAAACCTAACACCCAATATCCAAGACAATTAGCTCTTTTCTGAATAATTATTTTCCTTGCAAGAGAAAATAATTATAGGTTATTTGCCATAACAAACTGAACCACACACAGAAGAATTACTTGCATAAAAGTAAACGGTATTTTTTTTACAAACAAGTACAAAACGAAATTCATACTTAGTTTAAATAAAAATAAGCATTTTTAAAACCTGTAAAGTATTATTAATGAGTAGTATAGGTAAGATAGATAATTCCTTATACAAAAAAATAATTTCAAAAAAAAAGTTTTTTTTCAGGAAAGTTTTTATATGGATAGTGTATATTTGCTATGCGGTTGGCTCCGTCTTCACTTTGCCGCTAACACTGTTCTTAACGCAATTTGCTGTGTGGGTGGTGGCTTGTGAACGAGCGTAGCGAGTGAAACAAGCCACCACCCACACAGCAAACTTAACCGTTACGCGATTGGGGGAAACCGTGATATATTTGTAGCTCTGTATGAAATGGAATGCGGGGATTAAAATAATAAATCCCGTTTTTTGATGTTTTTTGTAAAAAAAACAAGGTTTTTTAAGTCAAAAATAAGTTGTAAATTATTGATTGTTTGAACATTAACATTTTCGGAATGTGCCTATAAAACTCCGCAATTGTGCGGGCGTAGCCGTAGAGACAAGGTTTGATTTGTTTTTACGGCTACGCTTCAAAATTATTCCATAAAAAGTTTAAGCAATTTTAATTTTTGTTTCGTGTAGGGCGGATATTTCATTGCCGGCTCAAACCACGTTGGTTTGTCCAAAATGCTTTTCAGATGACTGAATGTTTCAAAGCCTCTGTAACCGTGATAAGTCCCAAGTCCGCTGTTGCCAACGCCTCCAAACGGTAAATTCGGGTTCGCCAGATGCAAAATTGTGTCGTTTATGGCACCGCCTCCAAACGCTACTTTTTGCAGAAATTCTTTTTTTAAAGCCTTATTTTTCGTAAAAAGATACAAAGCCAACGGTTTTTCAAATTTTTTTATAATTTGCATAACTTCGTCAGTTGTATCGAAAGTTAGGACGGGCAAAATAGGTCCAAAAATCTCTTCTTGCATCACTCTGTCTGCAAGTTTTACCGGATACAAAATTGTTGGTTCTATCAGATTTTTTTCTGCTACACATTTTCCGCCGTAATAAACTTGTGAATTATCTATAAAATATTTCAGGCGTTCAAAATGTTTTGCGTTTATTATTTTTGTATATGCTTGATTATCAGAGAAATTCTGGCCGTAAATTTCGGCGATTTGAGCTTTTATAAGCTCCAAAAATTTATCTTTAATTTTGTTTTCAACCAAAACATAATCCGGCGCAACACAGGTTTGTCCGCAGTTCAAAAATTTTCCCCAAACTATTCGTTTGGCTGCCATTTTCAGGTCTGCATCGGCATAAACTATGGTCGGACTTTTTCCTCCGAGTTCGAGTGTAACCGGTGTAAGGTGTTGTGCGGCAGCTTGATACACTATTTTTCCGATGTAAGGACTGCCCGTAAAAAAAATATAATCCCATTTTTGCTTCAACAAAAATTTGTTCGTGTCAATTCCTCCCTGTTGCACGTATAGTAGGCGTTTATCAAATTCGGAATTAAATATTTCTGCCATTACTGCCGATGAATTTTCGGCAATTTCGCTTGGTTTTATAACAACCGTATTGCCCGCCGCCAAAGCGTTTACTGCCGGCAAAATACTAAGTTGATACGGATAATTCCAAGCTCCTATAACGAGCGTAGTTCCGTAGGGTTCCGGCACAATGTAGCTGCGGGCAGGAAAATTCGCAAAATTCGTGCGTACTCGTTTTCGTTTTGTCCATTTTTTCAGTTTTTTTAGCGTCAAATTTATTTCTCCGTACAAAATCGACAATTCTGTTTCGTACGTCTCAAACTCAGATTTCCCAAAGTCTTTGTAAATTGCGTCATACAATTTTTGTTCGTTATTTTTCAGAATATTTTTTATTTTTAACAGTTGCTCTTTGCGGTATTTTATGTTGTGGGTTGCTCCCGATGCGAAAAATTCTTTTTGTTGTTTTATTAGTTGTTCCATAGTGGTTTTATTTTTAATGTATTTTGCGTCGTAATTGTTTGATTATTAGTGAGTTATGTTGTTGTGTGTTTTTTTCTTGTTTTGTAAAGTTATTAAAAAATGTTTAATTTGTTTGTAATTGAATAACAAGATTTGGTTTGTTGAGTGTAATGCTTTAAAAATCAGTCTTTTAGTAAAAAAATAAAATTATGATACCTAAAAAAAGTAATTTTTTGAGATTATTTTTTCTCTCTCAAATATTTTTGTTGTCTGCTATTGGTTGTCGGAAAAACGATTTGTCGAATGTTGATTTTAGGCAAGAAATGAGACAGTTTGTAGTTGAAATTAGCGAATATTCTAAGTCGCAAAAGCCTGATTTTGTGATTATTCCGCAAAATGGAACGCCGATTATCAGTAGGAAAAATGAGGAGCTGGTTGCTGCCGAGCAATACATAAATGCGATAGATGCGATTGGGCAAGAATCGTTGTTTTTTGGTTACGACGCCGACAACAAACCGACGCCAAAGAGCGAAACCGACGAAATTTTATCGTTTTTTTATTTGGCAAAAAATGTAAAATCAATTCCGATTTTTGTTACTGATTATTGCAGTTCGACGGAAAATATTGATTTGTCTTTTCAAAAAAATGATGCTCAAAATTTTGTGAGTTTTGCTGCCGATGATAGAAATTTGCGAACAATTCCCAATTATCCAACATCGCCACGAAATGAAAATGCCGAAGATATCCAAAATATTTCTGATGCTAAAAATTTTTTGTATCTGATAAATCCCGAATATTTCAAAAATAAGGAAGAATTTATTTCGGCGCTCGAAGCTACCAATTTTGATATTATTTTGATTGATTTATTTTTTGCAGACAATCAAGAATTATCTTCGCAAGATGTTAATCGGCTGAAAATCAAGCAGAACGGGGCAACGCGAAAAGTGATTTGTTATATGAGCATTGGCGAAGCCGAAGATTATAGATATTACTGGCAGGTCGATTGGAAGCGACATAAACCAAAATGGCTCGAAAAAGAAAACCGAAAATGGAGCGGGAATTATAAGGTCAGATATTGGGACGCCGATTGGAAAAAAATAATCTATTCCGGCGAAAATTCGTATCTAAATAAAATAATTTGTGCCGATTTTGATGGTGTATATTTGGATATTATTGACGGATTTGAGTATTTTGAAGAAAAATATAATTAATTTTTCAAAGAGTTATTTAGAATAAACGACAAACGCTCTACAAAAAAATCTATTTCGGTTTTTGAGTTGTGGCGCGAAAATGAAATTCTTATATTTTGGTTCATCTGTGGCAACGCATTCGACCGTGCATCGCCAACGGCGATATTATTTATGTCCAATTTTATCAGAAACATCTCAAAATTGGCGACTTGTGCAAAAGGAAGATTTAGAATATATGGCGAAAAATGTGTGTTTTCTTCAAAAAACTCAGAATTAAATATATTATTTTTTGCAAGTTGTTCTATTGTATATTCTTTTAAATCAGATATATACGCTAGATTGCTTTCTCTGTTTTCAAGTTTTTGTTGCAAGGCAAAAATCATTGTCGAAATGGCTACCACATCTTCATTTTCAACAAAATCGTAAAAATATTTGTTCATTTTGCTTCTAATTGCAATAAATCCGGCGTTCGCAATTCCGCCAAAGTGAATTGAGTTGGCTGTAACGAGGTCAAAATTTTCTATATTTATGTCAAATTTTCCTATCGAATGCGAAATGTCCGAATGAAAAATACAGTCGTTTTTGTGTGCAAATTTAGCTATTCGGGTTATTGGTAACAGTCTGCCTGTCAGATTGTTAACGTGCGACAACGAAATGAATGCCCTGTTGTTGGCTTCGAGCATTTGTTTAAAATCCGACAGTGATATTCCGCTGTCGTTTTCCAACGAAACAAATTTCAGCGGAATATTCAATGTTTCGGAAATTTTTTTGTACAAATTTAGCAAAAAATCATCTTCAAACTCTGATGTAATTATTGCAAATGGCTTTAATTCTAATAAAAAAATATACAAAAATAAATGACTATCTTTTGAATTTGTGCAAAATTTTATGTTTATCGGTTTTGCGTTGATAAATCCGGCCAAATCGCTTCTGCTTTTTTCTAACTCAAATTTTGCTTTTTGCCCCAAATAATGTACAGCCGAATGCTTGCCAACAAATAAATCTAATTTTTTTTTCGCAAATTCTACTGTTTGTTTTGTCGGTTTTTCGACGGCTGCGTTATCAAAATAAATCATATTTTAGTATATATTAATTAATGTGTCTGAATTTTTGGAATCGGGCATATTTTTCTGTCGCCCGCCAAATTTTCTTTTTTTTTTATGAAAAATCTCCGTTGCCGGTTCTAAAAATCCTTTTTTTTGAAATCTGTACAAATGTCGTTTTAGTCTGCGTAAGTCAGTTCTAAAATTCTTTGAAAATTCGTGCTTGCGAATATCCGGGCAACTGCATATTTAAGTCCAAAAAATAACCAAATGGCGATTGAAATGCCTCATAATCAGAGTTTTGTAGTCGAGCTTGTACTTTGTCGAAAATTTCTTTTGAAAATTCGGGAGTAGCCTTGCTCGAAGACAAATGAGCGAATGAATGCAACAAAATTCTGTTAGAATTATTCTTGCGTGCTGCCCATTTTAGGTTTTTCAGCAATTTGTTTTCAGTCGATTTTGGGTCTTCCATATCTTTTTCTTCGGCTTGAATAAAAGCCACCAAAATATCGTTAAAAGATTTTGCATCTTCTTGAATTTCAACACTTTCTAAATTTTTTATTTTTGGTTCGTATGCAATTCCTGTTGCAAACATCATTAGTAATTTCATTGTTATATTTTTTTGTTAAATTAAAAATTATTTTTCAGGTTTCATTATAACGGCAATTTTTCGTTTGCCATCTATTTTGGCTACAATCGGCTTTTCAAAACGCACGTGTCTGACGTATTGGTCTTCGTAAACTGCTTCTCTATTGTTCAGAAAATCAAGATTATAGCTGCCATCGTCTATAAACGGATTTATTGTCAGATAGCCAACGCTGAACGAAGTCAAATTGTGGAAAAAGTGCGTGCCTTGACTTGGTTCTATTCGGTAATTTTCCAAACCGGATTCAACAATGATACGTGCTGCCGATATTTGCGACCATTTTATGGGAATGCCCAACCAGCGGTCGTGCGAACCCCAACGTCCCGGACCCACTAAAAAGTAATTTTTTTGTTCGTCCACAAATTTTTTGTTCAAATTGCCTATAATTTCCGCAATTTTGGGGTTGTTTGTCGAATCGTAATTTTCTGTTCGGACGTAAATAATATCGAAAACATCGTCAATTGTGCCGTTGCCCATTGCGTTTTCGGAAGTAATAATTGAGTTTTGTAAATCTTCTTTTTTCAAATCAATATTTATTACTTCGGTGTTTGCCATTATTGGTCTGATTTGCAGTAATTTAAAATCTACTTTTTTGCTTTTTTTGAAGTCAAAATCAACTGCAAATTCTATTTCTACAGGGTGTCCGATTTCGTGTTCTCCGATTTGCAAAATTTTTCTGATAACATCAACCAGCGGAAATTTTTTATATTTCAATATATTGTTGAAAGTCAGTAGTTTTTTGCCCGTGTAATGAGTTCCGTCGTTGATTGTGTCGGTCGAAAAATCGTAAACCGAAGTTACCACGTCCAGCGAATTATCTTTTTGCGCTTCGTCTAAGTTGAATTTTTTTAGCGTTACCGAATCGTCGGTTGTCAGTTCAAAATCCGTTTTCGTCATGTCTATCGCATAAAACGTTTTTTGCGTCGATTGTAAGGTCGTTTTAGGATTTAGCAGTTGCAGGATTTTGTTGGAAGCTCCGGGCGAAAAGTGCAAGGTTGTTTCACCCTCAACTATCTGTTTTCCAAGTCCAAAAGCCAAATCCACAACGCCGTCTTCGGTTTTTTCGCTTGCTATCGGGTAAAAATTTATCGAGCGAGCAACTCCCGAAATTATTGGATAAAATCTGTCGCCGTAATTCGTTCCGCATATTTCTTGCAAAACAACTCCCATTTTTTCTTCGTCTATAACATTGTGTGTAGCAGTCATATACGCCTTGCTTTCGTTGAAATAAACCGAAGCATAAACGCATTTTATTGCTTTTATAACCATTTTTACGGTAGCATCAAAATCTGATGAAAAAGGAACCATATAGGTCGAATAAACTCCTGCAAATGGTTGATAATGAGAATCTTCGAGTAAACTTGAAGACCTTACGGCAATTGGTTTTTTTATGTCTTCCAAAAATTTTATGATTTCGCTGATGTGTTCGGTCGGAAATTCCGAATTTATAAATCTGTCCAGAATTTCCTCGTCGCTGACTTCCGACAGGGCAAAATCTAATAAATTATTATTATTCATAAATTTATCAAAAACCGATGTGGCTAACACAACTGTTTGAGGTACAGACACTTCGACGTCGCCAAAATTTGACAATACATAGTGATTTGCTATTTTTTTATCAATAAAAGACAAACCGCGAGCCTTGCCGCCAATGGTTGTGTTGCCGATTCGGGCAAATCTAACGCACTGGTCGTAAGAATTTTCGTTGAACTTGGCAATTATTCCGCGTCCTTCTTTTTGCCTAAACTGGTCGATTGCTTGCGTTACAAACTGTCGGGTTTTGTGTAAGTTTTCAAAATCCTTAATTTTGTATTGTTGTAAAAATTTTCCAAGACCGAATAATGCTCTGGCATTCAGCCATTTAGAAATGTGATTTCGTTCCAAATGATATTCCAACGAAGCTGCCGGCACCGAGTTGATAGCTTTTTTGAGAGTTTTCAAATTATCCACTCTTTGTAATTCTTCTTTTGTTTCGGGATCAACAAAAACAAAGTCGCCGAACGCCATATATCTTTTCATAAATGAACGCATATTGTGCAAAAATTTAGGCGATTTTTTCAAGTGAAAATTTAAGTTTAGTTCGTCGGCATATTTTTTATTTTCAATATCAGAAGATTGCAGTAAAATCGGGATATGGCTGTCTTGATTTAAAATAAATTTAGCCAGTTCAATGCCTGCATTTTTAGTATGAACACCTTTTCGGGGGAAACTAATATCCGAAATAACCCCCAAAATATTCGTATTGTATTTTTCGATGTATCCTACGGCAGTTTCATAATCGGCAGCGTGTAAAATTTTAGGACGCCCTCTTTTTCGCAGCATTTTTTGGTGTTCGTTCAGTGTTTCCACCTCCAAATCTTTGGTGTGTTCAAAACACAAGCGGTACATACTCGACAAAAAACTCGAATAATAACGAATCGAATCTTCGACTAACAAAATAGCCTGAACCCCTTGTTCTATGTCGTGTTCAGCATTGTGCAGGTCTTCTACTTGCTTGATTATGGCAAGCATTATGTCGGCGTTTCCGAGCCACGAAAATAAATAATCGACGTGTTTCAGATTTTCTTTTTGCATTTGGATATAAACGTCGCGCGAAAATGGCGTTAGAATAACAAGAGGCGTGTTTTCGTAGTTTTTTTTGACTTTTTTTGCAAAATCAAACAAGTCCATACCTATCAAGCTACGCATTGTTATAACCAAGTCAATATCCTGATTTTCAAGCCTCTCAAAGGCATCGTCGGCAGTGTTTACAATGTCGAAATATGGCGGATGTCGAAGATGCAACGAGGCATATTCATTAAAAATTTGTTCTTCTATCAGTCCGTCTTCTTCGATGACAAAAGCATCGTAGGAACTACATACGAGCAAAACTTTTCGCACACGTTTTTGCATTAAAGTTTTGTAACCTAATTGTGAATATTTTAGTGGTTCTACTTTCATTTCTAAAAATTTAAAAAAATAAAAAAAAAATCAGCTTTTTGAATAAAAAAAATATTTGTATAACTTATTGGTTATCAACTTGTTATTTAATAATCATTAAAAATAAAAATTAAAAAATAAAGAAATGATTAAAAAGTTTTTGTTATAACATTTTGCTAAAAAAATAAAAAAAATTATTTTTGCAAACCGTTTAATGAAAAAATATTAATAAAAATCGAAAAAAAATGAAAAGAACATTTCAACCATCATTAAGAAAAAGAAAAAACAAACATGGTTTTCGCGAAAGAATGTCAAGTAAAAATGGTCGTAAAATTCTTAACAATCGCAGAAAAAAAGGAAGAAAAAAACTTTCAGTTTCAAGTGAATTGAGACACAAAAGATAAAAAAAGAAATTAAATTTGCACATTAATTAATAATGTGTTCGTAAAAAACAAAAAATAATGGCAACATTAGAGAATATTCGTAAAAGAGGAAAACTTTTAGCAATAGTAATTGGTTTAGCGTTGTTGGCGTTTATCTTGGGAGATATAATCAACTCAGGTCAAGCTCTATTCAATGGACAAAAATTAGACGTTGTAACCGTAAACGGAAGCGGCGTAAATATTCAAGACTTTGAGCGAGAAGTCTCAAACACAGAAGCGTTTTACCAACTTATGCAACAAACCAGTAGTTTATCGTCCGAAGCAAGTCAGCAAATTCGTTCGAGCGTTTGGGAAACAACAGTTAGAGAAGCCTTGTTGGCCGAATCTTACGACGAGTTAGGTCTTGAAATCTCAGAAGACGAAATGAAAGATTTGTTTATTGGGAAAAATGTACACCCAATGGTTAAACAAATTTTGGCAGACCCTAACACCGGACAATACAACAAAACTTTTGTCCAAAATATTTATCAAAATTTTGAGCAAATAAGTCAGCAAGACCCACAAAAAGCCGAACAACTTAGAATTATTTTGAAATATACCGAAGATTACATCAAAAAAGATAGAGCATATACAAAATATATTGGCTTGGTAACCAAAGGTATGTACGTAAATAATTTGGAAGTAGAAGACGACAATATTTCAAAAAAATATATGGTAAATCTTGATTTGGTCGGAAAAAGAGTCAATCCAAAAGATTCTTCGGTTGTGGCTTCGGAAAAAGAACTTAATGATTATTACAAAAAACATTTGGCGCTTTTCAAAGCAACAACAGAAACAAGAGATATTTCATATATAACTTTTGACGTTTTTCCATCGGCAGCCGACTCGTTGTTAGCTAAACAAAGCGCACAAAAATTCAAAGATGAGCTTCAAGCCTCAAACGACGAACAAAGTGTTGTTAATTATAAATCGGCAAAACCTCAGCTTGTTAAGTTTTATACCGCAGACGAATTGAAAGATAGTGCTTTGTTCAACTCGGAAGCTAACAAAACTTATGGTCCGTACTTAGAATTGGGAATGTACAACGTTGCAAAAGTAATTGAAACTCAACAACGTCCTGATACTGTGTCGGTTAGACATATTTTGGTGTCTCCTCAAAATCCAAATATCGCAAGTATGACACGCGCCGAGATTGTGGCTGACAGTTTGATTGATGTTTTGAATAACGGTGGCGATTTTGCCCAACTTTGTAAAACTTTTAGCGACGACCCGGGTTCAAAAGACAAAGGCGGAGTGTACGAAGATGTTGTTGAAGGAACTATGGTACCTGAATTTAACGATTATTGTTTTGAAACCGAAGTTGGTAAAATCGGTAGAGTAACAACTCAATTCGGGGTACACATCATTGAGGTAACTGAAATTAAAAATGTTGTTCCAAAAACAAAAGTTGCTTTCATTCAAGTTGAAATAAATCCAACACAAGCAACCTTCGATTCTGTTTATGCAAAAGCTATGAAAGTACGCGGAATGTCGCTTGACAAAGAAGGTTTTGAGAAAGTTATCCAAGAAGAACAATTTGTAAGAAGAGAAGCGCCGGGGCTAACACAAGCATCGTTTTCGATACCCGGTCTTGATGCTTCAAAAGATATTGTAAATTGGAGTTTTAAAGCCGAAGAAAATGAGGTTTCTAGTGTTTTTGAAATCACTAACAAGTACGTAATTGCTTTGCTTAACAAGAAAAACGAGGTTGGTTATTTGCCTTTGGATAAAGTTAAAGCGCAAGTTGAAAATTCTGTATTGCAAAAGAAACGTGTTGAAAAATTGTACAACGAGAGTTTTGCAAATCAAAATGTTACTGATTTGGGAGCGTTTGCTTCAAAAATCGGAGAAAAAGAGGTTAATGTACCGAATGTAGTTTTCAATTCGTTCCAAGTTTCAAGTTTTGGCTACGAACCTGCTATTTTGGGTGCAATAAATAAATTGGAAAAGGATAAAGTTTTTGGACCTATCAAAGGTAAAAACGGAGTATTTTTCGTAAAAGCTACTTCTATAACTCAAGCTCCTGAACTTACAGGCGAAGAACTTGTTAAACAACAGCAAGCGCTACAGCAAAGTAAGTTGCAAATGGCGTCTCGTCAGGCTTACGTAGCTTTGAAAAATGCTGCTGAAATTATTGACCGTAGAGCTAATTTCTATTAGTATTGTGATTCAACTTAGTTGAATTTGGTATATGGTTAATTATAAAGTTTATTATAAAAAAAATGGTATATTGGTTAAAAAAATCTCTGAATTTTTCAGAGATTTTTTTTTGCCGTTGGCTATTAGCTATTGGCAGTTGGCATTGCTGACGTCGTTTTTTTCGTAAGGGTTGCAAATTCTCCTCTTTTTGAGGCGTGACCGAAGGGTGGGGGAGTATCTTGTATTTTTTGAATATGTTTTTTTTT
>PDWI01008786.1_pt1 | contig 11798 bp, 7 predicted proteins | sample 1430891 | NCBI WGS metagenome assembly PDWI01 (sample SAMN01162508, study PRJNA174530) | Oral metagenome, whole genome shotgun sequencing project. | biome: Marine environment; feature: Marine mammal; material: Swab sample of the gingival sulcus; isolation source: swab sample of gingival sulcus...
GGAACCGGGGGATGTATTTATGGGACTTAACTTAGCTCACGGAGGACACCTTTCTCATGGCTCATTCGTTAATAGCTCTGGTCTGCTATACAAACCAGTAGAATATAATGTAAAAGAATCTGACGGTCGTGTAGATTATGATGAGATGGAAGCAAGAGCGATGGAGCACAAGCCTAAGCTAATCATCGGTGGTGGCTCGGCTTACTCTAGAGAGTGGGATTATAAGCGTATGCGTGAGATTGCTGACAAGGTCGGTGCTATCTTCCTAGTAGATATGGCTCACCCTGCTGGACTTATTGCTGCTGGCTTACTTGACAACCCCGTTAAATATGCTCACATCGTGACAAGTACTACGCACAAGACTCTTCGTGGTCCTCGTGGTGGTATCATTATGATGGGTAAGGACTTTGACAATCCATTTGGTAAGAAGACTCCTAAGGGAGAAATCAAGAAGATGTCTGCATTGCTTGACTCAGCTGTCTTCCCAGGGGTACAAGGTGGTCCTCTAGAGCACGTCATCGCAGCAAAAGCTGTAGCATTTGGAGAAGCTCTTAAACCAGAATTTAAAGCCTATCAAACACAGGTGAAGAAAAACGCCTCAGCTATGGCTGAAGCTTTCGTAAAACGTGGCTATAAGATCATCTCAGGTGGCACAGATAACCATAGTATGCTTATTGACCTTCGCCCTAAGTTCCCAGAGCTTACTGGTAAGGTAGCAGAGAAGGCTCTTGTCCTTGCTGACATCACAGTAAATAAGAATATGGTACCATTCGATAGTCGCTCAGCTTTCCAAACTTCAGGTATCCGTGTTGGTACTCCAGCGATTACAACAAGAGGTGTCAAGGAAGGAGATATGGATAAGATTGTTGATATGATAGACCGTGTGCTATCAGCTCCAGAAGATGAAGCTGTTATTGCAGCTGTTCGCTCTGAAGTGAATGCAATGATGACTCAATATCCAATCTTTGCGTGGTAAAAACACAAGCTTAAATAAAACTTAAACTTAAATAGGATGTATCAATGTATAAGTTGATACACCCTATTTAAGTTTAAGTTTTATTTTTTATAATTCTTAATTAAATGTTGATTATAAATTAATAATAAGATGAAAAAATTAGTTCTTAATTCGCTACTTGCAGGAGCATTACTGCTGACTGCTTGTACGCCTAAGGAAAAAGTTACCCCTATCTATGACAAGGGTATCAATATCATTCCGCTACCAATGGAGTTGGTAGAGCAACAAGGCTCTTATCTTCTTGATGAAAATAGCTCATTCTCTACAAATGGAGACGAAGCTAAAAAAGTTGCGGAGTTCTTTGCTAGCAAGATGCGTCGTGCTACTGGCTATGAATTACCTATCTCAGCAAACGACGACAAAGCTACAATAAAGCTTTCTATTGATGATAAACTTGAGCTAAAGAACGAAGGTTATACGCTTACAGTTACAGACAAAGGTATAGAGGTTGTCGGCAAGACAGCTAAAGGCTTATTCTATGGTATGCAATCGCTAATGCAGTTGCTACCTGCCGAGATAGAAAGTCAAAAGTTAGTTGATACTATCCTATGGCAAGTGCCAAGTGTGAGTATCAAAGACGAACCAGCATTTGCTTATCGTGGACTAATGATCGACATCTGTCGTCATTTCTTGACAGTAGAAGAGATGAAAAGACAGATTGACATCTTGTCATTATTCAAAATCAATACACTACACTGGCACTTGACAGAAGATCAAGGATGGCGTATAGAGATTAAGAAATACCCTCGTTTGACAGAAGTGGGTAGCAAGAGGACAGAAGGTGACGGCACAGAGTACAAAGGCTTCTATACTCAAGAGGAGATCAAAGAAGTTGTTGCTTATGCTCAAGAACGTTTCATCACTGTTGTTCCAGAGATAGAGATGCCAGGGCATTCTATGGGAGCTATCAAGGCTTATCCTGAGCTAGCTTGTAATCCTCTTACTCAATCAGGCAAAGAATATCAAGTGCGTACTATCTGGGGGGTAGAAGATGATGTTTACTGTCCAGGTAATGATAAGTTCTTTGAATTCATAGAAGATGTCATTGATGAGGTAGCACCACTCTTCCCTGGGTCTTACTTCCATATTGGTGGAGACGAATGTCCTAAAGTTCGCTGGGAGAAATGTCCACGTTGTCAGAAGCGTATTAAGGATGAAAAGCTTAAAAATGAACACGAGCTACAGAGCTACGTGATCCGTCGTGCTCAAGACATCCTAGCTAAGTACAACAAGAAACTTATCGGCTGGGACGAAATCCTAGAAGGTGGGCTAGCTCCTTCTGCTACGGTGATGTCTTGGCGTGGTGAAGCGGGTGGTATCCAATCGGCTAATATGGGACACGATGTGATTATGACGCCAGGCAGTGGCGGTATGTACATTGACCATTATCAAGGCGACCCTAAAGTAGAACCAGTTGGTATTGGTGGCTATGCTCCACTAGAGAAGTCTTACAGCTACTATCCAATTCCTCAAGATATTGCAGAGGACAAGCGTCATCATATCTTAGGTGCTCAGATGAACCTATGGGCAGAGTACCTATACACAGCTAAGCTATACGAATATAGAGCTTACCCTCGTGTGCTTGCTCTAGCAGAACTAACTTGGACACCAAAGGACAAGAAGAACTTCAATGACTTCTGCCGTAGATTGAATAACGCCTACGTTCGTTTGGATGCTTACGACATCAACTACCATATTCCACTACCTGAGCAACCTAATGGCTCTTGCGACTTCATTGCTTTCACAGATAGAGATACCTTAACTCTCAAGACTACTCGTCCGATGACAATGGTTTATACGCTTGATGGCTCTGAACCTACTGCTCAGTCTAAGGTATATACAAGCCCTATCGTGATTGACACGACAACAACTGTTAAGGTAGCGACAGCTCTTCCTAGCGGTAAGCTAAGCCGAGTAAGAACAATCAAGTTCGAGAAACAAACGCTTAGCCCAGCTCTTGAGCTAAACAAAGAAGAATTGCTAGAAGGATTAAGCACAAAGACAAGTGTAGGTAATTACCAATCAGCTAAAGAACTTATTTCTGTAACTAATTGGGAGGAAGGCTCAGTTCAGTCTCTTCCTGCTGTAAAGCCTGACGGCATAGGTAACAACCCTAATGATATTGATTTCAAGGCACGTATCGCTGAAGGCTACTTCGAAATACCAGAAGATGGCGTATATTTCTTCTCTTCTAACTATGACGAGGTATGGATTGACGGCATTAAACTGATTGATAATGGTGGCGAAGTGAAAAGATACAGCCGTCACGACAGTAGCCGTGCTATGCAAAAAGGCTTGCACTCAATAAAGGTTGTCTTCATTGGAGGTATCTTCGGTGGTTGGCCTACGTATTGGGACGACTGCAACGTGTGGATCAAGACTAAGAACAGCGATAAATCAAATAAGATTGAACCTGTATTCCATAAGAAATAGCTGAGATATTAAATCAAACAAAGAGCCTCGCAAGTCTAACTTGCGAGGCTCTTTGTTTGATTTAATATGTTTTATTATTCTGTGTCTTTATTTAGATTAGCCATCATCTTGCGAGCAACCTCATTATAAGCATTCTCTAGGTCTTTGTCAGACAGCTCTTCTTTAGCTAAAGCTTCTTTTGTCAGAGCTTCCAAGTCCACTTGTCCCAACATCTGCTGAGCCATATTCTGCATAGCCTCTACATCATAATTCCCTAGAATAGTATTCATATCCATTCCTGCAAACATTTCTGCTGAGACTTCATTTAACGCCCCTTGTAACTCTGGATGTACCTTACCGTCTTCATTATACTCTTCATCTGGGTCGGGATATAACTGAGCCATAGGTACACCTTTATCAAAGCTAGAGTAGAAGATACTACATTCATCAAGAATTGACTTGGTTGCTTCATTCTCACGATAGAGGTCTGGGAAAATATGCTCAATAATGTCCTCTTTGTCGTTAAAGTTATCAGTTAAGAAATCTCTAAAATTAAATAACATCAAATCAATATAAATCACATCTCTTGACATTGCAGAGCCAAAGACATAGCCTGAGCCTTGTCTCTCAAGGGTGGCAGAGATTTTATCCTCTAATTCATATCTAAGGTCTAGTACTTGTTGGGGCTCTAGCTCATCAGGTAGGAAGAAACACAAGAAAGCTGCATCAGCACCAAAGCTATTAATACCACAATATAGATAATCCTCTCCTCTATGATAGTCAGCATTGAGCTCCATAAAAGAACTATTACCAGTAAAGATGTCCGAGCGAGGGACAAATTCCTCCTCTTCGTCCTCTTCATCTATATTTCCACGATAGACTGTATATAGTTTAGCTGGGTTAGTGTAACATTCCTTTTCTAGCTCAGCTAACTTTTCTCTAATTAAACTAGGCAAGTCAGATAAAGCAATCATCTCATCACAGAGCTCAACGCTTTTGATACCTGAGATATAGTTATAAGACATACCTTCGCCCGTTACAAGTTCCAAGACAGTATAGAATAGATGATTTAGCTCTTTCTCCTCCAAAGTCTCAGCATTAGGAATATAGTACTCAATATCAAAATTATTCTCATCTTCATTATAGATCGCCCTAACCTTAATAGACTTGATGTCTGCCTGAACCCCATACATTCCGAATGAGAAGCTTCCACCTTTCAGTTCCTCTTTCTGGGCAAAGAACTGCCATCTGCTTTTAAGTTCGGCTGGTGCTTGCTCTATGATATAAGGATATAGGTAGAATTGATACAAACAGCCCTCTACACAAAAGGTAAATTCTTTATCTCCTCCGATGTTGAAATATACATTTGGACTGATCAATGCTGTCCCTTCATTGATGAATTCTATTGTTTCGTTACGATCTAAGTTAGCCTCACTCTTAGCAATCTTCTCTAATATCGCTTCATTATTCAAGAACCATTGCCAGAAACGTTGTACTCGTTCATTCATTGGCTCTAGTTTATTCGCCTGAGCCATTAAGATTTTAGCATCGTAGTTCTCTGGGTCTAGCTCATAAGCCTTGGCAAGATATGACGCCGCCTCAATATGATGTTCGTCATCTTGATGAAAGAGTGCATACCCCATATAATAATGCCACTTAGCAATTTCGTCAGCCTCCTCTCTTATGCTATTTAGCAGTTCTATAGACTGTTCGTATTTATCTAAATTGTTGTACGCTCGTGCTAGAAGTAGCTTTTCATCAGTGTCAAGTTCTCCCTTTTTACTGAGAAAATCAACAATCATATAATGTTCTTCAGCTTCGTGCCAAGCTGTGATTTGTTGTAAGTCTTGTTTCTTCATATTAGTTTTTACTCTTTAATTTGTACAATATTTTAATATAATATAGGACAAATATAGCGTTTTTTTTGGGGGGGGCGATTTTTGTCTATATTTGTAGGAGAAAGTATGAATTCTTTAATTAAAATCATTAAAAATAATGAAGAATAGTGGGATAAATAGTATTGATAAAAGTAGAGGAAAAACCTCAATCTTTCATCGTATTTGTCATAGGTTACATTATATGATGTACTCTGTACTTATATTAGGTGTGCTGATGCTTGCTCTTGTAGAGGGACATCGTCTGGAAGGCTTAGGACTAATAGCTCTTGCTTTAATCGGATTTGTCGTTTTTGATAGACTACGTGAGGTATCTGCTCCCGAAGACACTGTGGATAGAGATGAGAATGGAAATGCAAAAGCAAATTATAGATAAATAAATTATTAATAATAACTTAAAAACCAAATTGAAATGACAATTTTTATTATCATTGCCGTAATCTTTGTGGTAGGAACTCCAATCTATATGAAGTTTGTTCTACCTAAAATGATGGCAAAAATGGATGCTAACAACGCAGAAGCAGAGGCAGAGTTTGCCGAGAAGGGTGAAGAGATTATGAAGGAGTTCTTGAATAACAAGGACAAATTCGGTATTCTTCAAGAGGCTCTACAAGGACAGAAGCTTTATGGTATCATCAATGGTAAGATGCCTGAGAATAAAAACCTCTGGGAACGATTCAAAGAGCACCAAAAGGAGATGATCACGCTTACTAGAGAAGTGGATATGACGCTCGGATTTTTGGCTGCAGCTGAAGATGGTTTGCACTATATGCTTTTTGATGGTGAGCATTGTGTCGTGAATGAAGTTTTTGACTACGGACAGATCGTGAGTCAAAAGCTAACAAGTGACAAATACTCTTTTGAATACAAAGAAGAGAGGTTTGAATTCGTAACGCTTAATAGCTTGACACACTTTCCTCGCTTCAACGTACACGAAGTTGGTACAACTGGAGGTGGCGACAATAGCTTCGGACCAAAAGCTAAGACAACATTTATCCGTGAATGGTTAGCTTGGGAGGTAACACACAACTCTGAATACAAGACTAGAGTAGAGATGAAACCAACCTTATCTGGGGACTTTATTCAGAAGAAAGAGTTCTTTATTGACCAAAAGATACGTACTAACTTACGTGATGGCTTCTTAGCAAAGCTTAATATCGTAGAAGAGAAGTAATCTTAATATTTCAAAAAATAGAACAGGCTGTGGCAGAAATGCCACAGCCTGTTCTATTTAGTACTTTTTCTCATAAGAAATCATTAAGAGATAGCAAATATTGATTATTTTATCTGCTCTTCTAGGACAAAAGATAAAATAAAAGAATGTAATTTTAAGAGAAATAAATCAAATACAACAATTTTTTAGAATTATATAAAGTTGCAATAACTGTCAGTTAATGTCGGTAATTTTTTGCTTCTAGGAGCTCTTGAAGAAACAATAGCAAGGACTTGTGGAGCAAGACAGCTCAAAATTTCTACTTCTCAGCTCAATAAAAATAATTTGAGCTTAGAAGCTAAAAAATCCTAGGACAAACTGTTTTATTGCGAGCTGTATTTTCTACTATTTGAGCTGAGAAATTAGGTTTGTTACTTCATATTCCTCTTGCTTTAGCTAAAATGAAAAAGCTCTGACAAACAGATGTTTATCAGAGCTTAATTAATTATTATAAAACGAAGATACTCTTTTTTCTGTAAGTTCCAAACATAATTTTTATACTCAGTTTGAAATAATTCAACTAAATTTCTTCTAATTGTTGCTCTTAATACTGGAATGTCCCGTATCTTTGTGCTAAGTTTTTTTAGGCTTAACTCTCTAAAAGATAAAAATATTGCTAGACATCAAAACTATTCTTACTTATGTGGAGAAATATAAGACTTTATCAGAAGATAGAGTTTTGCTGGGAAGTAATGATATTCCTAGTGAATTGCGTCCTATGGTGGCAACGCAGATTTCTCTAAAAAAGAATTTGAAACATAAACTTCCCCATTGGGCAGAGATCGGTGTCTATATCCCTAAAGCTGTGAACCTAGAGCAAGCTTCATCCGTAGAGACCGCAGAGTATAAGTTGCAGTTTCTTAGCCCAAGTGACTGCCTTCTAGATTTGACTGGAGGGTTAGGAGTGGACTTCTCAGCTATGGCAAGTCATACGGCAAAGGCTGTATATATAGAACGTGATGAAGACTTGTATAAGGCTAGCTTATATAACCTACCTAAAGTGATTGGCGAGGGGCGAGAGCTAAAGTTCTATTGCTTGGACTCGATGTCTTTAGTCAGTGATGTCGTAGTACAAGAGCAAGCAACGATTATTTACTTAGATCCTGCACGAAGAGACAAGCAAGAGAATCATAGTAAGCGAACCTTTGCCATAGAGGATTGTTCGCCTAATCTCTATGAATTAATCTCTATCTTAAAGAAGAATAGGAAAGATGATCTTAGAGTACTTGTCAAGCTATCTCCAATGCTTGACATAAAATATTGTTTGGAACATATTCCACAGGTGAGGAGCTTGCATATCGTGGCTCTGCATAATGAGGTAAAAGAGTTGCTGGTGGAGATAGACTTGTCCTTAGATAAGGATTGGGATAATGTAAGTTCGTCATCTCTCGTAGCGGTGGATCTCTATCGTCATAAGGCAAAAAGTAGCTATGCTTCTACGTGGCAAGAGAATGAAGTGGTAGAGGTGGCGTATGCTACGGAGCTGGGGGCGTATGTCTATGAGCCAAGCTCGGCAATGATGAAGCTGGGAATTCATACGAGTTTAGCTAGAGAAAAGAATTTGAGGAAGTTACATCAGCATAGTCATCTCTATACCTCAGATGAATTGATTTCGGACTTTCAAGGACGAGTGTTCAAACTGGAGGAGGTGATGGCGTTTTCGTCCTCTAAAATGAAGCAACTCAAGAAACAAAAGCTAAAGGCTAATGTTGTCTGTCGTAACTTCCCAATGAAGGCAGATGTATTGGCTAAGAAAATAAATATAAATGTAGGTGGCGACAAGGTTATTCTAGCAACAACACTCTGTGATGAGCGTCAAGTCCTACTAAATTGTTATCTTTGTACATTATGAAAAAGATTAGGAATTTTTGCATTATAGCACATATTGATCACGGTAAAAGTACCTTGGCGGATAGATTACTACAAGTAACGAATACAGTCTCTGATAGGGAACTTCAAGAACAAGTACTGGATGATATGGATCTTGAGCGTGAGAGAGGTATCACGATTAAGAGCCACGCTATTCAGATGAATTATAACTATGAGGGGACAGATTATGTCTTGAACTTGATTGACACGCCAGGACACGTGGACTTTAGTTATGAGGTGTCTCGTTCTATCGCCGCTTGTGAAGGTGCTTTGCTGATCGTAGATGCTGCTCAAGGTATCCAAGCTCAGACAATCTCTAACCTATATATGGCTCTAGAACACGACTTGGAGATTATACCCATTATTAATAAGATTGACTTGCCGAGTGCTATGCCCGAAGAGGTAGAGGATCAGATCATTGAGCTATTAGGTTGTGATAGAAGTGAGATTATCCGGGCTAGTGGTAAGACAGGACAAGGCGTAGATGAAATCTTAAAAGCTATTATTGAGCAAGTACCAGCTCCTGAGGGTAATCCAGATGCTCCATTACAATGTTTGATTTTTGACTCTGTATTTAATCCATTTAGAGGTATTATCGCTTACTTCAAAGTTGTTAATGGCGTTATCCGTAAAGGAGACCAAGTGAAGTTCATTGCGACAGGCAAGGAGTACGATGCTGACGAAGTTGGTATCTTAAAATTAGATATGTCTCCTAGAAATGAAGTTCGCACTGGAGATGTGGGCTATATTATTTCAGGTATCAAGACGAGTAAGGAAGTTAAAGTAGGGGATACGATTACTCATATCAAAGATGGAGCTAGCGAAGGTATCTCAGGCTTTGAGGAAGTGAAACCAATGGTCTTTGCAGGACTCTATCCGATAGAGAGTGAGGATTTTGAGAATTTGCGTGCTTCACTAGAGAAACTTCAGCTGAATGATGCTTCATTGACTTTTCAGCCAGAGAGCTCAATAGCTCTAGGATTTGGTTTCCGTTGTGGCTTCTTAGGTCTATTACATATGGAGATTATTCAAGAGCGTTTGGATAGAGAGTTTAATATGAACGTTATCACAACCGTTCCGAACGTATCTTATAAGGTCTATGATAAGAAAGGCGAGTGTAAAGAGGTGCATAATCCATCAGGCTTGCCTGATCCTAATTTTATTGATCGCATAGAAGAGCCTTACATCCGAGCTTCAGTAATCACAAATACGGCTTATATTGGTCCTATTATGACTCTATGTTTAGGTAAGCGAGGGCAGTTGATTAAGCAAGAGTACATCTCTGGCGACCGCATTGAGATATTCTTTGATTTGCCATTAGGCGAAATCGTGATAGACTTCTATGATAAGCTGAAATCTATCTCTAAAGGGTATGCTTCTTTTGATTATCATATTAGCGACTTCCGTCCAAGTAAACTAGTTAAGCTAGATATTTTGCTCAATGGAGACCCTGTTGATGCTTTATCTACATTGACACACGTAGATAATAGTGTAGCTTTTGGTCGTAGGATGTGTGAGAAGTTGAAAGAATTGATCCCACGCCAGCAGTTTGATATTGCTATTCAAGCCGCAATTGGAGCGAAGATCATAGCAAGAGAGACAATTAAGGCGGTACGAAAAGACGTAACGGCGAAGTGTTATGGTGGAGACGTCTCTCGTAAACGTAAGTTGCTAGAGAAGCAGAAGGAAGGTAAGAAGAGAATGAAGCAGATCGGTACAGTAGAAGTGCCTCAGAAAGCATTCTTAGCAGTCTTGAAGTTAGACTAATCAAAGTCTAGTCTAGATTTGATAAATTCAAAATAAAGAATTATGGCAATAGAAAGAAAAGGGAAGCGTCTCAAAAAGACTGAAACGAATGAAGCTGCTCTTCTTGCTCTGGAAGGGCAGTTGCCTCCACATAACTTGGAGGCAGAGGCTTCGGTCTTGGGAGCTTTGCTTTTGGAACAAAATGCTTTTAGTCGAGTGTCGGAAAAGCTAAAGGCAGAGGACTTCTACCTAACAAAGCACCAAAACATCTATTCTGCAATTGTGGAGCTGTCAATCAATCAGATTCCAATTGATTTGATTTCGGTAACAGAGCAACTGCGAAAGAATAGTCTCTTGGAGCAGTCGGGTGGAGAGACTTATATTGCCTCTATCATTAAGCCAATCTTCTCTACACCGTTCTTGGAGCACCACGCTAATGTCATCTTAGAGAAAAGCCTTTGTCGTAAGCTGATTGCCTTGTCATCAGACGTTTTGCGTAATGCTTACGACTCAAGTGTAGAGGCGAATGACTTGGTCCAAGCAGCCGAACAAGCTCTCTTTGAAATCTCACAGAATAATTCTCGTAAAGACTTCAAGGAGCTTAAGCCAGTGATGGTGGAGGTGATGGATGGTATCAAGAAAGCGATGAACCAGAGTGGGGGCTTGAGCGGTCTTCCTTCGGGCTTTGATGACCTTGATCATTTAACATCAGGTTGGCAGAATTCCGATTTGATTATTATTGCTGCTCGTCCAGCGATGGGTAAGACGGCTTTTGTCCTATCTATGGCAAGGAATATGGCAATTGATAAGAAAATACCTGTTGCAGTCTTTAACCTTGAGATGAATGCCCAACAACTAGGTAATCGTATCGTTTCCAATTACTGCGAGATAGATAGTAATCGTATCAAGAGTGGTCGCTTGAGTAATAATGAATTGCTCACATTGAATAGATCATTGCCAGAACTTTATAGCTCTCCTTTATATATTAATGATGCCCCAGCATTGTCTGTCTTTGAATTGAGAAGTCAGGCTCGTAGGCTAGTGAAAGATAAGGGGGTTAAGATGATTATTATTGACTACCTTCAGCTGATGACTGCTAGTGGAATGAATCCCGGTGGTAGCCAAGAGCAAGAGATTAGTATTATCTCTCGTTCGTTGAAGATTCTTGCAAAAGAATTAGATATTCCTATCGTTGCTCTATCTCAGTTGAATCGTAAGGTCGAAGATAGAACGGGGGATGGTAATAGCAAGCTCCCTCAGCTCTCTGACTTGCGTGGCTCGGGAGCTATTGAGCAAGATGCCGACATTGTATGCTTCTTGCATAGACCTGAGTACTACAAACAATTTGTAGATAGTGAGGGCGTTAATATGGTTGGACGAGGCACGTTTATTATTGCTAAGCACCGTAATGGACCTGTAGGAGATATTATTTTAGAATTTGATGCTCCATTTACGAAGTTTAGAAATAGAGATCTATCTAAAGATGGAAAGGCTGTAGGGAATATGAAAGATAAGTTTTTTGGATCAAGTAAAGGCAAATTAAATCCTCAAGAGCCTGTTAAGGCTAAAGTAGATAATAACCCGCCACCATTGTAAGATAATGAAAACAGTTGTAATGTATGCTGGGTCATTTGACCCATTTACTCGT
>PDWI01008787.1_pt1 | contig 11798 bp, 12 predicted proteins | sample 1430891 | NCBI WGS metagenome assembly PDWI01 (sample SAMN01162508, study PRJNA174530) | Oral metagenome, whole genome shotgun sequencing project. | biome: Marine environment; feature: Marine mammal; material: Swab sample of the gingival sulcus; isolation source: swab sample of gingival sulcus...
GAAAGAAATTATAATATCAGGAGACACAACAAAGTTATTTAAAGAAAATAGTGAGTTTTATACACAACTTACAGATTTTCTAAAAAATAAAAAATAAAAATTTAGGAGGTTACAAAATGATTTTATTAAATCCAGTAGTTATGTCAGTTATTGTTATGATAGTACTATGTTTATTAAAACTAAATGTATTATTATCATTAATTGTATCCGCATTAGTTGCAGGTCTTATGGCAGGAATGTCTATAGGTGATCTTATGGGAACTCTTATTTCAGGAATGGGAGGAAATGCAGAAACAGCACTTTCTTATATTTTATTAGGAACTTTAGCAGTTGCTATAAACTCTACAGGGGTTGCATCTATAATTTCTAAGAAAATAGCATCAGTAGTTAATGGAAAAAAAGCAGTATTGTTACTTTTAATAGCAGGTCTTGGTTGTTTTTCACAAAATTTAATACCAGTTCATATAGCTTTTATACCAATTTTAATTCCACCTTTATTGAAACTAATGAATGAATTAAAATTAGATAGAAGAGCTATGGCTTGTTCATTAACATTTGGATTAAAGGCACCATATATTGCATTACCAGTTGGATTTGGGTTGATATTTCATGGAATACTAGCAGATGAAATGTCAAGAAATGGTATGGAAATTGCAAAAATGGATGTATGGAAATCAACTTGGTTCTTAGGATTGTCTATGCTTGTAGGGCTTTTAATAGCTATATTCTTTTCTTATAGAAAAAATAGAGAGTATCAAGATTTACCATTAAAAGGAATGGAAGAAGTGGTTTCGGAAAAAATGGAACCTAAACATTGGTTAACTCTTGTGGCAGCAGCATTTGCATTTATTATTCAATTGAAGACTGGTTCTTTACCTTTAGGAGCTGTAGTAGCATTAGCTTTAATGGTTATATTTGGAGCTTTAAAATGGAAAGAAGTAGATAATGTTATATCTGGTGGTATTGGAATAATGGGGCTTATAGCTTTCATTATGCTAGTTGCAGCAGGATATGGAAAAGTAATCAGAGAAACTGGTGCGGTAGATCAATTGATTAACAGTATTCATGGAATGATAGGTGGAAGTAAACCAATAGGAATTACTATAATGCTTTTAGTTGGACTTTTAATAACTATGGGAATAGGAACTTCATTTGGAACTATACCAGTTGTAGCAGCTATTTATGTACCTCTTTGTATAAAATTAGGAGTATCTATTCCAGGAGCAGTAGTAATACTTGCAGCAGCAGCAGCATTAGGAGATGCAGGTTCACCAGCATCTGACTCTACATTAGGACCAACATCTGGTCTAGCAGTTGATGGTCAACATGATCATATTATGGATACATGTGTTCCGACATTCTTACACTACAATATTTTATTAATAATTGGTGGTTTCTTAGGAGGAATGTTCTTATAATTTTTAGTAAAATTATGTAAAAAATTAGAGAGGAGATTTTGTGAAATATCAAAGTCTTCTTTTTCTTTATTAAAAATTCACAGAATAATTTTTATTAGCTTTAGTTAAAAAAGATTAAAATTTATACAAATCAGTAAAAAATATTGACAATTTTTATGGCACATGATATGATAAGCGTGCATAATATATAGTATGAGAAGCTTAAACTATATAATATTAAAAAGAAAAAGTAGGAGGAAATTTATGAAAAAAATTTTATCAGTAATTGCTTTGTCATTGTGTACTTTATGTTTAGTTGCTTGTGGAGGAAAAGACAAAACAGAAACTAAAGCTGAGACTAAAGTAGAACCAAGAGTAATCAAAATTTCTACTAAATTTGTTGATGATGAACAAACTGCTAAGTCATTAGTAAAAGTTGTCAAAGCTGTAAATGAAAGAAGTAAAGGAACTTTAGAACTTCAGTTGTTTACAAGTGGAATATTACCAATAGGTAAAGATGGAATGGAACAGGTTGAAAAAGGTTCAGATTGGATATTAGTTGATGGAGTGAATTTTTTAGGAGATTATATCCCAGATTACAACGCTATAACTGGTCCTATGTTATATAGAAGTATGGATGAGTATTTAAAAATGACTGAGACACCTTTGGTACAAGATTTAAACAAACAAGCATTAGATAAAGGAATTAAAGTTTTATCACTTGGTTGGGTTTTTGGATTTAGAAATATGACTACAAATAAAGTTATAAAAACTCCTGAAGATATGAAAGGATTAAAATTTAGAGTACCTACAAGTCAATTATATACTTACACTATTGAAGCTATGGGAGGAAGTCCAGTTGCTATGCCTTATCCAGAAACTTATTCTGCGTTACAACAAAAAGTTATAGATGGATTAGAAGGGTCTGTACTTTCTTATTATGGGACTAAACAGTATGAAAATGTTAAAGAGGTAGCTCTAACAAGACATTTACTTGGGGTTTCTGCAGTATGTATTTCTAAAAAGTGTTGGGATAGTTTAACAGAAGAACAAAGAACTATAATCCAAGAAGAATTTGATAAAGGAACTGAAGATAATCTAAAAGAAACTAAAAGATTAGAAGGAGAATATGTTAAAAAATTAAAAGAATTAGGTGTAAACTTTACAGAAGTTGATGCTGATGCATTTAATAAAGCAGTTGCTCCAGTTTATAGTAAGTTTCCTAAATGGACTCCAGGAGTATATGACAAGATAATGGAAAATCTTAAAAATATTAGAGAAGATATAAAAAAAGGTAAATAATTTCTATAAATAAAAAACACTAATATTTTAAAATTGGGAGATTTTTGTCTCCCTTTTTTAAAGTTTTTACTATAATAGTTATGTTGGGGAGAAAAATGAAAGATATTTTAAAGAAATTTGAATTATATGTAGGAAGTATTTTTATAAGTATTACAATTCTTGTTGTAATAATGAATGTTTTTACCAGATATTTTTTAGATTTTACTTATTATTGGGCAGAAGAAATCGCAGTAGGTTGTTTTGTTTGGACAATATTTTTAGGAACAGCTGCCGCATATAGAGAGAAAGGTCTCATAGGAGTTGAAGCAATAGTTGTTCTATTGCCTAGAAAAATCAGAAAAATGGTAGAGTTTTTAACTTTTTCTCTATTAACTTTGTTAAGTGGAATTATGTTTGTTTTTAGTTCTACATATGTATTTTCATCATCTAAAATAACTGCAGCTTTAGAGGTATCATATGTATATATATATTCAGCAATAGTTATTAGTTTTGCATTAATGACTTTGTATTCGCTGATTTACACATGGGAGGCTTTTAAATTAGCTTTTTTAAATAATAAAGATTAGGAGGGTAAGATACAATGGAATTTTTATATCCAGTAGCAGTTTTATTTATACTATTTTTTTTGAATATTCCAATAGCTTACGCTTTAATGGGATCTTCGTTATTTTATTTTATATTTATAAACAATACTATGCCTATGGATTTAGTTATTCAGCAATTTGTAACAGCAGTTGAATCATTTCCATATTTAGCAGTACCATTTTTTATAATGGTAGGGTCTGTAATGAATTATTCTGGAATAAGTGAAGAATTAATGTCAATGGCAGAAGTTTTAGCAGGTCATATGAAAGGTGGGTTAGCACAAGTGAACTGTTTATTAAGTGCTATGATGGGAGGAATATCTGGTTCAGCTAATGCAGATGCTGCGATGCAATCTAAAATTTTAGTTCCTGAAATGATAAAAAAAGGTTACTCGAGAGAGTTTTCTGCAGCAGTAACTGCTGCTTCATCAGCAGTTAGTCCAGTTATACCACCTGGAACAAATTTAATACTATATGCTTTAATAGCAAATGTACCTGTTGGAGATATGTTTATGGCAGGTTATACTCCTGGAATACTTATGACAGTTGCTATGATGATAGTTGTTCGTATAATTGCAGGAAGAAGAGGTTATAAACCTACAAGAGAAAAAATGGCGAGTCCATTAATTATAGGAAAACAATTTATAAAGTCTATTTGGTCTTTAGCTATTCCATTTGGAATAATTTTAGGAATGAGAATGGGAATGTTTACTCCGACAGAAGCTGGAGGGATTACAGTACTTTTTTGCTTTGTAATTGGCTTTTTTGTATATAAAAAATTGAAATTATATCATGTTCCAATAATACTTAAAGAAACAGTAAAAAGTACAGGAGCAGTTATGATAATAATAGCCAGTGCAAAAGTTTTCGGTTATTATATGACTTTAGAAAGAATACCACAATTTATAACTCAAGCCTTAATGAATTTTACGGATAATAGATATATATTATTAATAGTAATAAATATACTTCTATTATTTATAGGGATGTTTATAGAAGGTGGTGCTGCTTTAGTTATTCTCGCACCACTTTTAGTTCCAGCAGTAAAAGCGTTAGGTGTTGATCCATTACACTTTGGTGTAATATTTATAGTGAATATTATGATTGGGGGATTAACGCCACCATTTGGTTCAATGATGTTTACAGTATGCTCAATAGTTGGAGTACGGATAGAAAATTTTATAAAAGAAATATGGCCGTTTGTTTTGGCATTAATAATTGTATTGATGATGGTAACATTCTCTCAAAGAATAGCTTTGTTTATACCAAATTTATTTGGAATTTCATAAAAAATAATTTTAAGTTTTATAAATTAAATAAGTAAAATGATAGAATTAAATTCCTTGATTCTATCATTTTTTATAATTAGTATGTTATAATTAAAACATATAATAAAAAAGAATTGAAAGGATAAATAATGAATAATAATTTAGCAAAATTAAAAGAAAAAAAATGTTTTTTATTAGATATGGATGGCACTATTTATTTAGGAAACAACTTAATAAATGGAGCTAGAGAATTTTTAGAAATTTTAAAGAATAAAAATATAAAGTATTTATTTTTAACAAATAATTCTTCCAAAAATAAAGATAAGTATGTTGAAAAATTATATAATTTAGGAGTTTTGGTGGATAGAGAAAATATATTTACTTCTGGAGAAGCTACAACAGTATACTTAAAAAAAATAAAGAAAAATGCAAAAATATTTTTATTGGGAACAAAAGATTTAGAAGATGAATTCAAAAGAGAAGGTTTTGAATTAGTTAAGGAAAGAAATAAAGAAATAGATTTTGTAGTTTTAGGTTTTGATACAACTTTAACTTATGAGAAGTTATGGATAGCTTGTGAATACATAGCAGAAGGGGTAACTTATATAGCAACACACCCTGATTTTAATTGTCCTTTAGAAGGAGAAAAATTTATGCCAGATGCAGGGGCAATGATAGCATTTATAAAAGCATCAACTGGAAGAGAGCCTTTAGTTGTTGGGAAACCTAATGTTCATATAATTAATGCGATAATTGAAAAATATGACTTAGAAAAAGAAGATTTAGTAATGGTTGGAGATAGATTATATACAGATATAAGAACAGGTCTTGATAATAATATTTCCTCAGTTTTAGTTATGAGTGGTGAAACAAGTGAAACTATGTTAAAAGATAGTGTTTATAAACCTGATTATATATTTAGTTCAGTAAAAGAATTGGGAGAAAAGTTAAGATAATCTTAAGGAGGGATAATTTATGTCGATTTTAAAACTTATGGAAGATAGATATTCTTGTAGAAGATATTCTGATAAATTAGTAAGTGATGAAGATATTTCTAAGATTTTGGAAGCTGCCAAAGTGGCTCCAACAGCTCATAATAATCAGCCTCAAAGAATTTATATTTTAAAAAGTGAGGAAGCGAAAGAAAGATTATTAAAAGATTTTACATATAATTTTAAAGCTCCTTGTTATATAATTTGTGGCTATAATGTAGATGAAGCTTGGAGAAATGACTTAGATGGAGATAGGGAACATGGTGAAATAGATGTTTCAATAGTTATGACACATATGATGTTAATGGCAGAAGAGTTAGGTTTAGGAACTTGTTGGATAGGAAGATTCAATTCTGAAACAGTAAAGAAAAATTTAGATATTCCAAAAAATATAAATTTAGTAGGAATTTTTAGTTTGGGTTATCATAGAGAAGATGATAGACCATCAAAATTACATTTTATAAATAAAGAAAATGAAGAAACAGTAAAATTTTTATAAATAAAAATAATAAAAGCCTCCTATGATTAAATATATTTTAACATAGAAGGCTAAGTTATTATTTAAAATTTACGGACTTTTTTTCACACACTCTATTTAATAGTATTCTTGCTTTTACAAAAAGAACAAGCACATTTTTTCTTTGATTTTTATTACAATTAAAAACTGGTGTTATGTAGATTAGATAACTAATCCACAATACACTCTTTATAAAAAAGTAACTTCAACAGAAATGTTAGAAGTTACTTTTTTACATATTAATCTTTTATTTTTTTATTTTTGAAACTGTTTTTCCTGTTTTCTTTCTAGAATCTTTATTACTTGTTATTGGAATATTAGCTACCAAAGCAACTTTTCTTGGATCTTCCTCACAAGGCGATACTTCAATATTTAATTTTTGTTTATCAATTTCAACATATTTCGATAGAACTTTTAAAATGTCATCTTTAATATTTTCTAAAACTCCCGAAGGTAACATAGCCCTATCTTGAATAAGTACAAATTTTAATCTATTTTTTGCATCATTCTTTGAATTTTCTTTTTTAAAAAAACTAAAAAATCCCATAACTAACTATCCTCACTTTTTAAATACATATTTTATTTTCTCTAATAGTCCCATTTTTACATTTAAATTTAAAAATTCTACTTCTTCCCCTTCAATTCTTTTTACAATATTTTTATAAGCCTTAGCTGCTAAAGTTTCTCCTTTATAAACTAGAGGCTCTCCTCTATTTGTTGAAATTACTATAGCTTCATCATCAGGAACAACTCCCAAAAGCTTTATAGCCAATATATCAAGCATATCTTCTACACTCAACATATTTCCTTCTTTAACCATTTCCATTCTAATTCTATTAACTATTAATTTGGGTTCTTTTATTCCTGATGCCTCTAAAAGTCCTATTATTCTATCTGCGTCTCTTGTTGCAGAAATTTCTGGTGTAGTAACAACTACAGCTTCATCAGCAGCAACTATAGCATTTTTAAACCCTTGCTCTATTCCTGCTGGACAATCAATTAAAATAAAATCAAAATCTGTTTTCAATGTAGAAATTAGAATTTCCATTTGCTCTGGTTTGACATCATTTTTATCTCTTATTTGAGCTGCTGGAATTAAAGATAAATTAGCACATCTCTTATCTTTTATAAGTGCTTGAGCTATCCTACATCTCCCTTCAACAACATCAACCAAATCATAGACTATCCTATTTTCAAGTCCCATAACAACATCTAAATTTCTAAGCCCTATGTCTGTATCAATTAGAAGTACTTTGTAACCTGCTTCGGCCAATCCAGCTCCGATATTGGCAGTTGTAGTTGTTTTTCCAACTCCACCTTTCCCAGAGGTAATAACTATAACACGTGCATTCATTTACACCCACTCCTCTATATTTATATTTTTATTTTTTATTTTTGCAAATTTGAATTTTGATTTTTTATCAACCTTATTAGTATCTAAAATTTCATTTTGGATATTGCTAAGTGTTGTTGAAGCAATAGTAAGTTGTATCGGATTAAAAAACATCGCAGCAACAAAACATTTTTCATCTCCACCTAATCCAGCATAAACAGTTCCATTTAGATGACCAATTACTAATACATTTCCTCGTGCTCTTACAACAGCTCCTGGATTTACATCTCCTATTAACACAAGATTTCCATCATATTCTAAATTTCCCCCTGAACGTAGTGTTCCTTGGTAAAAATAAGTCATTCCTTCTTCTGAAATTGTTTTTATTAAATTATTTTTTGAAAAATTTTCCAAATCTTTTTTCTCTGAAAATACATAAGTAATATTTATATCACTATTAGCTGTAATTTTTAAAATCAACTCGTTTTCTTCTTCCTGTGTCAATGCTCTTCCTACAAATTCTATTGCATAGTTGCTAGCTCCAATAAAACTCTTAGCTTCTATTATTTTTTTTCCCAAGTTTTCACAAAGTTCTAAAAACTCCACATCTGGATTTAGGTTTATTTCCAGCCTATCTTTTCTTCCTTTTATTACAATAAGACCACTCATAAAACTCACCCTATCACATTATAATTATACCCTTTTTAGTATAACATAAAAATTATTAAGTTCCAATAATTTTATAAAGACCAACTTTTTATTTTTTTTCTTAAAACTTCTGCTTCTTTTTTCATATTACTCATTAAAAATTCTAAAATTTCTTTTGTTGTTTTTTCATCGTTTACCATTGCTGCAATTTGTCCTGCCATAATACTTCCATTTATGGAATCTCCATCGATAGCAGCAAGTTTTAAACTTCCCTTAGATAATTTTTCAATTTTTTCTGAATCAGCTCCATTTTTTTCTAATTCCAACATCTGCTTAGCTAATTTATTTTCAATTACTCTAACTGGATGTCCTGTAAAATTACCAGTTGTAACTGTTGATCTATCTTTTGCTTTCAATACAGCATTCTTGTAGTTTTGATGAATTAAACATTCTTTAGCAGTTAAAAATATTGTCCCACATTGAATAGCTTCTGCTCCAATTGAAAGAGCTGCTAAAAATTGTTTTCCACTAGCTATCCCTCCCGCTGCAATCACTGGGATATCAACAGCTTCAACAACTTGTGGTAATAAAGCCATTGTTGTTAATGTTCCAACATGTCCCCCACTTTCCATTCCTTCTACTATAACTGCATCTGCCCCAATTTTTTGCATTCTTTGTGCCATTTTGACAGTAGGTATTACTGGAATAACTTTTATATTTGCAGCTTTTAATTTTTCCATAAATGCTCCTGGATTTCCCGCTCCAGTAGTTATTACTTCCACTTTTTCTTCAATACAAACTTGTATTTGCTCAGCTATATCAGGACGCATAAGCATAAGATTTACCCCTATTGGATTTGAAGTTATATTTTTTGCTTTTTTTATATTTTCTCTTAAAAGTTGTGGTTCCATTCCTCCACCTGCTATTATTCCTAATCCTCCATCTTTCGAAACAGCTCCAGCAAGTTCTCCACCTGATATCCAAGCCATTGCTCCTTGAAAGATGGGGTATTTTATTCCTATCATTTCACATACTCTATTATTTTTCATCTTATTTTCCTCCCAAACTAAATATTAAATATCTTTTTTCTCTATCCTAATAATAACCAGATCTTTTAGAATGTTGATAACACTTTTCGCTAAAGGAATCTTAATGACTATTTCCATTTATTTCTTACCATAAAATTAAGATGCCCTTAGGGGAAAACGCATACATTATCTTCTTAGTGCTGCTTCCTTCCAGACCTGACACGGTTCGAACACAATATATCGTAAACCCTAAGGGCAACTGATTATATCATATTTTTTTTGTTTTTACAAGAAATTAGTCCAAGATAGTATCCAAGTATTCTTTCTTTATATTTTCTCTAATATTTGTTTTAAAAAATGATTCATCATCATTTATAATCTTTTGAAATGTCTCTGAAATATCTGAAATTATTTCTAATTTTCTTGCATCACTATTATATTTATATTTAATATTTCCATTTTTTAATTCTGATAATGCAGCTGTTACCAATTCATCTACCAATATTTCACCAGTATTTATCTCATAAACAATTTTTTCACTATTTAATTGCATGTCTCTTAATTTTAAAATACCATTTACTGAAAGATTTTCTGGTTTCATTTGAAGTTCTTGATAAAAATATGCCTTTCCATTTTCAAATGTTCTTGAATCTATATCTATTAAATTAGCCTCAGGTATATTTATAATAGTTTGTAAAATATTAGTGTCTAAATTTATAACTCCTTTTATTTCACCTATTGTTTCTCCTTTTTCTCCAAAAAGTTTAAATGGAATATCTTTTTTATTTTTTGAGATTCTTGAAGAAATATTTTTTAACTCTCCATAGAAGTTTATCCCATACATCTTTGAATTTACACTAACATTTTCAAAATAAAATTCCCATACTTCCCCGTCTTTTCTCTCTCTATCTTTTTCTTTCCTATAATTTAATTCCTCTAAAAATTTATTATACTTCAAAAAAATATTATATATCTTTTCCTCGTAAACTGAGTTTAGATATAGGTTTATATACGAATCCAAATCAACAATTAAAAAATCATTTTTATCTAAAAATTCTTTTACTATAGAATCTAAAGTTTTTTTAAATTCTTCATCCTTAATGAATTCTTTTATTTTTTCTTTTAAGCCCAACTCCTCTGCTTCTTCAAATATTTTTTTAGCATTCTTTTCAATACTTTTTAGTTCTGAAAAAATCGCTGAAAAAACATTGTCTTTTTTAGAATCTTTAATCTTATCTATACTCTCTTTTAAACCATCAATAGCCTTAGGGCTAATTTTTTCTAAATTATTTTCTAATTCTTTAAACTTAACATATTTTTTTCTAAGTCTTGCATCTATTTCATCATTTCCTAATCCAACTTTTCCCATGTATATATTTTTAAGTGCTTCTACAATTTGTTGTTTCTTATACTTTTGCTCTGAGCTAGAGAATTCTTTTTCAAATAATTTAATCTGTTTTTGACTTTTATTATTTTCAATATTTTCTTCTTTTTCTGTCAGCTTATTTTCATCACTATTAAACTTTTCTAAAATTTCATCCATTTTTTTATCAAACAATAAAAATCCAGCTATCTCAGTATCATCAAAAAGAATTTTATGTTTATTATTATCAATTTTATAAAAACTTTTTAACTCATCCATTTTTATAAAAACTTTTTCTTTGTCTAAATTACTATTTATTTTAATACCTTTTAATGTTATATAATTTTCTCTAAGAGATAAGTCAACACTCTCAATTGAAACAGGTGCTCTATTTATTTCTGACAGTTTTCTAACTAAAATTTCTCTCACTATAAAATTTTTACCAACATATAAAATAATTCCCATAACAAGAACTAACGCAAATAAATACAGAAATATTTTTTTCATAACTCTCTCCCAACTATATATATTTTTTAACTATTATTTTTAACTTAGATTTCTTTGTAAAACCTTTTTCTTCTCCAACAATGTATTTTCCATATTTTTTTATTGTTAGAATATCCCCTTTTTTTATGCGAATATCTTTTCTTCTACAAACTTCATAATTAATTTGAACATTCCCTATATTTATATGTGTTATAGCCATATTCCTAGAAAGGTTAGTCAACTCTGAAACAAAACTATCTAATCTAGGAGATGTTAAAGTTATTTGTAGATTTTCAAATTCCGCTCTTGGAACTTCTTTTTCTTCTATTTCTATAACTTCAACAGAAGAAGTATTTATTCTGGTTAAATTATCTTTTAAAAAAGCCAATATATTTTTAAATATTATACCATAACAAACATCATTTTTTACAATCAAATCTCCTAAAATTTCTCTTTTTAAACCAAGTGACAATATACTACCCAAATAATGTTTATGTTCTAACTTTTGAAACTTTGATTTGCTAGATATTTTAAAAAAGCTTACTGGATATTTTAACTCCACTTCATTTCCTTTAGGAGAAATTGCAAGAACATTTTTTTCTGCTTCGTTATTTAGACCTTTAAAGTAAAAATCAAAATCCAATTTTTTATTAGATTTTAATATTTTATTTATTTTTGAAAGTGAATAAAATTCACTAGTATAAACAACTTCATTTCTTTTTTCACATAATTTTATATAATTTTCTAATTTTTCCATAAAATTTCTTACCTTACTTAATGATATTTAATTCTATTATTATACATAGATAATTTAAAAAGTTCAAGTTTTTAGCTAACTTTTAAGATATTTTTTTACAAAATTTAAAAAATTTTAAATTCA
>PDWI01008788.1_pt1 | contig 11797 bp, 13 predicted proteins | sample 1430891 | NCBI WGS metagenome assembly PDWI01 (sample SAMN01162508, study PRJNA174530) | Oral metagenome, whole genome shotgun sequencing project. | biome: Marine environment; feature: Marine mammal; material: Swab sample of the gingival sulcus; isolation source: swab sample of gingival sulcus...
CATTGATTTTCATATAAAAATATGGATATATTTGTCAAAATAACTCAATAAAATTCACAAAAAGTTAGTTTTTATTAAAATATTTTTACAAAATAATTTTCAGTAAAAAACTCTTTGCAAACAGTATAAACATACCATAACAAAGAGTTTTTTTATAGCACAGCAGTAAACTTATTCGACAGTTACTGATTTTGCCAAGTTTCTCGGCTTATCTACATCATTATTTCTAGCAACCGCAACATAATACGCTAAAAACTGTGTAGGAATTATCGATAACAGTGGTGTTAGATAATCTTTACAATTTGGTATATAAATTACTTCATCAGCTATTTTAGATATTGAAGTATTACCCTCTTTTGCAATTGCAATTACCTTAGCACCCCTTGCTTTTACTTCTTTTATGTTAGAAAGATTTTTTTCATATAAACGGTCTTGCGTAGCAAAAGCAATAACAAGCGTTTCATCTTCTATCAACGCTATCGTGCCATGCTTCAATTCGCCAGCCGCTATGGCGAAGGAATTAATATAACTAAGCTCTTTTAACTTCAATGATGACTCAAATGCTATATCTACATCGACACCTCTACCCATAAAAAAGATATTTTCACGATAAAAATTATCTGATGCAATCTTTTGCATTTTTTCTTTTACATTAAGCACTAGTTCAATTGCCATAGGTATTTCTAAAAGTTCACTAATTATCTCGTCATATTCTTCTTCACTAACCTCACCTTTTAAATCAGCTAAATGGAGTGCCAACATTTTAAACGCCATAAGCTGTGTGGTGAAAGCTTTAGTAGATGCTACGCCTATCTCTGGACCAGCCCAAGTATAAAATACATCATGCGATTCTCTCGCAATCGACGAACCAACAACATTGACAATCGAAAGTATCCTAGCCCCTTTTTCTTTTGCCATACGGAGCGACTGCAATGTATCTAAAGTTTCACCCGACTGAGATACACAGATTAATAACGTATTTTCATCAATGATAGGTTCCATATACCTAAACTCAGACGACACTTCGGCTGTTACAGGTATCTTAAATAATTTTTCAAGAAACCGCCTACCTACTAATCCAGCATAATAAGACGTACCACAAGACGCAAGGTATATCTTGTTTATTTTTTTCAAGTCTTCTGGTAAAAGCGTAATTCCTTCTAACCTTAACTTGTTATCCGATGTTAGTCTTCTTTTTAAAGTTTCACTAACCGCTTTAGGTTGTTCAAAAATTTCTTTAATAGTAAAATGCTCATAACCACCTTTTTCAGCGGCATTGACATCCCATGTTACTTTAAATATCTCTCTTTTTACTTCTTCTTTAAATTTATTATAAATTGTTACACCATCAGCTCTAAGTTCAACAATTTCATCATTTTCAAGTAAATAAACATCACGAGTATAATTCATTATCGCCGGTATATCAGAAGCAATATAATTAGCCTCATCAGTTACTCCTACTACAAGTGGGCTATCTTTACGCACAGCAATCAATCTATCCGGCTCCGAAAGCACTACGACTCCAATTGCGTAAGCACCCTCCATCTTTTCAGTTGCTTTAAAAACAGCGTCAAGGATATCCCCATCATAATAATAGTTTATCAAGTGAGCTATCACTTCTGTATCGGTATCTGACTTATATTTTGTAATCTCATTTGAATCAAGCCATGCCTTAATTTCCTCATAATTTTCAATTATACCGTTGTGCACAACAGCAATATTATCTAATGTATTTGTATGTGGGTGAGCATTTGCATCAGACGGCATACCATGAGTAGCCCATCTAGTATGACCTATACCGATAGTCGAAGAAACATCTTTATCCGCAAGATAATCTTCCAACACTTTTAACCTACCTTTAAATTTATTTACATTAAGTTTTCCGTCTGAAATATAGGCAATGCCCGATGAATCATACCCCCTATACTCTAGTCTATTAAGACCATCCAAGATTACAGGGATTGAATTTTTGTTACCAATGTAACCAACTATACCGCACATAGTTTCCACCTTTCCATCTAGATAAGTTTTTACAGTAACCAAGCCGAAAGTTAACTATAAAAATCTTACCAACAAAAAGTCCTTGCCTGCAGAATTTGTCAAAGAAGTCGCCTTCTAATTTTGTCTGCATTTTTGGTGCAAGTTCACCACGAGAACATCCGCCGAAATTTCGATAGTTCTCGACCTCGTCAACTTATAAAAGTTCTGGCGCTTATCGGCTTTAACTAGCTAATTATAGCACAGTTTGCAATAATCGTCAATAAGCTGATATTTCTATAAAAGAGCTAGTTTTTTTTATAAAATTAGAACAGAAAACATAAAATTAATTAATACTAATCTTTATTTAAAATCCTATTCAATATTACCAAATAATTTTTTAAAAGCACCGCTACTCGGCACTCCAGCTAACTGCTACGCAGTGGATCTTGCGTGCCTGCGAACCCGCTTAGAGTGCTTTAAAAAAGCCATTTGGCTAACATTGATTAAAATAGCATCTTTAAAATACATTGCATATTAATTTAGGATTAGTATCAACTACATTTTGGCGACTTTGAATGCTATCCAATATCGCTCTACCTAAAATAAAAAGAACCTTATACACCAGTTTTACCAAGCGAATAAGGCTCTTTGTCTACCAACAACAATTGATATAAAAATATGTGGCGGGAATACGTGGGAATCGAACCCACCTAAGATGCTCTTAACACCTCATACTGGTTTTGAAGACCAGAGGGCACACCAGAACCCATCTATTCCCATATGTTATTTTTAACTAAAAATCTTCTTACTCATTATAATATAGTTAAAATAATAAGTCAAGAAGATTTTTTATAAAACTAGCAAAATCAATGGATATATCACACAATATAAAACATTACATCAAAATTCATAGTACTAAATTTGATATTATCATCAATTTCGCTAGTTAATTATTTTAAATTTAGTGCATATATACTACTTTAGGATATTACTTATTTAAGCAACATTTTTTATATTTTTTGCCACTGCCACAAAGACATGGATCATTTCTACCTATTTCAATTTCTTTGCGCGCCATTCCAGATTTTTGGTAGTCTTTTTTAATTCTTTGTCTTGTTTCATCATCGATTATATCATCCCACGCCTCAATATTATAAAGCCAATCAGCTTTTGCTTTATACATATTAAAAAGTAGTTTTTCATAATCAATTACAGCTTTTACTTCCGAATCTTCTTCTAAAGTATTTAAATCAATTTCTTCTTCTAAACTTGTGTTTATTCCGTCTAAAAAACCTACCATTTCTAGCGTAGTCATGTTATAATGTTGTGAAAGGTCAGATAATTTACCTTCAAGATTTTTTTCTTTATTTTCTAAAATCTTTACATACACGTCTTTCTCTTTATCAAAGAAAGCATTCCAATATGCTGTGTATGAGGCTTGATCGGTAAAATCCGTACCTTGTTCTTGCCATTTTTCAAATAAACTCATGATTTTTTCCTCCCTTATCATAATAGGAATATTATATCACGAGTTTAACGAAAAATGAATAATTATTTTTGTATCTTTTCAAAAACAGGAGGAATTAATGAAGACGAAAGGTAAAGTCCTTGTTGCACAAGGCGGTGGACCTACAGCTGTAATAAACCAATCATTTGTAGGCGTTGTAAACGAATCAAAAAAACACACACAAGTAACTAAAGTATATGGAGCAATTGGTGGACTAGAGGGGATTATAAATGAAGAATTTATTGATCTTACAGCCGAAACTGAGCATAACTTAGAAATGGTTGCCCAAACGCCATCTTCTGGTCTTTTGTCTTGCCGAGTTAAGCCTGACAGAGATTACTGTTTAAAATGTTTTGAAGTTATGAGAGCACACAACATTAGATACTTCTTCTACATTGGCGGTAATGACTCATCAGACTCTGTTCGTATTATAAACGAACATGCTGCTGACCAAGACTATGAATTTGTTGCTGTACATATACCTAAAACTATTGACAATGACCTAGTTGAAAACGACCACTGTCCTGGTTTTGGTTCAGCTGCACGATTTGTGGCATCTGCATTCATGGGGGTTAACCTTGACAATAGAGCCTTAAAAGGTGTATATATTGGCGTTGTTATGGGTAGACACGCTGGTTTCTTAACAGCTTCATCTTCGGTAGCTAGAGTTTATCCAGATGATGGTCCACATCTAATCTACGTACCTGAAAGACCGTTCTCAGTTGAACAATTTTTAAAAGATGTAGACAGGGAATACAAAAAACATGGCAGATGTATTGTTGCTGTATCAGAGGGGATCAGTGATAAAGACGGCACACCTATCATCACAAAATTGGTTGACGAAATAGAAAAAGACGAACATGGCAATGTTCAATTATCTGGTACAGGTATGCTAGGTGACTTACTTGCTAAAACTGTCAAAGATAACTTAAACATCAAAAGAGTTCGTTCGGATACTTTTGGTTACTTACAAAGAAGTTTCGTTGGGGTTGTAAGTGATGTTGACCAACAAGAAGCAAGAGAAGTTGGGGAAAGAGCTGTTCAATTGGCTGTTGACAAAATGAAAGATGGTTCAATCGTAATTAAGCGTATTGGTAACTATGCTGTAAAATACGAATTGTATCCACTTGAAACAATTGGTGGCAAAACTAAAGTTATGGACGATAAATTCCTAAACGAAGAAGGTAATGGTGTAACTGACGAATGGTTTAAATACGTTAGACCACTACTTGGTTCAGGACTTAAAACTCCAACTAGAGTAAGAGCTGAAAAAGTCGAAAAAATTATTAGAAAGGATCAATAATGCCCATAGTTGAATTTACAACAGTTCCCTTAGGTACTGATAGTACGAGTGTTAGTGAGTATGTAGCAGAATGCCACAAAATTGTTAAGAACCAAGACAAAATCAAGTACATGCTAACTCCAATGAGTACCATACTTGAGGGCGAACTAGATGATATATGTGAACTAATTAAAAAGGTACATGAAGTACCATTTGATATGGGAGCGATGAGAGTGTCAACTTCAATTAAAATTGATGACAGACGTGACAAGGAAATCAGTATGGACGGTAAAGTCAATTCCGTTTTAGAAAAATGTAAATAAACAAAAATTAAACTGACAATGAAAATAAGGAAAATCTTATCGCCATTGTCAGTTTTTTATAATTATTTTTGCTCTACCGATTTCACATAATAATTAAACAGTTTATCATTACTATAATTATCTATTTCTTCAAACTGGACATTATACTTTCTTGGTGTGTTTGTTGTCGAAAATTCTGTTTCACTAACTAAGTAGCCACCATTATCCAACTGACTTTCCACTTTTGAATTATAAGAGTTACCACATTTGAAACATGGTAATACATAATATTTCTTACCACCAATCACTTTAGTTTTCACAGAAGAACTAGTTGACGGTTGGAAGATAATAGTATCAATTTGATTCTCTTTGCCATAAAAAAGTGAATTACCAATATTTAAGACTTGAATCTGTGTAAGTAAATAGGAATAATTTTCCTTCTTATATAAACTACTACCAATACGATTAGCAAAATAATTTATAGCAGACCAAAATTTGTCAGCTGTTAGCTCACCACCGTGTTTCATTTCAGCACTTACGATAGCCTCAGCCAATGCTTTTTTTACGTCACCTTCAGTTACTTTGCTATTAACTGTATCTTCGACAGAAGACGGGTTTTCAACCACTTTTGCGGTTCTATAACCTAAAAGTATTGCCATTTCTTTTGTTACATTGCCCTTTGGATTTAAGTAGTCGCCACTACCTTTTATGATAGCAACGCTGTTCATTAATCTGACAGCATCTAAAGCCCAAGTTGAAATATCAGATTTATCCTTGTAGTTTCTGACAAAATTAGCATTCTGCACACTTAACCCTGCCTTATCAGTTAATCTCTTAAGCATAGTGCAAAGTTGCTCTCTTGTTAATGGCGACTTTGGTGAAAAGGTGTCACTCGACGTACCATTAACTAGTCCATTGTTATAAGCCTTGACTATTAAAGGATTTGTAGTATCTCTAAACGGATTCATCACCGATGTATCTACGTCACTTTTACTAATAGTCTTGTCAAGCAAAACTGCTACAAGTTCTGCAAATTCCTCTCTTGTAGCGTTGTGTTTGAAATTCGACATAAACAATTTATCAGTTACAATTCCTTTTTCGATAGATTCCTTTATCTCTGGTATAGCCCAACTTGATGCTGTTTTTAAACTTTTCTTATACTTATCAGTATTTGCAAACGATATAGTATTAATATTTAATACACTTAAAACTATCGTCATTATCACTAAAAGTTTTATTTTTTTCTGCAAAACTACCTCCAATTAAAATTTGTATGTAAACTATTTCCTATTATTAATATATTTTTTCTGTTTTATATAAAGCAATAGAGGGGCATAAGCCCCCCATTATATTACTAGATTAGTTCAAAAATTACCATTTCAGCTGCATCGCCTTTTCTAGGTCCTAATTTTACTATTCTTGTGTATCCACCGTTTCTATCTGCATATTTAGGTGCAATTTCATCAAATAAAACTTTAGTAGTCTCTTTGTGTCCCAAGAAGCTCAATACTTGTCTTCTTGAATGTAAATCACCTTTTTTAGCAAGTGTAATCATTTTCTCTGCAAATTTTCTTGCTTCTTTAGCTCTTGTTTCAGTAGTTTCAATTCTACCTTTTTCTAACAAGCTTAAAACTAAGTTTCTAAGCATTAGATTTCTATGAGCTGATTTACGGCCTAGCTTTCTATACTTTGCCACTTAAATCCTCCTTTAATTATTCATCAATAGTTTTAAGTCCAAGGTCATACTCTTTAAGTTTCTTCTTAACTTCATCAAGTGATTTTTTACCTAAGTTTCTAACTTTAAGCATATCTTGCTCAGAATTTTGAGTAAGCTGCTCAACAGTGTTAATAGCTGCCCTCTTAAGACAGTTATATGACCTTACAGATAAATCAAGTTCCTCAATAGTCAGTTTTAGAACTTGCTCTTCTACGTTATCTTCCTTTTCAACCATCAGTTTTACTTCACTAATCTCTTCAGTTAAATCAATAAAGAGATTCAAATGTTCATTCATAATTTTAGCACCAAGTGACATTGCTTCGTCAGGTCTTAAAGTACCATCTGTCTCCACATCAATAGTTAATGAATCATAGGCAGTACTCTGTCCAACTCTAGCATTATTTACTTGGAAATTGACTTTTTTTACTGGCGTGAAAATTGAATCGACATATAACACACCTACTGGTCCAGCCTCTTCTTTGTTATCTTCAGCTGTTGCATAACCTCTGCCTTTTGTAAGAGCAATCTCCATGATTAAATTTACATCAGACATAGTTGTGCAAATATACAAATCTTCATTTAAAATCTCAACATCTGCATCTGTAATTATGTCCCCAGCAGTAATTATACCTTCTTCATCAGCTTCGATTCGAAGTATTTTAGTTTGGTCATCAGATAAAATCTTAGCTTTTAATGATTTTAAGTTTAGTATTATATCAATAACAGTTTCTTTTACACCTTTTATAGTTGAAAATCTCTGTTGTACACCGTCAATTTTAATCCATTTCACTGCTGTACCTGGCAAAGATGATAATAAAACTCTTCTTAAGCTATTGCCTAGAGTTGTTCCATAACCTCTTTCTAACGGTTGTAAGTTATAACTTCCAAAAGTATCGCTGTTGTCTTTTCCAGGTTCAACCTTAGGTTTTTCTATTTCAAGCATTAACTGTCCCTCCTTGTACTTGTATTCATAGCGAGGGTAAAATCAGTAAATCGAATATTCGATATTGTTTTACCAGTTCTTGTATATAAAATCAAACTCTTCTTCTCTTAGGCGGTCTACAACCGTTATGTGGTATTGGAGTTACATCTTGTATAGAAACAATGTTAAGTCCAGCAGTTTGAAGTGCTCTAATTGCCGCTTCTCTACCAGAACCAGGTCCCTTTACAAAAACCTTTACAGTTTTTAAACCATGATCAGTTGCCGCTTTTGCAGCAGTTTCAGCAGCCATTTGTGCTGCATAAGGTGTTGACTTTCTTGAACCTCTAAAACCTAAACTACCAGCTGATGACCAAGCAATAGCATTACCAAAATCATCTGTTAGCGTAACTAGAGTATTGTTGAAAGAAGCCTTAATATGTGCTTGTCCACGCTCGATATTCTTTTTCTCACGTCTTTTTCTTTTTACTTTTGTCTTTTTAACAGCCATTTATGTCCTCCTTCCTATTTGCCCTTACTCTTACTTGAACGCTTAACTGGTCCTTTACGAGTTCTAGCATTTGTTTTTGTTCTTTGTCCTCTTACAGGGAGTCTCTTTCTATGTCTGATTCCTCTGTAACAGCCAATTTCTTGTAATCTTTTGATATTAAGAGCAACTTCACGTCTTAGATCACCCTCAACTGTATATTCACCTTCAATAATTGTTCTTAATTTTGATACTTCATCATCAGATAAATCTTGTATTCTTACACTTTCATCAATTCCAGCTTTAGCTAGAATTTTTTCTGACGTATTTCTGCCAATTCCATAGATATAAGTAAGACCGATAACAGCTCTCTTATTTCTAGGAAGATCGACTCCTGCGATTCTCGCCATTATTACCTCCTATGAGTTTTATTAACCTTGTTTTTGTTTATGTTTAGGATTTTCGCATATAACCATAACGCGACCTTTACGCTTTATGACCTTACACTTTTCGCAAATCGGTTTAACCGAAGCTCTAACTTTCATATCTGTCCTCCTATTACTTGTCTCGCCACACTATGCGCCCTTTTGTGAGATCATATGGCGAAAGTTCTAATGTAACCTTGTCTCCCGGTAAAATTCTTATAAAATTCATTCTAAGTTTTCCCGAGATATGTGCAAGCACGACATGATCATTTTCGAGTTTTACTTTAAACATTGCATTAGGAAGTGCTTCCTCGACAACGCCTTTAATCTCGATTGTATCTTTCTTAGCCACTAATATATCCCTCCAATTAATTTTCAAATTCTTCTAATATTTTCCTGATTTCTTCATCTAGTAGATTTTTATTATCTTTTAGCTTGTTAGCTGTTTTTTCTGAAATAGTATTTGTTACCTTAATATGTTTGACTTTTTTTAGTTTTGTTTTTGCGACTTTTCTAATTTTGCCATCAACCAACCGCACATATTCATCATCAACTATCTCAACTACTATAAAGGGTTTTAGCTTGTCTCTCCCCGAGCATGATACAACAATTTGTCCTAATTTTATATCAGCTGTACTATTCATGTCCATCCTCTAGCACAGTCAATAATACTGGACCATCCTTTGTAATCGCAATAGTGTTTTCGTGGTGTGACGACGGTAGTCCATCAGCAGTAACTATTGTCCAACCATCATCCAATGTTACAACCTCATGAGTGCCTAAATTTATCATAGGTTCTACTGCTATTACCATTCCTTCCTGAAGTCTAGGTCCTCTATCTTTTGGACCATAGTTTGGTATTTCAGGTTCTTCATGTAAATTCAATCCAACTCCATGACCAACAAGTTCACGAACAATTCCGTAACCATAAGGTTTTATAAAGTTTTCAATAGCATGTCCAATATTTGAAACTCTATTGCCAACATAACACTCTTTTAGACCTACATAGAAAGACTCTCTTGTAACATCAACCAATTTTTTAATTTTTTCATCTACATTACCAACCAGATAAGTTCTGGCAGCATCTGAATAATATCCGTCTAGTATAACTCCACCATCAATGCTAATTATATCTCCATCTTTCAGAGGAGTATTATCAGGTATTCCATGTACTACCCTATCATTTACTGATACACATAACGTTGCTGGAAAACCTTGGTAGCCTTTAAATGCTGGTATCGTATTGTAGCTTAAAGCTACTTCTTCAGCAATTTTATCGAGTTCTATCGGAGTTATTCCCGGTCTAATACTTTCACGTACCGCTTTGTGGACTTTTGCTAAAACAAGTCCAGAAGCACGCATAATCTCAATTTCTCTTTGTGATTTAATTGTTATCATACTATGCCCCTAAAACCGTAACTATTTGTGAAAAGACATCTTCTAAAGACCTATCGCCATCAACATCTGCTCGTATATTTTGCTCACCATAATAATCAATAAGTGGAGCTGTTTGAGCATCATAGACTTTGATTCTATTTTCAACGGTCTCTTTGACATCATCAGGCCTCTGGAATAACTCAGAACTACAATTATCACATACATTTTCCACTTTTGGTGGATTATTTACTATATGATAACTTGCTTGACACTGTTTACACAGTCTACGTCCTGCTATTCTTGCAACAAGCTTATCGCTTGGCACATCAATATTCAATACCTTATTTAGTTTATAGCCTAATTTTTGAAGTATCTTATCTAAACTTTTTGCCTGTTCAACTGTTCTTGGAAAACCATCTAGTAAAAATCCATTTTTAACATCATCTTTTGATAATCTATCTTCAACTAATTTAATAACTAGTGAATCAGGTACTAATTCTCCATTGTCCATGAATTTCTTAGCTTCAAGTCCAAGTTCAGTTTCTTCTTTTACATTTGTTCTAAGTATATCTCCAGTAGATATATGTAAAATATTGTATTTTTCCTTTAAGTAAGCCGCCTGGGTGCCTTTTCCAGCACCCGGCGCACCCAATAATATGAGCTTCATAGCCACCTACCTTAAGAAACCTGAATGGTTTCTCATTACCATTTGGGCTTCGATTTGTCTAGAAGTTTCTAGCGCAACACCAACCACGATAAGTAATGAAGTACCACCAAAATTAACTTGGTAGTGAGTACCATTAAGTAATATACTAGGTATAACAGCTACAACACCCAAGAATAAAGAACCAATAATTATTAATTTATTTACTGATCTTTGTAAATATTCAACAGTAGGTTTTCCTGGTCTAATACCTGGGATAAATCCACCGCTTTTCTTTAAGTTCTCTGCAATATCAAACGGATTAAAAGTAATCGACGTGTAGAAATAAGCAAAGAATATAATTAACAAGAACTCCACAATTAAGAATAAAGGAGCTGCTTTTGAAAAATGATGTCCAATCCATTTCGCATAACCTGATGCAGGGTCCATAAACTGTGCAATAGTTTGTGGAACTGCTAAAATAGAAATCGCAAAGATTACTGGAATAACACCAGCTTGGTTTACTTTTAGTGGAATATGTGTACTTTGTCCACCATACATTTTACGACCAACTACTCTCTTAGCGTATTGAACCGGAACTTTTCTACTACCTTGCTGTACTAAGATAACTGCTGCTATTAAGAATAGCGCCGCTACACAGAAAATTGATAAGCCAACAATATTAATTGTTCCAGCTTGAAGATTTCCATAAAGTACACCGATACCGCTTGGTAGCCTAGCAATAATACCAGCAAAGATAAATAATGAAATACCATTACCGATACCTTTTTCTGTAATATGTTCACCTAGATACATCAAGAACGCTGTTCCAGCAGTTATCGTAAGAACCGCTAAAGCAATTGTTGTAAATGAATCATCTACAAATAGTCCTCTAAACATACCATAAGAGAAACCTGTACCTTGTAATATCGCTAATACAACAGTACCGTATCTAGTATATTGCATGATTTTCTTTCTACCCTCTACACCTTGTTTAGCTAATTTTTCAAGTGAAGGTATAGAAACTTGTAATAAATTCAGTATAATCGAAGCAGTAATATATGGTTGGATACCTAACGCAAATATAGTAAATCTTTTAAACGATCCACCTGATACAAGGTCAAATATACCTAATAAACCATCTTTACTTTTCATAAA
>PDWI01008789.1_pt1 | contig 11795 bp, 10 predicted proteins | sample 1430891 | NCBI WGS metagenome assembly PDWI01 (sample SAMN01162508, study PRJNA174530) | Oral metagenome, whole genome shotgun sequencing project. | biome: Marine environment; feature: Marine mammal; material: Swab sample of the gingival sulcus; isolation source: swab sample of gingival sulcus...
TTTTTACTTTTGAATAGTTATTATTTAAAAAAAATATATACTCTACTATCAAAGATTTGTCATAAAAACAAATAGCTTTTCTTGCAAAAAGTTTAAATTGACTTAAATCTAATCGATATGCCTTAATTGTTTTACAATCGAGTTTATTGTGAAACTCACATATTTTTAAATATTCATTGATTAGCTTCTCTAATTTCATTTATTACCTCCATTAAAAAAAGTACCCTAGCATGTTGTTAATAAAATATTATAAATGACATACTATAAGTACTAAAAGATAATAAAAGTATATTTTATAAAATTATAAATCTAAACCTTTGCCTTAAACATCTTACTTAATAGTGGCTTTAACCTAATCATTAAAGTAGAAGAGATAGCTATTCCGCATGCAATAGAAATTGATATTAAAATTGCTTTTATGCCATAACTCACAGCCTCTGCTGTGTTTTTTTCTACCAAATAGAACATTGCATTATAAAGGTCATAGCCAGGTACCAGTGGAATAATACCAGGTATGGTAAATAAGGTGGATGGGTGCTTTAAGAAAATAGCAAACAATTGACCAAAAATACCAACTACAAATGAACCTAGAAGGGCTGCAATAATATAATCGTTTTCTATATTGATGACATATAAGTAGGTTAAAAAACCAAGTCCACCTGTAACACCAGCATAGGCTAAAAGTTTTCGAGGTAAGTTAAACATAATAGAAAAGCCAATAGTTGATATAAATGCCAAAAATGATTTTAATAACATATTAACCTCCTAAATAAAGCTTGCACCAAATTTTAAAATTAAACCTATGCCAAATGCCAGTGCTATCGCTGTAAATATTGCCTCAGTTATTAAGATGAACCCGTAATTAAATCACCAGATATAATATCTCTCATACCATTTGTAATTTGAACACCAGGCACTAAGGTCATTAGTGGACCAACTATTACTAAAGCAAGATTTGCACTATATCCCATAAATGCAACTAAAGTAACTAAAAGTATGCCAAGTAGACCGGCAATGAATCCACCAAGAATATTTTTAATAAAAAAGTTAAAGTTCCTTTTAGATAGTGCCTCAAATGCCCACACGTTTAAACCAGAACCAATCGAAGATAGCACCAGTTCTATAATATTTCCACCAAAAAGCATAGCCCAAAAACCGCCACCTATGCAAGCACCTAATAATCTTAATGGCAAATTATATTTTTTACCACGCTTCAGTTCGGCAAGTTCTTCATCAACTGTTTCAAGAGTAATTTCGCCAGATATAAATTTTCTAGAAAAAGTGTTTCCTCTGTCAATAGCTTCTAAGTCAATGGAAGATGTCCCAGTTCTTTCCAGTAAAGTAAATACCTTGTCATCATCAATAGAAGTAAGAATAATACCTGTTGGTATAGCCAGTACATCACTAGACTTATGCTGTCCCCTACTTCTTAGTACTCTAAGCATCGTATCTTCCACCCTTGAAACTTCAGCACCGTTTCTTAGTAAATATTTGCCAATTTCAAGCGCTACATTTACAACTTTGTTATCTGTTTTCAATCTTTTTCCTCTTTATTTAAAGCTTACTTACATATTCTTTTAATGCATTACCAACAAAGATGTTACCGTTATCGTCTATACATGGTACGCCGATAAAATTTCTTTCTCTAACTTTGATAAATTCATCAGCATTATCCCTAATAAACAAAAATGGTTTTAAATTATATAAACTTTCTGATATATCTAAGTATTCAAATTCAATATTTTTTGCTGAGAGAGCCTCTCTCACTGGTTTACAATCTTTTCAAAGATGTGAGCCGTATAATTTAATCATACTTTTTCCTCCTCGTCTAATAACCGTCATTCTGAGCGTAGTAATGCGAAATTATGAGCATTTCGTAGTCGAATGAATCTTACTAAGCAGTAACCCTGAGCGACCTTAGGAGCCGAAGGGTCTTACTAGATTGTACCATATAAAAATAAAAAAGCAATTATTTTAGGTATTTATTCATTATCAAGCAATTCATACTGGTCTAATAATTCTTTCTTGGCGTGTTTACGGTGTTGTGCGTAAAGCTGAGTAGTTGTTACATTATCATGATCCATTAAATTTTGTACATCAAAGATAGAAAAGCCGTATTCAATTAGCGTAGATGCGGCGGTAGCCCTTAGTTTATGAGGACTATAACCTTTTTTACGACTTGATTTTAGGGCAATAGAAGTGTACTTTTTAACAAGATTACGAATTGCTCTTTCGGTGATTCGTTTTTTACGCAACGATAAAAATAAGGCATCCCTATTCTCTTCGTCAAGTTCATCGTCCTTTGCTCTTTCTAAATTGATATAATCTTCCAACACTTTTTTACAGGATTTATTGATTGGCATATCCACTTTTTTGCCACGTTTTCTATATATGGTAAATTCTTCTTTGTCAAAATCAAAAGATGATACATTAAGCTGCCAGAGTTCTTTTAAACGCAAACCATAGGTTGTAAATAAAACCAAAATCGCCTTATCTCTGTACTTGGTTTTTTCCCAAAATCTGATTTCACTTTCAGCTAAACCTTTTCCAGTACTAACAGCTTCCATCATGGCGTTTACTTCTTCTATTTCAAGCCTTTTGATGTCATCAGATTGTTTTTTGACCAGTTTTATGGGGTTAAAACCACTAGAAATATCATTTTCTAAACTACCATCCCGATATAAAAATTTAAACATCACAGCAAGTGCTGATTTTTTGCGAGATAACGTCCTATTGTCATTTTCAATTACCAATCGCTTTCCATCAACGTATTTTTCATAATGTGAACAATAACCTGTCAAAAAGCGATTGACATCTTTTGATGTAATATATTTAAAATCGTTTAGGCTGATTTCTTTTATATCTTCTGTTTTGACATTATTTGTTTCCATGATTAAATAATTCAAGAAAAATCTTATTTCTAATAGATAGGCGTGCCTAGTTGCCAAAGACACAGAAGAACGAAGGTACAAAAAATAATCGTACAAAAAATCTGGTAATTCTTTTTCAAGACTAATACAATCGTCCTTTAGCTTACTTTCTGACACTACTATGTTATCTGGTTTTGAACTTTTGTTCTGAACGCCCAAACTAGCCTCCGTAATTATTAAAATCGTTTACACTGAAGGATGTTTTACCCTTCATAATATCAACAAAGTCTTTGTTGTTTTCAGTAGCCATTAGTTCTTCAATTATATATTCGGTAACATCCTGAACATTACTATTGGCAAGGGCTCTTCTAATATTCCAAATCACTTCTAGTTCACTCTGACTAAGTAGTAACTCCTCACGTCTAGTTGATGACTTATTAATATCAATAGCAGGGAAAACACGTTTTTCACTAAGCTTACGTGAAAGTTGAAGTTCCATATTACCAGTTCCTTTAAATTCCTCAAAAATCACATCATCCATTCTGCTACCAGTTTCAATTAAAGCTGTGGCAAGGATGGTTAAAGAACCACGTTCTTCGGTATTACGAGCTGCTCCAAAGAACCTCTTAGGTTTATGCAAAGCCCCTGGATCAAGACCACCTGATAAAGTTCTACCACTTGATGGCATTGTCAGGTTATAAGCTCTTGACAATCTAGTAATAGAATCAAGTAGTATTACTACATCCTTATTCATTTCAACTAGACCCTTTGCCCTTTCTAAAACAATTTCAGCAACCTTAATGTGATTTTCTGGCAGTTCATCAAATGTTGAATAAATGACATCAGCATCAATCATACGTTTCATCTCAGTAACTTCTTCAGGACGCTCGTCAATTAAAAGCACAATCAGTTCAACTTCAGGATGTTTTGCCTTAATCGCCTTGGCAATTTTTTGTAAAAGTATTGTTTTACCAGCCTTTGGCGGAGCAACTATCAGTCCCCTTTGTCCCTTACCAATCGGTGCAATAATATCAATCATTCTGCTAGCTAAATCAATTGAACCCATTTCTAAACTCAATCTTTCCTTTGGATAAACTGGCGTTAGCTTATCAAAATTCTTTCTTAACATAGAAATTTCAGGCTTTTCACCATTTACCGCTTCTAAAAAGAATAAGGCTCTAAACTTTTCATTTTGCCTTGCAAGTTTTGCATAACCTCTTAATTTGTCACCTGTTCTCAATTTGTATTTTTTTATTAACGGCGTACTAACATACACATCATGTTCACTAGATTGAAAATTATGAAAACGTAAAAAACCAAAGCCCTGTTCTGCAAGCTCTAATACGCCTTCCACTAAATCACCATCTTGCTTTATATTGTCATCTACTTTTGCATTTTTCTTGGCATTTTTATTATTCTGGTTGGTGTTTTTAGCTTTATAATTATTTTTTTCTTTTGCAGAATTTTCTGATTTTTGTTTATCAACTTCATTATGGTTCTTTTTATTTTTACTTACTTTTTCAACTGTGAATTTTGGCGTAGAATTTACCTTAGATTTTTCATGTTTTTTGGACGACATTCTATACGAACTTACATTATTATCATTTTTAACAATTTTAGGCTGTATTTCTGCATTATTGTTTGATTTTTTTTCAGAATCAATACCTGTCTTTTTCTCAGAAAGCTCTATTATCATTGCAATAAGTTCTGCCTTCTTGTACTTTTGAATATACTTGATACCCAAATCTTTACCTATTTCTCTGAGTTCAGAAAGTTTAGTTTTTTTTAATGATTCATTATCCATGTTTTCCTCCCATAAGATAAATGTTTTTTCTCCGCCTATTATATGATATAATATTTTTTAGTCAAGAAATATACGGAGAATCAAGATGAAGAAAAAAGTCCTCATAACTACTACTGTTTTAATACTGACGATTTTTTTTAGTGCATTTTTAAATGTTGATAATGCAGATAATAAAACCTATAATATTTCTCTTGATTCAAAAGCTATAACGCTTGAAAATCAGATAATCATACAAAATGGTACAATTATGCTTCCATTAAAAGACACCTTAAATTTATTTGGTGCATACTTTAATTACTATGAAAATCAAAAGAAAATAAACTCTTACTATAATAATTCTTTTGCAAGCTTATGTATCGACAAAAAAGAGGCTTTTATTAACGGAAATAAGATGACACTTACAGAACCTATTAGTGTTATAAATGATAAGTCTTATGCTCCATTAAAGTTTTTTTGCGATTTTTTAAACCTAGAATCCAAGCAAAATTATGATACAATTGAGCTAACAACTAGATATAATAAAACTTGCGTAATACTTAATTCAAAACTTTATACCGAGCGTAAATTTGATGATTATGATTTGAGCATAGCCATTCCTGAAAGCTGGAAATTACTAAAAAGTGGATATTATGGTATTGATAACCCTTATGAAAAATATGGTTTTAAAATAAAAATAATAGACACTAATCAAAAAATTCAGCCAGAATACTACCTTGAAAATATAATCAGAAACGCTAAACCTAAATCCAACTTCAGTATGGTAGACATAGAAAAGTCAGAAATAAAGACTTCTAATCATACATTTTACACGCTATATTATACCATAGAAGAAAATAAAGAACAAGAAAGTGATGATAAAAAAAATAAAAATTTGGAAGAAGAAAATGTAAAAGAAAAAGAAAGCGAAAAAAATGATCAGAAAAGTAAGAAAAAGAAAGCGAAAAAAGAAGTAATTACAAAACACCATGCTTACTATGTTTGTCAAGATGACAATAAGATTTACGAATTTCATTTTAATCATTCCAAAAAAACGCTAAGGCATTCCGTTGTCAATGATTTTGAAAACGCATTACATTCATTAAAAATCAAACCTTATGATATGAGCCCTGTTTATGAACACTATATTGAATATCCTAGATTTACAGAACTTGACATAGATTTAATATCAAAAATTCATTCAAGTATGGAAATATATGATAAATTTAACTTTGCTGGTAAACTGAATTACTTACCAGCTAATAAATTATACTCAAGAGTTATTAGAAATCAACATGAAAAAGTTTCTTTAATTCCTATAAGTGAAGATTGGAGTTTTGATTCCTTGATATACGCTCCATTTGGTATCGGAAAACATAATGTTGAAATTTTTGAAAAAGACTTAAATGGAAATGAACTTGTACTTATAAGGTTTAATATTGTAAACTTGTCACCTAAAAAAATATATTACTTAATACCTGGAGAATATATTAAACCAGACGCAGAGAATATAAAAAATGATATGATAAGCATTACAGATAGTCAATTTCTAAATGATAAGTTTGTAACAGAATATCAGCGTGCCTTATCTATTTTTAAATTTACAGCCAAAAATATTATCTTTGATGAAAGTGTATTTTTTGAAGAAAACAATTTGCTTTCTGCTGATAAAATAAAATTAAATGAAAAAATCTCAATGATAAACACAAACATTTACCTCGCTTCATTGATGAGAAATGCTGGCATACCATGCAGAATATTGGAAGGCAATAATCAAAAAGGAAAACATATTTTTTTAGAATGTAAAATAAATGGCACTTGGAAGGTTTTTGACATAAGTAGTGAAGTTGAATATAGAAATACCGATAATTCACACAGAAAATATAATGAAGTCATTCAAATAAATAAAAATATCAAACCAATCGATGTATTCACAAAGTTTTATTATGTTGACAGTAATATATATAAGCAGTTTTTTACAGAAATCATTTACTTGGATTACTAAAAATACAACAGCATAATGTAAGGCTAGGAAATGATATTCCCTAGCCTTAGTAACTTAGTAATTAAATGTCTAATTAAGATTCATGTAACTGTGTTTTGTACATTTTAGCAAAAATACCATCGTTCTCAACAAGCTCTTTTGAATTACCCATTTCCGCTATTTTGCCATCTTGTAGAACAACTATTTTATCAGCATTTATAACAGTTCTCATTCTATGAGCTATAATAATTACTGTTTTATCCTTAATGAGTTCAGATAAACCAGCTTGAATTTTACTTTCGTTTTCAGCATCTAATGATGCTGTCGATTCATCCAGCAAAATAATTGGCGCATCTTTTAATAAGGCTCTAGCAATAGATATTCTTTGGCGTTCACCACCCGATAGTTTTTCACCATTTTCACCAATTAAAGTATCATAACCATCTTCTAATTGTTCAATAAATTCTTGGCATCTAGCTATCTTAGCAACTTTCTTTACTTCTTCATCACTAGCATCTTTTTTGCCTAATTTAATATTTTCCATTACACTTGCATTAAACAAGGCAACATCTTGAAATACAATCGAAAATTCTTTTAACAAGGTTTCAGGATCTATTGTTGAAATATCAACACCACCTAAAGTAATTTTACCAGCTTGGATATCCCAGAATCTTGCGGCAAGCTTAGCTGCTGTCGTTTTACCAGAACCAGATTGACCAACAAGCGCTGTAACTTCCCCCTGCTTAGCCGTAAATGATACATCTTTTAAGACTTTAACACCATCTTCATAAGAAAATTCAACATTTTCAAAAACAATATCATAATTTGTTGGCTTAAAGTCTTTACTACCCTCTTGATAAGGCATAAAGCTGACTTCTCTTACTCTTTCAACCACAGAATCTAAATAAAGAATTTCCGCCAGATTTGTCATAGCGCTCATGATAGGATTAAATACAGCAGCTGAAAGTATTAAAAAGACCAAAAATGTAAATAGATCTACTTTATAATTTACAAAAAGATAAGCACCATATAAAGCTACTGTTGACATACCAAGTTTTAAAAGTACATGTGAAAAGTTTATCGTAGCACCTAGTAAAACTTCAGATTTTTTCTTATGCTTTTTTTCTCTATCAAACTTTTGATTAATTTGAGCTATAAAAAATTCTTCTCTATTGTAAGCCTTTATTTCTTGCACCAAATTCAAACCTTCTTGAAAGTCATCTATTATCTCTCTATTTATATCAAAACTTTCTTTAAATACCTTTTCTGTTTTTTTCTTCGATAAATTAAACATAAAGTAAGATACAGGAGCGACCCAAAATAATGATATTGCGAGTCTGTAATCAAAAATAAATAACATAATGGCCATAAAAATGATACTAATAACACCTGCATATAACTTTGGTACAGAATGTGAAAATAAGTGTTCAAAACTTGTAACATCGCTCATGATTGTAGCACTTAAATCCGCCACATCTTTTTTTCCAAAGTAAGCTAAGGGTAATTTTTTTAGTCTTTCTGCTAGATTTATTCTAGTTTTTGCACTTTCATCATAGATAGGCACAAAGGTTTTAATATAATCATTTTTAGCAAGTATGTACATTATAATAAAAGCAACTATCACAATACCTATATAAGCAAACATTCCAAAATTCATGTCAAGTTTGTTGTCAAAATATATATTGATATATTGCTTTAAAAACATAAATGAAATCATCATTGGTAAAATCAGCGATATATTTAATAAAGAACTACTGATGATAGACTTAAAAACATCGGTTGCCCCCTTATCAGTCATGGCATACTTCTTTTTTAGATATTCTTTCATTTTTACGCCCCCTTCTTGATATTCCACTCAATCGATGATTGGTATTCATCCCACATTTTTTTGTATAAACCAGCTTTTTTCATCAATTCAGCATGACTACCATATTCAACTATTTTGCCATTATCAACAACAGCAATCTTATCAGCATCTCTTACAGTTGTCATTCTATGTGCTATCATGATGGTCGTTTTACCCTTACTTAAATCCTTTAGTGCTGCCTGTATTAAATGTTCATTTTCTGGGTCGCTAAAAGCAGTCGCCTCATCCAAAAGAACAATCGGTGCATCTTTTATAAAGGCTCTAGCTAGTGCTATTCTTTGTTTTTCGCCACCAGACAAATAGGTGCCTTTTGTACCAATTACAGTATCCAAACCAGCTTCTAAATAATCTATTATTTCTTTTGCCCTTGACTTAATCAAAGCTTCTTCAATAGTTTTATCACTGATATTTTGTTTGCCAAAAGTGATATTATCACGCAAACTTGTTTTAAAAAGTTCTGTATTTTGAAATACAAACGATATATTGTCCATTAGAATTTGCTTAGAATAATCTTTAATATTTTTAGAACCTATCAGTACTTCGCCACTGCTAACATCCCAAAATCTAGCTGTTAGTCTTGCTATGGTGGTTTTACCAGAACCGGAAGCACCAACTAAGGCTAAAGTTTCCCCCTTATTTACTTTAAAATTGATATTATCTAATACGTTCTTTTCACCATCATAAGAAAAACTGACACTCTTAAATTCAATTTCTTGCCCTTTAAATTCTGCGGAATTTTCTGGAAATATCATATCATCATACTCAAACAAATTGTTAAATCTATCAATAGCCTGATCAGCTACTGACATTTGCTGACCAAAGAACATAGACTTCATTAAAATCAAACTAAACTGAGGAGCAAGTAAGATGTAAAGCACAAAGTTACTGATTATTTTTGCTATGCTTGCATCATTGTTTATTAAAAAAATACAAGTTGGAATTAAGAATAAAGCGGTTGATTCAACCAAAGCTAAATAAGCTGAATATGAATTTGTCCACTTTTTTGTAAATAGTATAACCAGCTTCTTATAATTTTCTATACTATTATAAAACCTTGTAAAACTTTTTACACTTTGACCAAAAGTTTTTACAACGGGGATTGCTCTTACGTATTCAACAGACTCGCTACTCATTTCTTCTAAGGCATCAAAGTATTTTTTTTGAAGTGCCTTGCCTTCTTCGTTCATCATCATACCCATAAATACAAATGACAAAACGATTGGAACTAATGAAGCTAAACCAAGACGCCAATCAAAAATAAAAAATATACCAAGTATCATAAGTGGTGTTATAATTGAACCAGCAATATCAGGTAATTGATGTGCCAAAAGTGTATGTGTTTGAACAGCACCATCATTGATAATTTTTCTTATTTTACCGCTAGATTCTATGTTAAAAAAGCCAAGTGGCATACGCATAACCTTTGCAAAGCCTTGTTTTTTAAGTCCGCTTTCCACTTCAAAAGCTGCAAAGTGAGATAAAATTAAGGCAATAAAGTATGTGAAGATTGCCAAAGCGGCAAAAACAAATACCATAAGTGCATAGTGAGTTAAATCGCCAGAACTAACAGATTTTGTTGTATTATAATCAAAAAAGCCCATACATATTTTCCAAATGTAATAAAATGGCACAATACTAAGTATCGCTGATACAGCCGAACTTAATAAAGCTAATGGAATGTATATTTGTTTTGCTCCCATATACGGTTTTAGTTTTTTAAAAACTGACTGCTTTTTTTGTTTTGATTCTTTTGTTTTGTTTTCCACCTTGTCCTCCTTGTCGTGTCATCCTGAGCGTAGTAATGCGAGCTTACGAGCATTACGTAGTCGAATGGATCTTACTAACTAAACAAATCGATCTTATCAAAATACGCACTGATCATAGTCTTCAACATTTCTCTGTATTTTATATCATCATAAGTATCAAAAATATCAGTACCAATAATAATTGAGTTTATAAAAATGGTAAATTCATCATTGCTTAGTTTGATATATTCATCAAAACCTTCTCTTTTACAAAATTCAATAAATTCTATCCGCATATCATCAGCATACTTTTGATAAAATTCCAATAAATCTTTATTATGATTCATTTCAAGCATTAAACTAGTAAACACTTTTTTATATATGTTGTAGTCAAGCATTTTATCAAGCAAGGCTTCTATAATGAATTCTTTTCTATCGACCTTGTCTTTGATTTCATCATACTTTTTTAACTTTTCAAATCTACTATCCATGCCATCATTAACTATTTCTTCAAAAAGCTCTTCCTTACTGCTATAACAATTGTAAAACCCTCCCTTTGAGTAGTTTATTGTATCAAGTATATCCTGCACACTTGTATTTCGGTAACCCTTTTTGCTGATTAGATTGATAGTCGCTTTTTTTATTTGATTTTTTCTATCTTCTTTCTTTAAGTATTCTGCCATAAAACCTCCGTGATTTTTTAGACTCATCAGTCTAAAAATGATTATAAAGCTTTTGATAATTATTGTCAAGCAAAAAAAATACCCTGTATATAGCACAGAGTATTTTGAATCTTGTATTGATTTATAAACTACATATTATTTTTAATTTCTAAAATTTCTTCTTCTGTAGCACCAGTTAGTTCGATGATTTTAGAAATATCTGCACCTAACGTAAGCATTCCTATAATCTCTCCTTCTTTCCTGCCTTCAGCTTTTCCTTCAGCTTTTCCTTCAGCTCTTCCTTCAGCAAGTCCTTGTTCTTTCCAATATTCCTTTAAAGTATTTTCATCTAATTCAGCTTTTAAATACATATCTTCCCAATATCTATCAATTTCATCTTGTGTAAAAAAGTTTAGTTTTTGTACTGCTTCTGCCATAATACCACCTCGCTTTTTTATATTTTCAAATGCATCATCAGTTTTGGCACTCAATAATTCTGCCCAATCATCTACTTCTATTTTATTATTCTTCTTTAGTTTTAAGTATTTACTTAATTCTATCACACATATATTGATATCATCAAGAACTTTTGACTTACTTTCTTCATGATATAAATATATATGATTTTTGTATGACTCGCTATCAAATATATCATAATAGGTAAAAGCTAAGGTCATTGCTTTCTTTAATTTTCCATAATTTGTACCCTTTACAAGCTGTGATGAATACATCTTCGTATTGTAATAATATAACCTTTTTAAAAAAAATGGCATATAATTCCCTTGAACTTTAAACTGTACCCAATGTCAAGGACATTTATAAAATAGGGATGTTACATTTCTGAAGTATTTTTTATTATATAACTCTGCTGTAATTATCTTAAAATA
>PDWI01008790.1_pt1 | contig 11795 bp, 9 predicted proteins | sample 1430891 | NCBI WGS metagenome assembly PDWI01 (sample SAMN01162508, study PRJNA174530) | Oral metagenome, whole genome shotgun sequencing project. | biome: Marine environment; feature: Marine mammal; material: Swab sample of the gingival sulcus; isolation source: swab sample of gingival sulcus...
TACCATCTAGATCTCCCTTGAGTAAACCTTCTTTAATCCACTTTTGCATTGGTTTTTCTGCCCAATGCCCTACAATATCACTCTTCTTTTCATTTGCATCAGCAAATACTGGAAAAGCAACTGTAAAAAGCATAACAAATACTAACGTTAAGCTTAAAGCTCTTCTAAAATTTCTCCCTTTCATGTTCCCTCCTTAATACTACGAGATATGTAACAATAAAACATCGCTTAAATCAATAATAAATTCTAAAACTTATTACCTACTAAATAAACGTGTTTAATATCTAGTACACATTATCAATTAACATAAATAATTGCAATCGATATTTCCGTCATATTTTTCTTTTTTGCAACATTATACTTTTCTAATATAATTAAAAAGCAATAAATACGTTGATTTTCCAATTCTTTTTCTATTTATGACATTTATTACATAAGTCTTTTATAATTTTTTAAACACAATATTGTCATTCTGTTATCAATTAATCTTAATTGGTTATCATGAGGATTAACAAAAAAAAAATGTCTTTTAAGACATTTTTTTTTAGGTAAAATTTAGTGTACTAAATCTAATATATTTTATATTTCTTCATAAAGTCTTATAATTGTTGTAATTGCTTGTTCTACAGTATATCTACCTAGTGGATTAAAATTCTTGTCACCTACACCATTCATTACTTTTATAGACTTTGCATAGTACACACTTTCTTTTGCCCAGTCTGCAATTTTATCAACATCATTATATAGATTTTTTAACTCATCTTCTTTATAATAGTTCATCTTATTTTCTTCAGGATGAGAATCCCAACAAATTTTATAGGCTCTTACAAGTATAGTAGCAGCTTCTTGTCTAGTAATCTCACCCTTTGGAACGAAGTGCTCCTTATCCTTTCCTTTCACTAAACCAAAATGATATGCTAATTTCACATAGTCATTATCAGTATCTTTAAACGGATTCTCCTTCACTTTGGCTATTGCTTCATCCATTTGTTTTTTCTGCCATTCATACTTATCATTTTCTTTATTGTTTGCATTTCTATAGATTGTTTCCATAATAATTTCACAAAATTCTTCCCTACTAATGTTCTTTTTATAATTCTTTTTAATATTATCACTTAAAACACCTAAGGAATCTGCTAAATTAACGTACTCACTAGCCCATTCAGAATAAGGAAGCTCTGTCTTATCATAATAAGCAAGAGTCAAAGAATCAATATCTCCTATATAAAATAAATCATTCCAATAAGGAGCTGGTGTAAAGTCCTGTAGTATATTAAAGTTTTCATCAATAAAAGCTATTTCATTATTTTTAACTATAGCTGCTTTACCATCTCTAAATCTAGTAACTAAGGAATACTGGATAGGCAATAGCATTTTACCATCAGGATTGATATAACCCCAAGAATCCTTATTTTTAACAGCGATAATATCATTATCACCTATTCTTACATCATCATATATTGCTGCTTGACGTTCTTTTCCAGTATTATCAATAATTCCCTTTTTCCCACCATATTCTTCATTAGGCTTAGGAAACTTATAATATCGCTGTGTTCTTATGACATATCTTTCCTTAGCATCTGGATCATCCTCATAAAATACCGCATATTTTACAGGCTTATAATCAGTAAAATACTTTGACTTGAAAGTATAAAAAGTATAAGCTGTGTCTTGATTGATGAAGGAGTTTGGCATTCTAAATCTCTCAATATATTTATACTTTATATCAGTAATCACTTCTCCTTTTTCATTTACTAAACCGAATCTCATACCACCTGGTACAGTGGAGTCAAGCATGCCAACATCAGCGACACCACCAAACATATTACCACCAAGTTCATAAATAGCTTCCACTACCACCTTTCCATTTTCATCCATAAATCCCCAAGCTCTACCAGTAGAAGTCTTGTCTGTTTTTGCAAAAAATAATTTTAACTTCTCTCCATTTGCTGGAAAAGTTATGATATTATTCTTATACTTTTTTATAGCATATACTTCATTCGGATCATCATCATAGATAATCAAATCATGCGTGTCATTATAAGAAAATAAATCGAACTTTCCTGCCTGAAAATTTAAAGAATAAATATGATTAGATTCATTTAAGTCCACCGCTTTAAGTTCCTTTTCTGAAAGTTTGTAATAATCTTTATTATCAGCATATAAGTTTACTGTACTTAACAGTAAAAACAGTGCTACAATCGATAAAGCTATTCTTTTTCTCATTATTTAATACCTCCCAAAGTTCTAAGACTATATAATTTTTTCGTTTTTAAATTATAGCACTTTATAAGACTTTTCTCTACTAAAAATAAAATCAATACGAAATAAGTTTTTTTATTATAAAACTATATTAAAATTTTGTTTTTTTTATTTAATCATGTCTTCAATATGGTATAATAAAAACTAAATATACATATTATATGCTACACACATTAACTTGAAGGAGAGTAAGAAAATATGAGATACTTGATTATTGGTGATAGTTCTACAAACTTTAGCCCAGATGAATGCAAAAAATATAATGCTAAAATGGCTCCGCTCACTATTTTATTAGATGAAAAGGAGTATATTGACGATGAGAAAATAGACCTCAATGGCTTTATTGAGCATCTTAATAGTAGCAAAAACATCGCTAAAACATCTTGCCCTTCTTCTCAAGCATATATGGATTTATTTCAAGGCGACTATGAGAGCATATTTATTATTACTCTCTCCGCTCAATTAAGCGGCAGCTATAACGCAGCCATTGTAGCTAGTAATATGTATAAAGAAGAACATCCAAATTTAAAAATACACGTTTTCAATTCTAAAGCTGCTGCGACATCAGAATATTTGATTGCAAAAAAAATTCATGAATTAGCGGAAAGTGGTTTAAATTTTGAAGAGATAGTTCAACAGGGTGAAGAATATGTAGATTCTTTGCAACTATTATTTTTACTAGATGACCTATCAAATTTAGAGAAAAACGGTAGATTAACTGCTCTTCAAGCTACTGTAGCAAAAATGCTAAACTTAAAGATGATACTGAAGCAAGACGAACAAGGGAAAATCGCCTTTGGTTCAAAAGCTAGAGGAACAAAAAAAGCCATCCTCAAATTAGTAGAATCTATGGGTGATTATAAGAAGATATGTGAAAATACTAAGATTGCTATTTTCCACTGCTCTGCTTATGAAAAAGCCATGCTTATAAAAGAAAATATAGAAAAAATTTATGGTGAAATTACAGATATAGATATTGTACAAATGTTTGGACTTAATTCTACTTATGCCCAAATAGGTGGGATTATTATTACTTTTTAATCGATTCCAAATTGGCTTGACGTTTACTACAAGAATAAAAAAGTGCCATCGGCACTTTTCCTATACGCTTATGACTGCGTTCAAATCCTTTTTGGTGCATACGGGGGGATTTGAACCCCCACGAGCATTAGCTCACTACCCCCTCAAGATAGCGTGTCTGCCGTTCCACCACGTATGCATACGAATACTGGAACTTATTTTACAACACTATCGATTAATTGTCAACACAACTATTCAAGTTCCATGTATTCTTCTAATAGTTTGTCTTGTTCTTCTTCTAGTTCTGATTTTTCTTCAGTATACTGATTAAAAACTTCCATGTCAGTATACACCTCTTCTAAGTAAAGTTTTTCATCAATTTCCGCTATTTTTTCAGCAATTAGATTTAACTTTTCTTCTATTGTTTTCTTTCTACTCTCTGGATTAATCCCGCCTTTTTTTACTTTCTTATTTGCTTTTTTCTTCTGAACTTCTTCTTGCTTTTCTTCTTCTAATTCCTTCTTTTTTTGTAAAAAGTATGAATAATTGCCATGGTACAAATTCATCTTACCGTTATCTATCTCAATTATTTTATCACAAACACTATCTAAGAAATAACGATCATGGGATACGGTTAGCACACTACCATCAAAGTTTTTTATCGCATCCTCAAGGACATCTTTTGCATAGATGTCCAAATGGTTACTTGGTTCATCCAGTAGTAATAAATTCGCTTTTTCCAAAAATAATTTAGCTAGTAAAACTCTTGCTCGCTCTCCACCTGACAAGGCATTGACAGGTTTAAATACATCATCATTTTTAAATAAAAAACGACCCATCAGTGTTCTAATTTCCGTTTCTGTTAGTTCTGGTGCAAAATCAGATATTTCCTCTACTATATTATTGTTTTCATTCGATAATCTAAGTCTTTGGTCATAATAGGCATAATTGACCCTATAGCCGAGTTCAAAAAAGCCTTTATAATCTTTAATTTCACCGATTAATATTTTTAAAAAAGTAGATTTACCACAACCATTTTTTCCAATGATACCTATCTTTTCTCCTGCATAAAGCGCCATAGTCGCACCATCTAAGACTTTTTTATCATCGTATGACTTTTCTATGTTTTCAGCAAAAATAACGTCCTTTCCTGAATCATAATCCTTTTGAAAACTTAAATTCATTTTCTTAGCATGTTCGCTAGGGTCTTTTAGATTATCCATTTTTTCTAAAAGTTTTTCCCTACTTTTTGCTCGTTTAGCTAAGAGTTCTGTTTTTCTAGCCTTAAATTTCCTTATTATTTCTTCTTGCCTCTTGCGTTCTTTTTGATTTTTTTCATAAGCTCTAAGTTCTGTCTTTAGTGCTTCTTCTTTTTTACGTTTAAACTCAGTATAGTTGCCATCATACATACGATATTTAAAATCACTTAGTTCTAAACATTTATTCGCTACTCTATCTAAGAAAAAACGGTCATGAGAGACAATGATTAAGGTTCCATCATACTGTTTCAAGTAAGACTCTAGCCATTCAGATGCATAGACATCAAGGTGGTTTGTCGGCTCGTCCATCAATAAAATATCTGGCTGATCGATGAGTGCCTTCGCTAATTTCAATCTACCAAACTGTCCACCACTAAGGCTTGTTATATTTTTATGATGTTCTTCTTGATTAAATCCTAAACCATTAAGTATACCCAACGTTTTCGAGCGATACATATAACCACCAGCTTCTTTAAAAGCTTCAGTCTTATTAGTATAATTGTGCATTAGTTTTTCAAAATCAAAACTTTCATGGTCAATTTCAGCCATTTTTTCTTCTAAAGTTCTTAGTTCTTCTTCCTTTTTAATAAGATCACTAAAAGAAAGCAAACAATAGTCATATAGGCTCATGTTAAGATTAATATCATCTTGCTGGTCAATATACTTTACTTGCATGCCTTTAGCAAAATGAATTTCACCCTCATCATAGTCTTCAATACCAGATAATATTTTCAAAAGAGTGGTTTTTCCTGCCCCATTGCTACCAATAAGAGCTAGTTTATCCCCCTTATTTATCGCAAAACTTAGGGATTCTATAATATCTTTTCCATCATAACTTTTTGTTAATTTACTTACCGATAATACTGTCACGTGCTTTTTCCGCTCCTTTTACTGCTAAACTATCTACCTTATTATTATATTCTATATGTCTTTTGTATTCTGAGAAAGTCATCTCTTTATTAATGTCCTTAGCCTGTCTTTTATAACTAGCTTCTAATTCCTTTTTATTATCTGGATTAACATGCCCCTTTATTTTCACAAATTGAATATCCTTACACTTCCTGTATAAAAAAAGTAATTCTTCCCATAAGTCTTTGTTTAAAACAGCTTCTTTTTTGGAATTCTTCCAGCCATTTTTTTCCCAATTTAGATACCATTTTTGATGAATGCAATTCACAATATAGGCACTATCCGAAAAAATCTTTAGCGGTAAGTCGTAACGTTTCAAGGCCCTTAACCCCTCTATAACCGCCATCATTTCCATTCTGTTATTTGTCGTATCAATCTCGAATCCTGATAATTCTTTTATGTAGTCTTTATAGATGAGAATGCTCCCCCATCCGCCAAAATTTTTATTGGACTGGTTGTTTGAACATGCTCCGTCTGTATATATGTATATCACTATCTACTCCTTATTTTTTAGTCGTTATATTATAACATTCTTTAAAGAATAATACCATACAAAGTATAAGCAGGATGGAGAAATTTAGAACTAGCTTAATGCTAGGCATGAATTTGTAAAGATCTCTCGACTACGCTCGAGATGACAGTGTTGTGCGCTCGAGATGACAATAAAAAAAGGAAGACGAACGAATTCATCTTCCTTTTTGATTTTAAATTTTAATATTTTGAATTATAGAATTCCTTGAGCATACATAGCTTCAGCAACTCTTTCGAATCCAGCAATGTTAGCACCAGCAATTGGATCGTATCCTAGGCCGTACTTCTCACAAGCTTCAACAGAAACTTTGTGGATGTTAACCATGATATCTTCTAATTGCTTATAAACATCTTCTGGCTTAAATCTAGTGTGACCAGCGTTTTGTCCCATCTCGATACAAGAACAAGCAACACCACCAGCGTTAGCAGCTTTAGATGGTCCAACTACAACGCCATTAGATACTAGATACTCGATAGCTTCATTAGTTGTAGGCATGTTAGCACCTTCACAAATGTACTTACATCCGTTAGCAACCATAGTCTTAGCGTCTTCAATTCTAATTTCGTTTTGAACTGCACATGGAATATAAAGATCAGCTTTAACTTCCCAAGGCTTTTTGCCAGCGTGGAAAGTTGCACTAGGGAATTTCTCAGCATAAGGAGCACAAATGTTCTTTCCAGATGCTCTTAGCTCTAGCATGTAATCAACTTTTTCACCTGAAACGCCTTCTGGATCGTGAATGTATCCGTCTGGACCAGAAATAGTAACAACTTTAGCACCTAGCTCGTTAAGCTTCATAGCAGTACCCCAAGAAACGTTACCGAATCCAGAAATAGCAACTTCTAAGCCCTTAAGTTCTACGCCGCAGTGCTTAAGCATTTCTCTGCAGTAGAATACGATACCATAACCAGTAGCTTCAGTTCTTCCTGGAAGACCACCGTATGGAAGACCTTTACCAGTTAAAACGCCTTCGTATCTGTCAGCGATTCTCTTATATTGTCCGAATAAATATCCGATTTCTCTAGCACCAACACCGATGTCTCCAGCAGGAACGTCTGTGTTTGCGCCAATGTGTCTGTAAAGTTCAGTCATGAAAGCTTGGCAGAATCTCATAACTTCAGCATCTGATTTTCCGTTAGGATCAAAGTCAGAACCACCTTTACCACCACCAATTGGTAGTCCAGTTAAACTGTTTTTGAAAATTTGTTCGAAACCTAAGAATTTAATGATTCCTGGGTATACGTTTGGTGCAAATCTTAAACCACCTTTATATGGTCCAATAGCACTGTTGAACTGGTATCTGTATCCTCTATTTACTTGAGTTTTACCATTATCGTCAACCCATGCTACTCTAAAGCTAATTCCTCTTTCAGGTTCGATTAGTCTTTCTACTAGTCCTGACTCAACATACTCAGGGTGAGCTTCTAATACAGGCTCAATTGTATGTAGAACTTCTTCTACTGTTTGAATAAATTCAGGTTCACCAGGATTTCTTTTTTTTGCAATCTCAATGTATTGCTCAACTAACTTTGCCATTACATTGCCTCCTTTTGATTTTATAATCATTTCACACGCCATTACGAAACACGTTACACGTTGAGTAAGTAAAATTTTAACAAAAAAAATACCACAACGCTTCTAGCCTTTATCATAGTATGTCACTATAAAAGACTCGTAACAACAAAATGATTATACCACATAAAAGCAAACTATTCAAAAGTTTTCAGCTAAAAAATGAAAATTTTATGAATTTTTAAAAAATGTATAGTATGAAAGTAAAGATTCTTAGATTATAGTTTTTTTCTAGTATAAACCAAACAGTCATATCTCACTGGTTTTACATTACTTTCAACAAGTTTTACATCAAATAATGTTTCATTAAAATCAGGAAAAAATGTATCGCATTTGTATTCCTGGAAAATCTTACTTATATACATTTTGTTCACAATTGGAAGAGCCCTCTCATAAAGACTGACCCCTCCTATAATAAAAATTTCTTTATTATCTTTCTGATACTTTTTAGCAATTTCCATAGCTTCATCAAAACTTTTTACAATAAATAAGTCTTCCTGCCCAATATGTTTAGATAAAGACAAGGTCTTAGAAAGGACAATATTCATTCTATTAGAAAGTGGTTTTCCAATATCCTCAAAAGTTTTTCTTCCCATAATAACGATGTTATTTGTTGTCAAGTTTTTAAAACGTTCTAATTCACTCTTAATATCCCAAGGAAGCTTCCCCTTGTAACCAATCCCCCTATTAAGATCATAAGCAACGATTAAAGAGATCATGCCTTAGCACCTTCATTCCCTTTTCTTTTATGATACGCCTTTCTTAAAACTCCTGCCAAATATAAAGAACCCGTCCATAAAACAATATCCTTTTCATTAGCCAAAGCTAAGGATTTTTCTAAGGCTTTTTCTGGACTAATTTCTTCAACGACCTCTGCGTGATATTTCTTCACTTCAGCTGATAAACCCTCTACATTTAATGCCCTAGGCATATCCAACTGAGTCAAAACCACTTCATCTGCTAAGGGTACTAGAAGCTTAATAAAGTCTTTATAATTTTTATCCTTTAAAATTCCGATGCCCAAAATCAATCGATTATAATCAAAATCTTTTATAACGGAAGATAAAGAATGAGCCGCCTGTAAATTATGCGCTCCATCCAATATGAGATAGGGTTTTGACGATAAAACTTCTAACCTCGCTGGCAACTTAGCTTTTAAGAAGCCAGAATATAAATCTTCGTCTGTAAATTTAATTATTTTTTCTTTTTTAAGTTTACTTAAAGTTAACAACGCTAAAGAGGCGTTTTTCGCTTGATATCTCCCTAAAAGAGATAAGCGAATATCCTGAAAATCTTTATAATCAAAAACCGTCTGTTCTATCGTAGTCTCTTTTAACTTAATCGCATCCTCTCTTAAAAAATAAATAGGAGATTTTTTATCCCCAGCAACATTTTTTAAAACGTCTTGAACTTCCACTGGATTGATACCTACAAAGACCAGAGAATCTTCTTTTATAATTCCAGCTTTTTGGAAAGCAATTTCTTCTAAGCTATCCCCTAATATATCCGTATGGTCATAATCTATAGTAGTGATGATACTGGCAATTGGTTTTGAAACAACATTTGTTGAATCATATAAGCCGCCTAAACCAACTTCCAGCACTACAAAATCCACCTTCTTCTGATAAAAGTATAAAAACGCCATCACCGTTAGTATTTCAAAGTATGTTGGAAAGATACCCTCTTGTTCAAAGCTATAGACTACCCTTTTTACTTTTTGTATTATCTCTAATAAATCTTTATTTTTTATTTCCTGATGATTTATTTGAAAGCGCTCATTGAAGCTCTCAATAAAAGGTGAAGTAAATAAACCTACATCATAGCCCGCTTCCTCTAAAACCGATGACAAATAAGCACAGGTAGATCCCTTTCCATTAGTTCCTGCCACATGCAAAACTTTTAAATCCTCCTGCGGATTATCTAGCAAATCAAGCATACGATAAGTACTATCCAGCCCTAATTTCATGCCAAATCGTTCCCTAGATTCCAGCCACTCTAGTTCTTCTTTTAAGTTTAAGTCAAAAAGCAATTCGCTACTCGTTTTCTTTAGTACTGGGTGTATAAAATTCGGACTAATCTCACACAAAGGTTCTAAAACAAAATGACGTTTTTGCATTTCTGGATGTGGAATAATTAAGTCTCCTGTAGAAATCACTTCATCTTCATAATATATAATATCGAGGTCTATTGTCCGTGGCCCCCACTTTATCTCTCTGACCCTATCTAATTCTCTCTCAATCTCTAAGAGCGTCATCAATAAATCATGAGGACTTTTCAGCGTTTCTACCATACATAAGCCATTTAAAAAGTCATCCTGCTCTACGCCACCATAGGGTTTTGTGACAATCAATTCAGAGCAAGTCAAAACCTCAACACCTCGTTCTTTCATTAAATGAAGAGCCTTTTCGATATACCCTTTACTATCACCAATATTGGAACCTAAAGCTATCCACGCCTTCTTTTTTTTCAAGCCCTCTCGCCTCCTTTTTTACTAGTATAAGCAAAGGCATTGTGATTATGTATACTTTCTAAGCTCTCTATTAAGATATCAAAATCTTTAATATCTGGCATCTCATCTAATTCTTTATACAAGTCTCTAGCCACATCCTCTACGAACTTTGGATTATCATACGCTTTTTCCGTCACAAACTTTTCATCTTCACGTTTTAACAATGGATAGAGTTCACATGAGGCTGAAGCTTCTATAATATTCACAAGAAATTCAATTGAGACTTTATTCGCATTGCAATCAGAGGGTTCTACCGATACAACAGCCATGGTTCGTTGGTTGTGAGCTCCATAATCGGAAATTGCCTTAGAACACGGACATAGAGTAGCGATGGGAACATTCAATAGTATTTTATATAAAAAGTCGTCCTTTAAACTTGCCTCTATACGGCACTCTATATCAGTAAGAGCACTTTTTTTACTAACTGGAGCCACTTTTTCAATAAAATAAGGAAAAGACATAGTCATATACGCTTCATTTGCCTTAAGTTTTTCTTTCATTTCATCTAAGATGGGCTTTACATCATAGGGGTTGATGTTAGGATAAGCTTGTATAATTTCCACAAAGCGACTCATATGAGTTCCCTTTACTTCTTTCTCCAAACTCACCGATAGAGAAAATGTTGCAACAGTAGCTAAATGTCTATCACCCACTCTTAAATTTATGGGCAATCTCAAATCTCTTATCCCCACGCGTTCTAAAAAAACACCTCTATCATCCCTCAACGACTGAATATCTATCATCTTACTCTCCCCTATAAATCACGCCAGAAGTTCTCGTTTCCCAAACTTCTATTTCATATAGCTTACAATTAGGTTTATCAATTAATACATTTAATTTATTCCATATATATATCGCAATATTCTCTGCACTTGGATTCTCTATAAAAGTGTTTAAATCATTATGATCAAATTCAATTAAAATATGGTCTTTCACAAGTTGTTTTAGCTTGGTAAAATCATAAATCATATCTTCTTCATCAGGCTGTCCCTCAAGCTTTACAACGAGCTTGTAGGTATGCCCATGTGGTCTTTCACACTTTCCATTATACTTGGTTAAATGATGTGCTGCATCAAATTCAAATTCTTTTACTAATATCATTCTTATCTCCTTATTACCTTATGCTAAAATCTATTGATACCCTTTAAATATAATATTTTCTGTATTATCCGCAAAACGGATCGCATCCGCTATTATTTTCGCTTCTTGATGTTTTTTGACATCGTGAACCCTTAAGACATTAACTCCTTTATGTGTTTGGATAGCAGTTAAGAAACTGGATGCATAATCAAGGTTTTCTAATCCAGATAAAGTATCTTTATCCGCGTCAAAACCATTTTCTGATAGTAGATTCACAATAAATCGCTTTCTGGATACACCTAAAAAAGAACAAAAACCCATTTGATGAATAAGCTCTATCTTATTTAATAATTGCAAATTTTCTCTTTTGCTCATACCAAAACCTATCCCCATATCCAGTAAGATACTAGAATGTGGAATATTATGGAGACTAGCTATTTCTAAACTCTTATCAAAGTACTTTAACATAGCCTCCGTGATTGGCATATGAATATGTTCCTTATACTCTTCCTCTTTATATATTCTAGGGATATTAAAATTATTAAAGTTTTTAGATGCCTCATGATGAGGTCTAAAAATCACTGGATTAAACATAATGATAAGACCAAGTTGATGGCGTGCAATAACTGTTGCCATCTTTTCATCACCTAAA
>PDWI01011145.1_pt1 | contig 11795 bp, 8 predicted proteins | sample 1430891 | NCBI WGS metagenome assembly PDWI01 (sample SAMN01162508, study PRJNA174530) | Oral metagenome, whole genome shotgun sequencing project. | biome: Marine environment; feature: Marine mammal; material: Swab sample of the gingival sulcus; isolation source: swab sample of gingival sulcus...
CCGGTAACTGGGAGTAATCGTAAGATGTTAGAAAATCAAACTATCTTAGACGAATCTTTAGATTTCGATAAGAAAAAAGAATATGAATTGTCCATTCTCGTTGCAGAGAGTGGACTTTCTCTTTATGTGTTAGAGCCTAAGCAACAAAAACTGTTAGCCTGGAAATGGCAGGCATACGAAGATGCTTCTGCCGATATTCAAGAAAAATCGTTTTATCTTTCCAAGTTTCTTAAAAAAGATGACTTAATATCTGACGATTACGCTAAAATTAGGGTCATTTATGTAACACCCAAAAGTTTGCTGATACCAACCGCTTTTTATAACGATGATAATCGAGCCTCTTTGTTTGGATTGAATCATAAAATAGCAAAGGGAGAAACGATTCATAGAAACACGATTTCTATATTGGATTCTGAGAAACTATTTGCTGTGCCGAATGTAATAACAGAGGTCTTGCAAAAATATTTCGAGACTTACACTTTATATCATCACACCGACGGTATTTTGAGTGAGGCTCAGCAGAAAAAAGCATATTCCACGGCTTATGTTTTTGTGTCCGATACTTTTTTGTCGGTCAATGTTTTTGACGATGAGAAGTTGGTTTTGGATAATTCGTTTTATTATCAAGCCAAAGAAGATGCCCTTTATTACCTGCTGTATTTGTACAATCAGTTAGGTTTAAATCCTAAGACACAAAAAACGGTGCTTTACTTAAATATTCCTTTGGAGAGTGATTTAATCAAGTTGTTTAATGCTTATTTGGGGAATATTGTATATCCTGAATATCCGAGGGAGTTTTCTTACAATCATTTGTTTAAGTCGTCTTTAAGCCCGTACTTAGTCTCTCAAATATTGACTTTTAAATGCGAATAATCAGCGGAAAATATAAGGGGCGAATTATTCCGGTTAGCCCTAAGCTAAAAGCCAGACCAACCACCGATAAGGCTAAGGAAGGTTTATTTAATATTCTTAATTTTGAGCTTGATTATGAGTCGATTAAGGTCTTGGATTTGTTTTCGGGAACCGGAAATATCAGTTTTGAATTTGCTTCGCGTGGTGTGTCGGACATCACTTCTGTAGAACAACGTTTCGACCATGTTTCACATATCCGAAAGACGAGCAATTTGCTAGGGGCAGACCTAAGCATTATTAGGGCAGATGTTTTTAAATATCTCAAAAAATGCACCGAGCAATACGATGTGGTTTTTGCCGACCCTCCTTTCGACTTAGATAATTTTAAGGAGGTCTTGACCGCCATAAAACAATCCGATATTTTGAAAGAGGATGGACTCTTGATTATAGAGCACGGTCCCGAGTATTCCTTTTCCGAGGATGCTTGGTTTGAATCTACTAGAAAATATGGAAAAGTGAACTTTAGCTTTTTTAGGAGACAAGCTTAAATAAAACTTCTCTTAGTTATGATGCTTTCCGTGATGATTCCCATGATGATTTTCATGGTGATTGTCATGATGGTTGCTATGGTGATTCCCATGGTGACTACCTGCTAAATGATGGTTGCTATGTCCGGTTTCGTGTTCAGGATGATTGCAGTAAACATTGTTGCCAATATGAACTTCTCCATTGTTGCAGGTGAAATCTTCAGAGGCGTTGTTTTCGTGGTGTATTACTCCCGAATTTGTTGTAGCATCGTATGTGTACCAGCCTTTTATAGAACTTGTGTTGTTTCCCGATGTTAAGTCTATACAAAAAGTACCATTATTATCAAATATAATAGATTCTGTTTCGCTTGTATTGTTACTCATAAACTGACCTTTGTAAGTCCCCTCAAGTTTAGAGTTTGTAATTGTGGTTCCCTCTTTTTTGCAAGATGTTATTAATACCGTACTTATCAAGAGCCAAACTAAAAAAATAAATGTCTTTTTCATGTGTCTAAAATTTTGAATTAAACTTAAAAATATGGAGTAGAATCTCAATAGTCCTACTGTAATCGTATCAGACATCGTCTGTATTCTTTTGAGCAACATTATAATTTCTGCCCTTAGTCACTTTGTAAGTAAAATACTGTAAACATTGACGAAGCCAAGTCTTTTTACTCCTATTCCTTACAAATATATAAAAAAATAGTTCACGATATACTCGTTTCATTTGAGTAAGTTCAAATTATAAATGGTATAAAATTTTAAGTAGAGTTCAGGTTTTTACATTTTTGATATGTATATTTGAACGATATTTTAAGAATCCTGTATTATGAGTGAATCAATACTTAAAGCCTTAGTTCAGTTATTTGCTTTGATAGCCCATTTTGAAAAAGAGGGCGTTAGCACAAGTGCCCGAGAGATTGTGGCTTCCTTTTTAAAGAATCAGTTTGGTCAGACTTTAACCGATGAGTATATTGTTTTATTCGATTCTTATTACGAGAAATATCAAGGTAAGAGAGGGCGTAAGCGTATCTCTTCGAACTCGGTAAAAGTTTTGGCAATTTGTTCTCAAATTAATGAGGAATTACGTCAAGAACAGAAGGTTTTGGTTGTACTTCAGCTTTTAGAATTTATTTATTTTGGAGGCGATATTAACGATACAGAGCTTGAATTTATAGATACCGTTGCAGAAGTTTTTAACATAAATGTAGATGAGTATCAGAATTGTAAATCCTTAGTTTTATCCGAGAGTATAGATAGTATTCCAAATAAAGCGGGTGTTCTTCTTATAGATGATAATTTGAAATTGGAAGAGGACTATAAGCACCTCAAGCACGAACATTTATTGGGAGGCTTAATCGTATTGCATATTGCCAGTACCAATACTTATGTTTTTAGCTACGATGGAGAGGATACTCTATTTTTAAATGGTCAGCATGTAACCCCTCATCGTGTTTATATTTTGGCAAAGGGTGCGTCTATTAGGAGTTCTAAAATTTCACCTATCTATTATAGCGATATTGCTCGCATCTTTATGCAAGATGAAAATCGCGAAAATATTCAACTTATAGCTCATAATTTAGAGTTCCATTTTCCGAACAGCACCAACGGTTTGCAGAATTTTAATTTGGTAGCAGACGGTGGCGATTTGATAGGAGTAATGGGAGGTTCCGGAGCCGGAAAATCTACCTTGTTGAACATTTTTAACGGAATGTTACCCCCTCAAAAAGGACAAGTTCTTATCAATGGATACGATGTGTATCAAGAAAATGAGGCTATTGAGGGAGCCATTGGTTTTGTGCCACAAGATGATTTATTGGTAGAAGAATTAACCGTTTTTCAGAATTTATACTACAATGCTAAACTTTGCTTAGATAATTTCTCGGAAGAAGAACTTGTAGAAGCTGTAGATAAGGTTTTGATAGACCTTGGCTTGATAGATATTAAGGACTTAAAGGTAGGTTCTCCTCTCAATAAGTTTATATCGGGAGGTCAGAGAAAGCGTTTGAATATTGCTTTGGAGTTGATACGAGAACCTTCTGTACTTTTTGTAGATGAGCCAACTTCCGGGCTGTCTTCTAACGACTCGGAAATGGTTATGGACTTGCTGAAAGAGCAGACTCTAAAGGGGAAATTGGCGATTATCAATATTCATCAACCGAGTTCCGATATTTATAAACTTTTCGATAAGCTGATAGTAATGGACAAAGGCGGGCATCCTATTTATTATGGTAACCCGATAGATGCGATTACTTATTTTAAGGAAGCTTCTAATTTTGTCAATGCACACGAGAGTGAGTGTCATAGTTGTGGTAATGTTAACCCGGAACAAGTATTACAAATAGTAGAGTCTAGGGTTGTAGATGAGTATGGTAAGCTGACATCTAGCCGAAAAACAGAATCTAAAGAGTGGTACGAACTTTATAAAGAAAAAATAGAGGTTAAAAATCAGGTGCCTCCTAAAACAAAACTGCCTAAAAACTCATTTAAAATACCAAACAAACTTAATCAGTTTAAGATATTTATTCTTCGTGATGTTCGCTCTAAGTTGACGAATACTCAATATTTATTATTGACCTTTTTGGAGGCTCCAATTTTGGCTCTGATTTTAGGCTTCTTTACAAAATATGTCTCCGGAGATGAATATTTGCTTTGCGATAATGTCAATATTCCTGCTTATATTTTTATGGCAGTAGTCGTTGCCTTGTTTTTGGGCTTAACCGTTAGTGCAGAGGAGATTATCAAGGATAGAAAAATATTGCAACGAGAACAGTTCTTGCATTTAAGTAGAGGAAGTTATCTGAACTCTAAGGTCTTAATACAGTTTTTTATCTCAGCTGTTCAAACATTAAGTTTTGTGTTAATAGGAAACTTTGTCTTAGGCATTAAGGGGCTGACTATGGATTATTGGATGATTCTGTTTGCAACCTCATCCTTTGCCAATATTTTAGGTTTGAATGTATCTGCAGCCCTCAATTCTGTGGTAACAATTTATATCTTGATACCGTTTATATTAGTGCCACAGCTGTTGTTAAGTGGTGTTATTGTTAATTTTGATAAATTGCATAAGAGTATTGCTTCGGATAGATATGTTCCGTTTGTCGGGGATATTATGACTTCTCGCTGGGCTTACGAGGCTCTATCTGTTGATATGTTTATGAACAATGAGTTTGATAAGCATACTTTTTACGTGCAACAAAAAATTAGTGAGTATTCTTTCGTTTATAATACTCTGATACCGGAGTTAAGCAATATGATTTCTTTTGTTGAAAGAAATATTGATAACAAGGAAAAAGAAGCCATTGTAAAGCAAAAGATTGAGGTTTTACAGAACGAATTGGAATTGTTGCAATCGAAATCTAAAAAGCCTTTTAAGGATTTTGATAAAGTAACTTACGATGCTTTTTCTCCACAAGTTGTGAGTAGTGCAGATAAGTATTTAAGTACCTTAAAGTTATACTATACCGATGCTAGATTTAAACTTTCGGATAAGTTAGATAAGCAAATTAATGCACTTAGAAGAAAACTCGGAGGTAAGGAAGCTTTAAGAAAGTTGCAACAAGAGAGTCATAACAATGGTTTAGAGGGGCTTTTAACTGCTAAAACAGAGATGAATAGGTTTGTAGAGAGTGATGGGCGTTTGATTCAAAAAATAGACCCTATCTACAAAATACCGGATAGTAAGTTTGGGCGAGCTCATTTGTATGCTCCTGTTAAGGTTTTAGGTTCTTCTAAGATTCCAACCTTCTATTTTAATTTGATATTTATATGGTTAACAACTTTGGTATTGTATATTACATTAAGGTTGAATGCTTTGAAAAAGTTGTTAAATTTTATAGAGAAGTTTTCTTCGAATAGATAATAAATTTAACGTGAATTCAGGCTAAGATTTTACTGAATTCACGTTAAATTAAAAGCATCTAATGTTTAACAACTTTAGTGCTATAAACGCCTTTTTCTGTAAAGAGTTTTAATATATAGATACCGCTTGGTAAATTAGATACATCAATGGTTTGGGTATTAGCTGACTGCTGTACTAATATCCCTTGTGTATTGTAAAGCTCTACTTTGCTTAGCTCAGTATTCGACTGTATGTTGAGTTGTTCTTTTACAGGGTTGGGATACACCTCTATATTGGCAGTATCTATATCGGCTATATCGGTGCTACAATCATAATCTCCCATACTTTCAGATATACTGCCATTGTAACATCTTATTTTCCAGTTTTTTTCTATGGCGTTTTGTATATTAGTTGCCATTACTATATCATAATTATCAGAATTAAAATCAAAAAAAGGGAATATTACTCCAGTATTTTGTTCAGATTTATAAGGTAAAGAACAATATAATTGATCTAAAGTTTCTGTCGTAAAATTATTATCAGAGCAATCAAGCATAGTTAAATTCGTACAACTTGAAATGTCTAAGCTTGTGATTTGATTATCGTAACAATCAAGTGTAGTTAAATTCGTACAATTTGAAATGTCCAAATTTGTGAGTTGATTACGTCCGCAACTAAGCCAGTTTAAAGCCGTACAGTTTGTAGCGTCTAAACTTGAAAGTTGATTTTTTCCGCATCTAAGGTTTTTTAAAAAAGGAGATTCCGAAACGTCCAAACTTGTAATTTGATTGCGAATGCAATTAAGATATGTCAAAGTTCTATTGAAGGAGACATCTAATCCATTTATTTTTGATTCATTATTACGACAGACAAACTTCGTTATATTTCCGTAAATAGTCATAGTAGTAGCCCCGGTAGCATAATACCCAACTGTCCCGCTTGTATCTATGGTAAGGCTGTACTCTTGATTACCGCTAATTATTTTTATAGGGACATTATTGGAAGCTGCCTGGAATTTTAGTCGAATATTTTCCCCATTGGTTACGGTAAGAGTAATGTAGCGGTCCATATTGATGGGAGGATTGTCACAATCGTAGTTTCCTGTAGTTGCGGGGATGTTGTTGTTATTTTCATAAAAAGCAACTTGCCAATTTTTCTCTATGGCATTTTGTTTATTAGAGGCTATAACATTGTTGTAATTAGCATCCGAAACATTATTCAATATATAAATTTTAGCATTATCAGAAGTCTCTTTTTCGGGTAATGTGCAAAATAGTTCATTCAAAGAATTGGTAGTAAAAGAGTTACCATAGCAATTAATTTCTGTTAGAACTGTATTCTGCGATATATCTAAACTTGTAATTTGATTATTGTTGCAATAAAGTTGTGTTAAAGCAGTGCAATTTGAAATATTTAAATTCGTAAGTTGATTGCTTCCACATAGCAACTTTTTTAAAGCAGTGCTGTTCGAAATATTTAAACTTGTAAGTAGATTGTTTTCGCATTCTAGCCTATTTAAAATAGTATTATCGAATATATCTATACTTGATAGTTGATTATTATTGCATAAAAGTTCTGTAAGATCGTTATTGTGCGAAGCATCTAAACCATTTATTTTCTCAAAGTTATCTTCACATTTAAATCTTGATATATTTCCGTAAATGGTCATAGTATTTGCTCCGGCAGTGTAATAGGAATAACCTGTCCAAGCATTTTCTACAGTGAGGTTGTACACGTTATCACCGCTAGTTATTTGTACAGGCGTATTATTGTTATTGGCATATAAATTTAAGCGAATATCCTCGCCTTGCTGTACGGTAAGGGTAATGTAACGTCCTACATTAAATTCAGGACAGACATAACTACCCGTAGTTTCGGGTATGTCTAGGTTGTTAAAATCTTCACGATAGTAAACACTCCAGTTTTTGTTCAAAGCATTTTGTTTGTTGGAAGCAATCACATTGTTGTAATTGGGATCCGAAGAATATTCCAAGATATAAATTTTAGCATTATCAGAGGTTTCTCTTTCTGGTAATGAGCAAAACAAAGCATCTACGTCATCTGTATTAAATGAATTACCATAGCAATTAAGTGTAGTTAGAGCTGTATTACTTGAAACATCTAAACTTGTAAGTTGATTATTTTCACAAGCAAGATTTGTTAAAGCTGTATTTTGTGAGGTGTTTAAATTACTGATTTTATTATCATTGCAAAAAAAAGTTGTTAAATTTGTACAACTCGAAATATCTAAGCTTGTAAGTTGATTATCTTCACAATCAAGATATGTTAAAGCTGTACAGCCCGAAATATTTAAACTGGTAAGTTTATTATGGGAGCAATCAAGATATGTTAAAGCAGTATTGTGCGAAGCATCTAATCCGCTGATTTCGTAACTGTTAAGGTAGCATCGGAGTTTTGCTAGGTCTCCGTAAATAGTCATAGTAGTAGCTCCGGTAGCATAATACCCAACTGTCCAGTTTGTATCTACGGTAAGGTTGTATTCTTGATTACCGCTAATTATTTTTATAGGGACATTATTGGAAGCTGCTTGAAAATTTAATATAATATTCTCCTCATCGGTTACAGTAAGGGTAACGTAGCGGTTCATATTTTGTGCCATCGCACTGCTCAACATTATTATTCCAAATAATGTTGTCATCATTAATTTTGTAAGATATTTCATATTCTGTTTATTTATACCTTTTAGGGTTAATAATTTGTTTTTTAGCCAAAAGTCCAAAGTCTTTCATTATTGTCTTGCGAAGATAATTTTTTTATCTTTTAGATAAAAACATATGTAAAAAAATGCTAAGGGAATTTTTGTCACAAACTCATGCTAGAGGAGCAAATAGGTAAGTCTTTGCAGATTTTTGCTAATAAGCGATAATTATCATTCTGTATTCTAAGGATAATCTGTTACCTTTGTGGTACCAACAGTAAAAAACTGTTTAAATATAAATTATTAATGAAAATGGAACATACAGAGAATCAGTTTAGAGTAAATGTTAACTCTGAAATAGGTGAGTTAGAGGCTGTTATACTTCATAAGCCCGGTAGAGAGGTTGAGAATATGAAGCCGGAAAATGCAAATCGTGCTTTGTATAGCGATATATTAAACGTAGAAATAGCGAATCGTGAATATGCTCAGTTTAAGTCGGTGCTGGAAAAAATAACCACGACTTTTGAAGTTCAAGGTTTGTTGAAAGATATATTGGAAAATAATGAGATTAAAAATAAGCTTTTGCAAGATATTAACCATTCCGAAAATCTGTTCGGGGATTTTGAATTGATTCAGAATTTAGATGCAGAGACGCTCTCAACAAGCATTATAGAGGGATACACCATGCAAAAAAATACTTTAAGCAAATTCCTCAACGACGATCGTTATTCTATGACTCCTTTGTATAACTTCTTTTTTATGAGAGATGCGTCTATGTCTTTCGGAGAAAAAGTTATTATCGGTAAAATGGCAAACAAGGTGCGTGATAGAGAGTCTTTGGTTATGGATTATATTTTTAAGCACCACCCATACTTCGAGGCAGAGACTTATAACCCTAATGTTTTGGCGGATAATTCCGGTATCAATATAGAAGGGGGAGATGTTTTAATTGCCAGAGATGATATTCTGCTTATAGGAATGGGATTGAGAACCAGTCCTAAAGCTATTGATTATTTGATAGGGGAATTAAACCGTCAAAAGATAAAGAAGCATATTATTGTTCAGGCATTGCCGACTTCTCCTGAATCTTTTATCCATTTAGATATGGTGTTTACTTTGTTAGATCACGATAAGTGTATGGTTTACGAACCGCTTATTTTATCGCCTAATCAGTATAAAACCATTCATATAGAGTTAGAGGGCGGAAAGACAACTTCTATCAAAGAGGTTGCCAATATTCCGGAGGCTCTTAAAACTTTAGGAATGGATTTAAAGCCGGTTTATTGTGGAGGTACTAAAGATAAATGGATACAAGATCGTGAGCAATGGCATAGTGGAGCTAACTTTTTTGCTTTTGCTCCGGGAAAAGTAATTGGTTATGCTAGAAACTCAAATACCATAGAGCAGATGGATAAAAACGGATTTGAAGTTATTTCTGCGACTGATATTGTTAAAGGAAATAAAAATGTAAACGATTATAAAAGTTGTGTCGTTACTATTGAAGGCTCGGAATTAGCAAGAGGTGGCGGTGGTGCCAGATGTATGACGATGCCTGTTAGAAGAAAAGGCTTCTAGATTTCAAGACACGAACAAAAAGAAAGGTTTGCGAACCTAACAACCTATTAGTCCTCAAAGGAATTAAATTCTTTGAGGACTTATTGTTTATGAACTCAGGTTATAAGGCAGGGCAAATGCAGCATTCTTATATGAAGAAAAAGTTGTTGTCTGTTGTTTGTTGTGGGTTGGAACTTTCTAAGCTTTAACTTTCTACTTAACCGCAAAGAACGCAAAGTTGGATTGACTTGAGAATTGAAAATTGAGATTTGAAAATTGGAGTTGTGGGTTATCTGTTGTTGGTTTGCCGTCATGTTTGGAACTTTTAACCTTTAACCTGAAACCTTTAACTTTAAAGCATACGCGAAGGCAGAACACACGCCTCTGCGTTAGGGATTGCAGAGGAAATCCTTTTGTGAGGGTACGAACAAAAGATTGGAACGGAAAGCCCGACCGTCAGGGAACGCCCAAAAAATACATCTTTTGCCCTGGGTTATAAGGTGAATTCGGGATAATCTTTATTCATAAAAACAGATAAATTGACTATATTTGTAAAATACGGATAACTCTTATAAAAATAGCGATGGATTTTAAAATAGAAAAACAAGATAATTATACTCTAGTCAAAATAATGGTTGAAAATTTGGATGGACAAATTTCTCCGATACTTAAAACCGATTTAGTGGTGCTTTCCGGAAAAGGAGAGAAAAACATTTTGTTAGATGTTTCTCAGTGTACTTCTTGCGATTTAGACGGCATCGGCTTGATAACAACTGCCGATAGACTTTGTAAAAACTCAGGAGGTGTTTTTGTGTTGGGAGGCGTTAATCCTGAGGTTGAAAGAATGCTTACGATTAATCAATTAGACAGAGAATTGCATATCTCTTATAAGATTGAAAATGCAAATAAGATGCTTCTTTCTCTTTTAAATTAAAAGGATGAATTTTTCGGTTACGGTATTAGGTGTTTCTTCGGCAATGCCCAATTCCAAAAGGCATCCTGTTTCGCACCTGGTAAATATTCACGAGCGTTTATTCTTAGTGGATTGTGGAGAGGGAACGCAAATACAGTTGAGAAGGAATAGGGTTCGAATGTCTAGAATAAAGCATATTTTCATAAGTCACTTACACGGTGACCATGTTTACGGTCTTTTCGGTTTATTATCAACATTTAGCCTATTAGGTAGAGAACATCCATTACATTTATATGCACATCCTGAGCTTAAAGAGTTGTTAGATTATCACAATCATTTTTTTCAAACAGAAAGTACTTACGAATTGATTTTTCACCCTATAGAGCATCAGTTCGAAGGAGTGGTTTACGAAGAAGAACGTTTAACGGTGGAGGTGTTTAAGCTGAATCATTCTGTGCCCAGTCATGGTTTTTTGTTTAAAGAAAAACCGCGTCTAAGAAGAATCAATAAAATAAAGGCAGAGGAATATCAGTTGCCGATTCAGCAAATTGTGCCTGTGAAAAAAGGAGCCGATTATATAACTCCCGAGGGGAAAGTGGTTTCTAACGCTGAGTTAACTTTAGAGCCCTCTTTACCAAGGTCTTTTGCTTATTGTTCCGACACAGCGTATTATCCTAATATTGTTTCTAAAATTGAAGGGATTGACTTGTTATATCACGAGGCAACTTTTGCAGAAACAGAAAAGGACAGGGCTAAGGCAACGAAGCATTCTACTTCTTTAGAGGCGGCTCAGATAGCAAAGCAGGCTAAGGTTAAGAAAATGATTATTGGTCATTTCTCGGCGAGATATAAAGACCTAAATGTTTTGTTGGAGGAGGCACAAAGCTTATTCCCTAATACGGACTTAGCGGAAGAAAGTACAGTCTATAAAATTGAAGAAGTTATACCAGGGGTATCGTATAACTGTCAGTAATTGCGGTTATACATTGTTTGATTCAAAGTCTCAAAATAGGGTAGTGTCAGTTAAAAAAAAAGCCCTCCTACAGCAAAAGAGTTGCAAATCTCTCCACGCTTAAATCCTACATTTAAAATTTGCAACTCTTTTGCTTTACTTTACACACTTTTACTTTCGATAATATTATGAAAAATTAATGTAAGTGACAGTTGAAATTCTTTCTAAAAGTTGAGCTAATATGTTTGCGGAAATTTGATAGGTTAATTTATTATTAGCTTCTGCTTTTGTGTTTTAAATCCTTCTTTATAAAAGACTTATGTGTTTTGTTTAAAATGTTATTCTATTAGCATAAAATTAATATTTTTGCTCCAAAATTTTCTAACTTTTTTAAGTAAGTAGAGATGAAAACAAAAATAACCTTATCATTGTTAATAATATTCTTTATAAGTATTTCTTGTGAAAAATTTCGAGATGATTATAAGTATAATATAGAA
>PDWI01013759.1_pt1 | contig 11793 bp, 7 predicted proteins | sample 1430891 | NCBI WGS metagenome assembly PDWI01 (sample SAMN01162508, study PRJNA174530) | Oral metagenome, whole genome shotgun sequencing project. | biome: Marine environment; feature: Marine mammal; material: Swab sample of the gingival sulcus; isolation source: swab sample of gingival sulcus...
CTCGTTGGGGTCGTGTTTTTCGGAAAATATAGGTGGTCTTTTGGCGTATCATAAATTTGATATTTTGGTCAATCCTTTTGGGATTTTGTTTCATTCAAACGCTATTAAAACTGTTACAGAAAGGGTTGTTCGGCAAAAATATTATACAGAAAAAGATGTTATTTGCCACAATAATCGTTGGATTTCTCTGGAAGTACACTCTTCTTTAGGGAAAGACTCAAAAGAGTTGTTTTTAAAAAACGCAAACGACACATTAAAAGATAGTTACACGAAGTTTAAGAAAGCAACACATTTATTTATTACTTTGGGAACGTCTTGGGTTTACACGTATAAAGATACAGGAAAAACGGTAGCCAATTGCCATAAAATTCCACAAAAAAACTTTGAAAAGCGGTTGCTTTCTGTCCAGGAAATCACACAGGACATTTCACAAATGATAGCGTTACTAAAAAGCATCAACCCAACGATTATTCCGATTTTTTCAGTTAGTCCTGTACGGCATTTAAAAGACGGTTTCGTAGAAAATCAAAGAAGTAAGGCTCATTTGTTAACGGCTATGCATAAATCGTTGGAAATGAACGCTGGACATTATATTCCTGCTTATGAAATTGTAATGGACGAACTGCGTGATTATCGATTTTATGCAGAGGATATGTTACACCCTAATCAAATAGCTATTCAATATATTTGGGAGAAGTTTATCGATAGTTATATGAGCGAAAAAACAAGGCAACTTCTCAATAAAGTAAACGCCGTTCAAAAGGCATTAGAACATCGCCCGTTATTCCCAAATACCGTTCAATATCAAGAATTTAAAGAGGCGACAGCTCGAAAAGTAACGGAATTGCAGAAAGAAGGAATTGTATTTTAAGAGATGAAGGTACTAGTAGTAGATAATTACGATAGTTTTGTATATAATTTGGTTCATTATTTGGAAGAAATGGATTGTGAAGTAATCGTTCAACGAAATGATGAGATTCTACTTGATGAAATCGAAGAATACGATAAAATTCTACTTTCTCCAGGTCCTGGAGTACCTGATGAGGCTGGACTTTTAAAAGCAATTATTAAAAAATATGCTCCTCATAAAAGTATGTTGGGTGTCTGTTTGGGGCATCAAGCTATTGCAGAGGTTTTTGGTGGTGAAATCATCAATTTAAACGAAGTTTATCACGGAATTGCAACACCAATTAAGGTTCTTAAAAAAGATGTTTTATATAGAAACCTGCCTAAAGCTTTGGAGGTAGGACGTTACCATTCTTGGGTAGTAAGTCTTGAATTACCAAAAGATCTAGAGGTTACTGCTATAGATGGACAAGGACACATCATGTCGCTTAAACATAAAAAATACGACTTACACAGTGTTCAATACCATCCAGAATCAGTGCTTACTCCTTATGGAAAGTCAATTTTAAGGAATTGGCTGGAGAGTTAGGACATTGAAATATACTTCATTTTTGTAAAATTTTATAAAGTTTTTCATCAAATAAGCCTTGAGTTTTTGTGATAAAAAACATTTATAAAGGAGTAATACTAAAATAGTTTATTAAAGTCGCATAAAGACTACTTCGTTCCTCGCAGTGACAAATGATAGCATCATTGCGACCAAAGGGAAGCAATCCTTTTTATTCATCTAAAGATGTTATTCATAAAGTAAGTTCGTATAAATACTATGCAAAAATCAATTTTAAGAATGAGGATAAGAAACTCCTTTAAGGAATACAAAAAAATATCCCCACTAGTCTACTAGTGAGGATATCAATTAAAAATTCAATTTTTTAATTTCTTAAAAGAATTTAGCTCTTCCGTCAACGATGTCTGCTTTTTCTTTCAGCACATCAAAAACTTTGTATAATTCTCCTTTCACTTGTCTTTTTGCCTTCTCTTGGTAAGAACTATAGTTGTCTAATTGAGGTGCTTCTGTACGTTTCGTAACTTTCACTACAAATACACCTTTCTTTCCGTCGATTCCTTTAGAGACTTTTCCTACAGGGATTCCAGACATTGCTCCTACTACTTTTGGCTCATTTCCAACTCCTGATAATAGAGGGCTAGTGAATGTAATACCCGATACGGTTCTTACTCTTTGTCCTGTGCTTTTAGAGATTTCTTCTAAAGTGTTGCCAGAGATTTTATTAGTAATGATTTTTGCCTTTTTCTCGTTCTTTAAAATAGGAGTTACTTTATTAAGGATATTTCCTGTAATAGCTACTTCCTCATCACTTACTTTTTGAGTAAGTTCTACTACTACATATCCTCTTTTTCCTGAATATTCAATATCAAATCTCTTTGAATCACCTACGTTAGTGTCATTTTTGTAAGCCCAATTAATAATTTGTCTTTGGTTACCAATTCCAGGAACTTTTTCGTCTAAAGGTCTTAAATTTTCCGCTGTTTGCACAAGGTAATTTTTCTCTTTAGCTACGTCAGTGATATTTTTACCTTCTTCCAAATTGAAAGCCAATGTTTCTGCTCTTTCAAAGATACTGTTTTCAGTAGATTCTGACGGCTCAATAGCACGACCAAAGTTAACTACTTGATAAGCTGTTTCAAAATTTTTCTGCTCATCTACACGGATGATATGATATCCAAATTGTGAAAGAACAATTCCCATACTTCCTGCTTTGTGTTTGAAAATATAGTTAGCAAATGCTCTATCAAAATAAGGTGAGTAAGCTGAATTTTTAGTAATCCATCCGATGCTACCTCCTTTTGATTTTGTTCCATCAGTATTGATTTTATCTGCAATAACAGCAAATTCTTTTTTGTTTTTAGAAATCACATTAAACAAACTGTCTGCCATTTTCTTAGCATCTGCTTTTGTTCTAGCAGTCATTGCTCTTGTTGCTCCTGCGAAAGGTATGATGATGTGGCTAGATTTTACGGAATCTGGCATTTTAGTGATTGAAATTACTTTACTCAATTTGAAGAATCCTTTTTCTTTGTAAGGACCTACAACTTCACTAACCACTACAGAATTCCATACAGAATCTTTCGGAAGTTCACTTCTGAAGTAATAACTATCATTGAAATTAATATCTGAACCATTCACGTCAAAAAATGCCTTTAAGTTAGAAGCATTTTTAAATCCTTTTACTATTGCTTTTGACTTTGTAGAGGCATTGTATTCTTCTCTGTCGTTGATAAAATTTGCTACTTGTTTTTTAGTGTCTTCCTCATCTTCTTTTGAAGGTGTAATAGCGAAAGTTACATACTTTAAAGAACGAGAAGCTTCCTTTTTAAATTCTTTTGGATGATTTGCTACGTATTGTTTTACTTCTTCTTCAGAAACTTTTACATCCGTATCAGGTATAGATGTATAAGGAACGTAAACGTATTGAGCATCTATCTTAGTGTTGTCTAACTGATATTCAAAAGTGCTTTCTTTCAAAGATGCACCTAATCCGTTTGCTAACATATTAGTATAAGCAGATTGTTGCAATTGGTTCTTAACGTTTTGCTCTGTTTGTAACCAATTTAACCAACCTTGCTTTTGTCCAGCGTCGTATTCTGCTTTTAAGTTGGCAACATATTCTTTTAACTTTTCTTCGCTAAAAAGTCCTGCTTCGTTTTTGAAAAGAGGCGCTTGTTGAATACTTGGCATTGCTACCATTGCGTCCCAAATGTCTTTTTCACCAACAACGATACCAGCTTCATCTAATTGTTTTTCAAATACTTTCTCTCTAACCAAACTGTTCCAAACTGCTTTTGTTGCTTGTGTTTGCGAAACTTTACCTCCTGTTCGAGATTGATAATTCTCTAACATTTGAGCAAAATCCTTTCGATTGATTTCCTCACCATTAATTTCCCCTACCTCATTTACTCCAGATGAACTGAAGAAGTTTTCTATTTTACTAGGGCTTACTACAAATGCAAAAAGTGCTAATCCGATAACGATAATTAAATATACGGATTTCTCTCTAATTTTTGATAAAATTGCCATTATATTACTGTATTAAAATAATTAGTTTGCGAAAGTACAATTTCAATTCCAATTTTCAAAAAATAAATTGGTTTGATGTGTGAAAAAGAGGTGTTTTTAATGAAATTTGCGGTTATGTGTGATGAGTAAAGCGATTGTTAAGTCTTGTCAGGATGTGTTGCTGTTGGACTGAAAAGTGAATTAATTGCCAAAAAAAAGTTGGAGGGTTCTATTTTTTACCCTTACTTTGCAACGAATTTTAAACATAAAAATTATGAAAAACATTTTTAAGAAGTATTTATTATTAGCAGTTTTAATCGCTTTTTCAAGTTGTTCGTCAGATGATGACAATCCACAAAATAAAGAAAATAGCGAACGAGAGAAAATAGAAAATACCAACAGTTTAATCACAGGAGGAGAAGAAAGTTCTCACAGTAAGGGGTTTAAAGGTAAGATTAAGAAATTTACGACCAATAGTTATAAAGCCACTATAAAAAATGGTGAAATAGAAAAAGAAGGCAAGCCAGAACGTAGTGAAGTGTTTTTAAATGAAAAAGGGCTACAGACAGCATTTAAGGGTTTTGACTCTGATGGAGTTTTAGTGTCCTCTCTAATTATTACTTACGATGAAAATGGAGGAGTTATTAAGAAAGTGACATCAGAAGACGGAAAGGTTCGTTCAGAAAGAACTATGGAAAATAAATATGATGACAAGGGAAGATGTGTGAAGTCAAAAGAAACTTATAAAAGTGAAGATTATTCATCTGTTGAAACATCAAAATTTCGTTACGATTCTAAAGGAAATTTAGTGGAAAGAATAGAGTATGATGGAAATGGAAATCTTGAAAACAAATATGTATTTGAATATGATTCGAAAGGGAATAAGATAAAGAGTACAACTTTTAGTTACTATGAAGGTGAAGAAACATTCAGTGCGTATTCAAAAATGGAATACAATGACGATAACAAAATTGTAAAAGAACAGGGGTATGATGGTAATGAAGTTTTAATTTACACACAGGTTAGAGAGTATCAGAGAGGTTGGGTGTCTAAAGTTATTTATAAAGATGAAGAAGAAGGGAAGATTAGTGCTTATAAAACAGATTTCACATTTAATTCGAAAGGAAATCCTATAAAGTTAATAGGTTCTGAAGGTGATAAAATAGAAAATGTGATAGAAGTTTCTTACGAATATTATTAAAAAATCAAATATCAGAATTATAAAAAAAACTTATTTCAAAATAACGGAATAAGTTTTTTTTTGCTTTTTAAGGGATAATGAAAGGTTATATTTTTTATTAAAACTATTTCAATTTCCGATTGTACCTATCTAAAATTATATATGTAACTTTGCGGTTTGCAGATTTAAGAAATGACAAGACAAGACGATTACATATTTGTACAAGGAGCAAGGGTTCATAATTTGAAAAACATTGATGTTAAAATACCACGAGATCAATTAGTTGTGATAACTGGATTGAGTGGTAGTGGAAAGTCTTCATTGGCTTTTGACACGATTTATGCCGAGGGACAACGCCGTTATATTGAAACTTTTTCAGCCTATGCTCGTCAGTTTTTGGGAGGTTTGGAACGTCCTGATGTGGATAAGATTGACGGATTATCGCCAGTGATTTCTATTGAACAAAAAACAACCAACAAAAGTCCTCGTTCTACGGTGGGAACGATTACCGAGATTTATGACTTTTTGCGATTGTTGTATGCGAGGATAGGACAGGCCTATTCTTATAACACCAACGAAAAAATGGTTAGTTATAGCAATGAGCAAATTCAAGAGTTAATTGTCGAAGAATTTGAGGGGCAAAAAGTACTGTTTTTAGCACCGGTTGTCAAGGCGAGAAAGGGACATTATCGTGAGTTGTTTGAACAAATTGCTAAGCAAGGTTTTGTAAAAGTGCGAGTGGATGGCGAAATTCGCGATATTGAAAAAGGAATGCGTTTAGACCGTTATAAAACTCACGATATTGAAATCGTCATTGACCGATTGCAAATCAAAAAAGGAGATGAAAAACGAATTTCTGAAAGTATCGTAACGGCGTTGTATCAAGGGGAAAATATCTTAATGGTATTGCCAAAAGATGCTGAAAATCCACGTTATTTTAGTCGTAATTTAATGTGTCCATCCACAGGGATTTCCTATCCGATACCTGAGCCAAATAATTTTTCATTTAACTCGCCAAAAGGAGCGTGTTCGCATTGTAATGGATTGGGAAAAGTACAATCTATAAAGAAAGAAAAAATCATCCCTAACGAGGAAATTTCTATCAAAAAGGGAGGGATTTTACCTGTAGGAGAACAAAAAAACACTTGGATTTTTAAACAGTTGCAACTCATTGCCGAAAGATATCAATTTTTGCTGAGTGACCCCATTTCTAAAATTCCGAAAGAGGCAATGCAAGTGATTCTGTATGGAGGTAACGAAAAATTTGAAATAGCCTCTAAAACTTTGGGGATTACTCGTAGTTATGAAATTGATTTTGAAGGAATCATTAACTTTATCAATCATCAGTATAAAAATAGTGATTCTACATCAATCAAGCGTTGGGCAAAGGATTTTATGGAGGAAGAAAAATGCCCTGTTTGTAACGGCGAACGCCTTAAAAAAGAGTCTTTGTGTTTCCGAATTGGAGAAAAAAATATTTCTGAAGTGGCTCAAATGGATATCAGTGATTTGGCTGAATGGTTTGCTACAATTGAGGAAAAATTAACCGAAAAAGAAAAAACAATTGGGGTTGAAATTCTAAAAGAAATTCGAACTCGAATTCAGTTTTTAGTGGATGTTGGTTTGGATTATTTATCTTTGAATCGAAGTTCCAAATCATTATCAGGAGGAGAGGCTCAACGGATTCGTTTGGCAACGCAAATCGGTTCGCAGTTGGTGGGTGTATTATATATTTTGGATGAACCAAGTATCGGATTACATCAACGAGATAATCAAAAGTTAATCAATTCATTGTTGAATTTGAGAGATGTCGGAAATTCTGTTATTGTCGTAGAACACGACAAAGATATTATGGAGCAAGCAGATTTTATTTTAGACATTGGGCCTGGGGCAGGAAAACACGGAGGAGAAATTGTTAGCGAAGGAACGCTATCTGATATTTTAAAATGCCATACGCAAACTTCCGATTATTTAAATGGTACAAAAAACATTGAAATTCCAAGCGAACGAAGAAAAGGAAATGGTAAAAAACTAACCATAAAGGGAGCAACTGGTAACAATCTGAAAAATGTTTCTGTGGATTTTCCTTTAGGGACATTGATTTGCGTTACAGGTGTTTCTGGAAGTGGAAAGTCAACCTTGATTAACGAAACGCTCTATCCGATATTGAACCATCATTTTTACCGAGCGGTTAAAAAACCAATGCCTTACAAAAGCATCAAAGGATTGGAGCATATCGACAAAGTGATTGCTATTGATCAATCGCCGATAGGACGAACACCTCGTTCGAATCCAGCGACTTACACAGGTGTTTTTGGAGAAATTCGCAGTTTGTTTGCTAAGACGACAGAGGCTTCTATACGAGGTTATAAACCTGGAAGATTTTCTTTTAACGTAAAAGGAGGTCGTTGCGAAACTTGTGGCGGTGGAGGTGTCAAAGTGATAGAAATGAACTTTTTACCTGATGTGAATGTAGAATGTGAAACCTGTCAAGGGAAGCGATTTAATCGAGAAACTTTGGAAATTCGCTACAAAGGAAAGTCTATTTCTGATGTATTGAATATGACGATTGAGGAGGCTGTAGAGTTCTTCAAACACATTCCTAAAATTCACCGAAAATTACAGACTATTTACGATGTAGGTTTAGGATATATCACACTCGGACAGCAATCTACAACTTTGTCAGGAGGAGAGGCTCAGCGTATCAAATTAGCCTCTGAACTTTCTAAAAGAGCCACTGGAAATACTTTTTATATTTTAGATGAGCCAACGACAGGACTTCATTTTGAGGATATTAGAGTTTTGATGGAAGTTTTAAATAAATTGGTAGAAAAAGGCAATACGGTTTTAATCATCGAACACAACTTAGATGTGATTAAATTAGCAGACCATATCATCGATATCGGAATGGAAGGTGGGAAAAAAGGTGGAGAAATCGTTTGTGCTGGAACCCCAGAGGAAATTAGTTCTCATAAAAAAAGTTATACCGCAAAGTTTTTGAGGGAGGAATTGAAAGGTTAAGAATTTGACAGCATAATTATAAGGATTCAACTGTAAAACAGCAATTTGTAAAACCAAATATAATTTCATAAATTTGCAGTTCCGAACTGACTGTTTCGGAACTAAATATTTCTAAATTATGAAATTTTATAACAGAGAAAAGGAAATTGCTCAATTAACTCATATTCGAGAAAGTGCCAAACGACAAGCACAAATGACTGTGTTGATTGGGCGTAGGCGTGTTGGAAAAACGCAGTTGCTTTTGGAGTCTTCCAAAAATGAAGATAGTCTTTATTTTTTTGTAGCCAGAAAATCAGAAGTGCTTTTATGTCAAGATTTTATAAGAGAAGTAGAACGAAAATTAAGCGTTCCTATTTTGGGAGAAGTGAAAAGTTTTGCTCAATTATTTGAGTATTTGATGCAATTATCACAACAACGACATTTTACTTTAATTATTGATGAATTTCAAGATTTTTCACAAATTAAATTTAATTTTTTGTGGTTCGGTTTATACTTTGATGAAACGTATTTTTCAAGGAGCAAAAGAACCACTTTTTGGCAGAGCCTCACATATTTTGCACATCAAACCTTTTAAAACAAAGGTGTTAGCCGATATTTTAAAAGATTATAATTCAACTTATACAAGCGAAGACCTTTTGGCTCTTTATACTTTTACAGGCGGTGTACCGAAATATATTCAGTTATTATTGGACAACGGAGCAACTACCAAAACCAAAATGCTAAATTATATTTTACGAGAAGAAAGTTTATTTTTAACCGAAGGACGCAATTTATTAATTACTGAATTTGGCAAAGAATACAGTGTGTATTTCAGTATTTTAGCGACCATTGCCGAAGGAAAAACAAGCCGAAATGAAATAGAAAATTTGTTAAATCGTGAAGTTGGAGGATATTTAACTCGTTTGGAAAAAGAATATAACCTTATCAAAAAACAACAGCCTTTATTGACCAAATCACGCACAAAACAAATCCGTTACGAAATAACCGACCCATTTTTGCGTTTTTGGTTTCGTTTTATATATAAATACAGTTATTTGATAGAAATTGGTAATTTCTCTGAATTACAAACGATTGTAGAAAGAGATTACGCAACTTTTAGCGGTTGGGCGTTGGAAAACTACTTTAAACAGCAGTTGAAAGAAGAGCAAAAATATAGCAGGATTGGTAGTTTTTGGGACAGAAAAGGCGAAAATGAAATAGATATTATTACTGTTGATGATGAGCGTAAAATCATTCAGTTTTTTGAAGTAAAACGACAAGAAAAAAAGATAAACAGAGATGTTTTAATGCAAAAAGCACAATTTTTTTTATCTCTGCATAAAGAGTTGAAATCGTATAAATTAGATTATAAAGGATTATCATTAGAAAATATGTAAACAATGTTGAGTTTAGCTCCAAAATTTACAAAATTAAACGACACGATACTGTATTTAAAAAATAATTCGTAATATTACATCTTGAATAAAAATTAAAATAATTTTTTGGTTTAAAAGTTTTTGACCGTTCAAAACAATAGAAACCAGAAACAAAAAACACTAACAACCAAAGGCTAACAACGGCTAAAAGCTAATAGCTGAGGGTTAAAAATAATAAAATAATGACACAAAAAGAAGAAAAAAAGATTGAAGAAAAGTTCCAACAAAAGACGTGGAATGAGATAAAAACCAATGATTCTTGGGCGATTTTTAAGATAATGGCGGAATTCGTAGAAGGTTTTGAACGCTTGGCGGCAATGGGACCTTGTGTGAGTATTTTTGGTTCTGCAAGAACTAAAACTGATCACAAATATTACAAGTTAGCAGAGGAAATTGCTTTTGAATTGACTAATCACGGTTACGGAGTAATTACAGGAGGAGGTCCTGGAATTATGGAGGCAGGAAACAAAGGAGCACACAGAGGTGGTGGTGTTTCTGTAGGATTGAATATTGATTTGCCTTTTGAGCAACACGATAATCCGTATATCGATTCTGACAAAAGTTTGGATTTTGACTACTTTTTCGTTCGTAAAGTAATGTTTATGAAGTATTCACAAGGGTTTGTAGTAATGCCAGGAGGTTTTGGAACAATGGATGAACTTTTTGAGGCAATTACTTTAATTCAAACTGGAAAAATTGGAAAATTCCCTATTATTTTGGTAGGAAAGTCTTTCTGGGGAGGTCTTTTTGAATGGGTAAAAGAGGTATTATTAGAAAGAAATGGAAATATCAGTCCAAAGGATTTGGATTTAATTTCTATTGTTGACACCAAAGAGGAAGTGATAGAAAGAATCAATGAGTTCTATAAAAAATACAGTTTAAGACCTAATTTTTAATTGTTTTTAAGAGGATTTAATCATTAGAGAGAGACAAAGCATATGGTTGTTTTTGATAATTGTTTGGTACGGCTGGGGACAGACCAATAATATTCAAATGGTTGTTCAGTTGTACCCTAAACAACACACGTTGTTGGTACAACAAAAAATGACGATTTTCAATACCTCAAATGATACCATCACAAAGGTTTATCTTCACGATTGGGCGAATGCTTATAGAGATAAAAAGACACCTCTGGCAAGGCGTTTTACCGACTCCTTCTCAAAGGTGTTTCATTTTGCCTCAGAAAAAGATAGAGGGCATACGGATATTGAATCTTTACAAATTGATGATAAACAAGTAAAGTGGGGACGCTTGGAAGAACATCCAGATATTATTGCCCTTTATCTTCAAGATGCCATTGCTCCTAAGGAATCGATTACTGTAAATACTACTTATAAAGTCAAAATTCCAAACGCTAAATTTACCAAATACGGAGAGAGTAAAGGAGCGTATCACCTAAAATATTGGTATTTGACACTAGCGGTTATTTCTGATAAAAAAGAGCAAGAGGACAACTTGATGAGTAATCTTGATATCGGAGATTTGTATGTTGATTTCAGTAATTATTACATTTCTTTTAAAGTTCCTAAGAAATATGAGTTGGTTTCTGATTTAGAGCAAATAGAACGTCAGGAGCAGGAATATAAAAAATATACGCTAATCGGCGTAAAACATCCTCTTGTAACACTTTCCATTGTTCCAGAAAATAGTTTTTCTACATATCTAAGTAAGGAAGTTACTATCATAAGTGATATCAAACAACCTGAAATTTCAAAGAAGCAAAAAGAAGAAATTTTGCTCAAACAATTAGATTTTTTGAATGGTTATTTTAAAAAGTATCCTCATTCTAAATTAATGTTGAGAAAGGTTGATTATAAGAAAAGTCCGATTTATGGTTTGAATCAAACACCTGTTTTTTCAAGTTTGTATGATAAAAAATTTGATTGGGATTTGAAAATGTTCAAACTTTTGTCACAAAAGTATATTGACGCCATTTTTAATCTTAATGAACGTAAGGATTATGCTATATCTAGAGGAATCAGCACTTATATAATGTTGAAATATATTCAGCAATATTATCCTGATGAGATGTTCATAGGGAGAGCGTCAAAGTTGCCGATTTTAAAGCATTATGAATTGGCAAAAATGAAATTTGTAGATAGGTATGCTTATTTCCATAATTTGGCAAAACAACATCGATATTCTCAACCTTTTACAACTCCATTAGATTCTCTTTCTAATTTTAATCAAAAAATCATAAGCAAATACAAGTCAGCGTTGTATATGGATATGTTGGATAAGAATTTAGGAGAAGG
>PDWI01008792.1_pt1 | contig 11791 bp, 12 predicted proteins | sample 1430891 | NCBI WGS metagenome assembly PDWI01 (sample SAMN01162508, study PRJNA174530) | Oral metagenome, whole genome shotgun sequencing project. | biome: Marine environment; feature: Marine mammal; material: Swab sample of the gingival sulcus; isolation source: swab sample of gingival sulcus...
ATATCTGCATTTATTGAAAATTATAAATTGAGAAAAGAAGCGAGAAAAGAAGCTGAGGCAGAATTGGAATTAGAAAGAATAAGACTGGAAGAAGAAAACCAAGAAGAACAGAGAAAAACTAAAGAGCTTTATAAAAATAAAATTAAAGAAACGAAAAGTCAAGAGATTAAAAGGAATAAATTATATCCTGAAGAAGAAAAGGGTAAGAATAAAAAAGAGAATATACTAAATTTAGTTGAAAAAGAAAATGATTTAGGGTCTGAAATTGAAAAAAATGAAGATGTCTTAACAGGTGTAGATTCTTATAATTACGATGGTAATCAGATAATTGAGGATAATAACAACCTGGCAAGTGGAAACGAATCAATAGATGGTGTAAAATACGGTATTGAAGAGAAAAATAAAATTCCTGAAGGATTTGGACTTGGAAGCGACAAAGAAGATATTATAAATATTATTCCTAAAAGAAAATTAGATGAACCAAAGGAATATGAACTTGATAATGTACAAGATGAAGAAGTAGAAGAAAAAATAACAAACGAAGAAATACCATCAGAAAATGGTGATGTTATAGTTACAGAAAAATATATTTTTCCACCAATAGATTTGTTGAACAAGAAAAGAAATAAAAGAACATCAAGTGGTGAAAGCTTAAATAGCAAGGCTATGAAGTTAGAGCAAACATTACAAGATTTTAAGGTAAATGCAAAAGTAGTTGATGTTTCTCAAGGACCAGCTGTTACTAGATATGAAATTCAGCCAAATACAGGGGTAAAGGTTAATAGTATCGTTAGACTTGCTGACGATATAGCACTTAATTTACAGGCTAAAAGCATAAGAATAGAAGCACCTATCCCAGGTAAGGCAGCAGTGGGTATAGAAGTTGAAAACGATAATGTAGATATGGTTTCTGTTAGAGAAATTATTGAATCTAAGGAATTTAAGCAATCTGAATCTAAAATAACATTTGTAGTAGGTAAAGATATATCTGGTAAATCAGTTATAGCAGATTTAAAAACTATGCCACATATGTTGATTGCTGGCGCTACAGGTTCAGGTAAGAGTGTTTGTATAAATAGTATTATAACTAGTATTATGTATAAAGCTTCACCAGAAGATGTGAAGTTTGTACTAATAGACCCTAAAGTAGTTGAATTAGGAAATTATAATGGAATACCACATATGTTGATTCCTGTTGTAACTGAGCCATCTAAGGCGGCGGCAGCATTGAATTGGGCTGTGGCAGAAATGACCGATAGATATAAGAAATTTGCCGAAAATGGTGTTAAAGATTTATCAGGTTACAATAAAATGGTTATGGAAAACCAAGATAAAGGAGAGAAACTACCTCAGATAGTAATAGTAATAGACGAATTGGCAGATTTAATGATGGCATCTCCATCTCAAGTGGAAGAAGCTATATGTAGACTGGCACAAATGGCAAGAGCTGCAGGCATGCACTTAATCGTTGCGACTCAAAGACCGTCTGTAGATGTTATAACTGGAGTAATAAAAGCAAATATACCTTCAAGAATTGCATTTGCTGTATCTTCTCAATTTGATTCAAGAACAATACTTGATATGTCTGGTGCAGAAAAATTAGTTGGAAAAGGTGATATGCTGTTTAGTCCTATTGGTTCAGGAAAGCCAGTTAGAGTTCAAGGTACATTTATTTCAGAAGAAGAAGTCAATAATGTTATAAATTATGTGAAGAATCAAAAGATATTAAGTTCTGAAAACAACGAACTTGATATATTAAAATCTATAGAAAAAATAGATGAAGCAAAAGAGATAGAAAACGATACAGATGAGCTTTTAAATGAAGCTGTAGAACTTGTAGTGGGAACGAAACAAGCTTCTGTTTCAATGTTGCAAAGAAGATTCAGAATAGGTTACAATAGAGCCGCAAGAATAATCGATACTATGGAGAAAAAAGGTGTTATTGGACCTGCAGATGGCAGTAGACCAAGACAAGTGATTTGGTCTCAAGAAGAATTTGAAAAAACAAAGGCTGAAATGATTTCAGATGGAGAAAATTATTAAAAATGAATGTATATATAGAAACTTTGGGTTGTCCCAAAAATGAAAATGACAGCGAACTTGTTGTAGGTTTGTTGGAAAGAGAAAATCATAAAATAGTATTAACACCTGAAGAAAGTAATATGATTATTGTGAATACTTGTGGATTTATAAACGATGCAAAAAAAGAATCAGTTGAAAAAATACTTGAAATGGCATCTTTAAAAGACATTTATAATATTGATATATTAGCGGTAACTGGTTGTTTATCAAAAAGATATGAAAAGGAACTTTTTAAGGAAATACCAGAAATAGATATACTTTTAGGCGTAAATGAGTATTATGAAATCAATAAGATAATAGAAGATTTTAACGATAATAAAATTAAAAGTTTAGATTATAGATTTTCTAAAGTGAGAGAAGCTGATAAAGAATTTTTAGAAATAGATGATAGAGTCTGTAAAAAGGATAATTTTTCTGCAACTTTAAGAATAGCAGAAGGTTGTGATAATACTTGTGCATATTGTGTAATACCAGAGATTAGAGGTCATTACAGAAGTAGAAAGTTAGAAAACATAGTAAAAGAAGGAAAAAAATTGGCTGATGAAGGTGTAAAAGAATTGATTTTGATTGCACAGGATGTTACAGCCTACGGCTTAGATATTTATGGAAAATATGAGCTACCTAAATTGATAGAAGAACTGTGTAAAATAGATAAAATCAAGTGGATTAGACTTATGTATTGCTATGAAGAAAGAATTACAGATGAATTGATTGAAGTTATGAAAAATCAGGATAAAGTCTGTAAGTACATAGATATACCTCTGCAACATGGAAGTAATAAAATTTTAAAATTAATGAGAAGAAGATCCACAGAACAAAGTATTAGAAGAAAAATAGCTAAGCTTAGGGATGCAATACCAAATATAAGCATAAGAACAACTATAATAACAGGTTTTCCAGGAGAAACTGTTAAAGAATTTCAAGAGTTGACTAATTTTATTAAAGATATGAAGTTTGACAGGTTGGGAGTATTTGCATATTCTAAAGAAGAAAATACAGTAGCTGGGAAAATGAAGCCTCAAGTGAGAAGTGATGTTAAAGAACGTAGAAAAAATCTTTTGATGCAAATGCAGATGGAAATATCATTAAAATTAAATCAGGCTAAAATTGGTCAAATTTTAGAGGTTGTGGTAGAAGATTTCTTAGAAGATGGGTCTTATTTGGGAAGAACAGAATTTGATGCACCTGAAATTGATAATGGAGTAATATTTGAATCTGAGAATGATTTGCAAATTGGAGAAATTGTAAAGGTTAAAATTACAGATGCCTTTGATTACGATTTAGTAGGGGAAGAAGTAGTCTAATAGTAGAAAGGGAAAAAGGTGAAATATGAATTTACCAAACAAGTTAACTGTAGCGAGAGTTATAGCAGTACCTATTTTTATAATACTTTATATGCAAAGTTTTTATTTAGCCAGTGCAGTATTATTTGTTGTTGCTTCTATTACCGATTATTTTGACGGTATGTTAGCAAGAAAATACAATTTAATAAGTAATTTTGGTAAGATAATGGACCCTTTAGCAGATAAAATATTGGTTTATTCTGCCCTTGTACTTTTAGTTGGAGATAAAGTTATAGCGCCTTGGATACTTGCTGTGATATTAACTAGAGAATTTACTGTAGGTGGTATGAGAACAGTTGCAGCAGCAGATGGTATAGTAATAGCGGCAGGAATTAGTGGTAAAGTAAAAACTGTACTTCAAATGATTGCAGTACCTATTTTAATTGTTTGTAGAATAGCATACACAAATATTGATGCTGATATTATGATAATGATTTTAGATGTTTTACAACCTATAGGTATGTGGTTGTTTTATATTTCTTTTGTAGCTACTATATATTCTGGAATTGAATATGTTTGGAAGAATATAAATGTATTTAAAAAGTAATCGATTTATAAATTAAAAGATGTTAGTGATTAAACAGGAGCTTATTATCTATGAAAAGCAAGTTGGGAGAAATTGAAATATTAAGAGGTATAGCTGCAATATTAGTTGTTTTAATACATATTTCTGCTACTCCACTAGTAACATTAGAAAATGTAAAATATTTTTTGTTATTTGATATTGTATCTTCCTTTTCAAAATGTGCAGTATATACATTTATCTTTATAAGTGGATTGTTGCTGATGCACAAGTACGTAGATCAAGATATAAAGTATTTTGATTTTATAAGAAAAAGAGGGATAAAAGTTCTGGTACCTTATGTAGTTTGGTCAACATTATATTATGGGTATTTTATCGTAAATGGATTTTATAAATTTGATTTAGTTTTTTATATTAAGAATATCATTGCAGGAGGGCATTTGTATCACTTGTATTTTGTAGTGATAATTTTGCAATTCTATTTATTGTTTCCATTATTTAAACATTTAGTGAAAAAATTTGATTTTAAAATCTTACTTCCGATTAGTTTGACTGTGAATATTTTATTTACGTTAGTGCAGATTCCTTTGAAAGATAGAATATTTGTAAGTTATTTATGTGTCTTTATGATAGGTTGTTACGCAGGGAAAAATTTAAAAGTTTTTTTAGAATATATTAATAAATATAAGATTTTGTTAGTAACTGGATTTTTAAGTGTTTTAATTGTTTTTAATTATGCACAGTATGTTTTGTTTTTTAAGAAAGCTGTATTTGAACCTCTAACATTCACTGTTTTATTTATTGCTGTTGGAATTTTAGGAGCTTTATTTTATCTTTACATTAGCTGTGTTATAAATGAAAAAACACAATTTCTGAATAATGCTTTAAAAGAAATAAGTAAAGGTTCTTTTTATATTTATTTAGCTCACCCATTGATTATACTAGTAGTAGAACAAGCTCTTGCAAACTATTTGAATATAGGTGTGTTGCAAATAAGCTTTATTTCTCTTGTGGGAATTATAGTAACAGTATTTCCTTTATCAATACTTTATAATCGCTTGAAATCAAAGATTGTTTTCAATAAAATCAATGGTTAAATCGGTGATTTCTTTTCTAGTTTTCTTGTCAGAGGGGATTAACCCGTGATTAGCTTTTTTAACAATGTGATATTTAAAAGGAATTTTTTCAGTTTTAAGTATTTCTACTAAATCTTCACTATCTTTTATACTTACTACAGTATCTGCATCTCCATGGAAAACTAAAATAGGTATATCTTGAGAAAATTTACAGTTTATCGGACTATACATTTTTAGTTTTGCTATATGGTCTATTGGATTTTCTTCAAAATACTTATCTAACTTGGTAGGTGCAGACAAATCTACAATACATTTTACAGTAGGTAATTTACTACCGAGTTTATTTTTATATAGATATATAGACTCAGATGAGTTGATTAAATTTTTAGAAATAAGATTACGATCATCTAAATTTTCCGATGATAAAATCGAAAGGCAACCGCCAGCAGATGTTCCAATTAAGGCAATTTTTTCAGAATTTAATCCATAATTTTTTCCGTTTTCTTTTAGCCAAACAAGGCAATCTAAAACATCTTTTATATTTGTAGGAAATTTATGATTGTCATCAATTAGCGTATATTCTAAAGAAACAACAGCAACACCTTTTTGTAAAAGTGTAGGAACAGTATTTTTTCTAGTAGCTTTCAAAACATCTTTTTTATCGCCTCTAATAAAACTGCCGCCATGAATAAACAAAACAGTAGGGTATGTATTATTTTGTTGATTAGAAGGCAAAAATATATCTAGTTTTAAATTTGAACCCATAGAGTCTTGTTTATAAGCTATATCTTTATACGATATTAGAGAATCATATAAAGTATTTTTTTGATTTGAATTTTTATCGTTGTCGTTATAATTGCTAAAATAATTGCAACTTGACAAGAGAAAGATTGTTGAAATTAAAACGATTATACATAATATTGTTTTTTTAAAAGTTAATATCATATTAAAAACTCCATAAAATAAGACACGAAAACTATAAAGTAATTATAAAATAAAATAGAAAAATTTTCAAATGCCCTTGACTTTAATGTAAAAAAATGGTAATATAGTTTTAGCTTTGGAAAACAAATAAAATATATAAATTTTACATAAAAATAATTGACCAAATTAAAAATTTAGGTTATTATATAAAAAAGAACAAATGTTCACAAAGGAGGCAACTAATAATGGCAAATGTTAAAACAAATATAAATGATAATGTAAATAGTGATAAAGAAAAAGCTTTAGAAGCTGCAATGGCACAGATTAAAAAGAATTTTGGACAAGGTGCAATAATGACTTTGGGAGATGAATCGGCAAAGTTGAATATAGATGCTATATCTACAGGCTCTATAAGTTTAGATTTAGCTTGTGGGATAGGTGGAGTACCTAGAGGACGTATAGTAGAAATATACGGACCTGAATCTTCAGGTAAAACAACTTTGACACTTCATATGATTGCAGAAGCACAGAAAAAAGGTGGCAAGGCTGCATTTATTGACGCTGAACATGCTTTAGACCCTGAATATGCTAGAAATTTAGGTGTTGATGTAGATAATTTAATCGTATCTCAACCAGATACAGGGGAACAAGGTTTAGAAATTTGTGAAATGTTGGTAAGAAGTGGTGCATTAGATATTGTGGTAGTTGACTCAGTAGCAGCATTAGTTCCTAGAGCAGAAATACAAGGCGATATGGGGGATAGTCATGTAGGTTTGCAGGCGAGATTGATGTCTCAAGCTTTGAGAAAACTAGCAGGTATTATCAATAAATACAATACATCTGTTATATTTATAAATCAGTTGAGAGAAAAAATTGGTGTTATGTTTGGGAATCCTGAAACTACAACTGGTGGACGTGCTTTGAAATTCTATTCAACTATGCGTTTGGATGTAAGAAAAGTAGAAAGTATCAAATCTGGAGATGAAGTTTTGGGAAGCAGAACAAAAGTAAAAATCGTAAAAAATAAAGTTGCACCACCTTTCAAGATTGCAGAATTTGATATTATGTACGGTAAAGGTATTTCTAAAGAGGGCGATATCTTAGATGTAGCTGTTGAAAATAAGATAATTGAAAAAGCGGGATCTTGGTATAGCTTTGAAGGAAATAGGCTAGGACAAGGTAGAGAAAATGTGAAAAATTATCTTTTAGAAAATATCGATATTCTTAACAAGGTAGAAGATTTAATTATAAATAAACTGAATAAAAAAGATGATGATTTGAAAGTTGATGAAGATGGTGTTGTTTTAGAGTAGTTAAATTATCTTGGATAAAATAAGCATATCTTCGGAAATTGAGAAAGTTTTAATTGAAATCAACGATAAATACTTATTAGGAATATAAGAATAATAAATATAAAATAAAATGTGTTTTAATTATTGACATAGTGCTGATGATATGGTATTATTTGATGATGTAAGCCGCACTGATAGGGTATTAAATAGATGAAAATCTTACCCTAAAGGCGAGACTGGAAAGAGGAGGTTAAGAATATTATGTATGCAATTATTGTAACAGGTGGAAAACAGTACAAAGTACAAGAGGGAGATACGCTTAGAGTAGAAAAGCTTGATGTAGAAGAAGGTAAAAAGTTTAAATTTGATAAAGTTCTTCTTATAAATGATGGCAAGACTGTTAAAGTGGGTAGCCCTTATGTAGAAAACGGTAATGTTTCAGCAAAAGTTATTTCTCACGGTAAAGGTGAAAAAGTAGTAATCTTTAAGTATAAAGCTAAGAAAGACTACAGAAAAAAACAAGGTCATAGACAGCCTTATACAGAAGTAGTTATTGAAAAAATATCTGCAAGAAAACCTAGAAGAACTAAAGCTGAAATAGAAGCTGAAGCACAAGCAGAAGAAAAATAAGAAGAAATGTAAATTTCGTTTATTGTCAAATACACTATATGTTTAGTGATTAAATAAGAGGAGGTGAGTTCCATGGCAAGTAAAAAAGGAGTAGGTAGTTCTAAGAACGGTAGAGATAGTCAGTCCAAGAGATTGGGCGTTAAAAGAGGAGATGGACAGTATGTAAGTGCAGGAAGCATTTTAGTACGCCAAAGAGGAACAAAATTTCATCCAGGAACTAATGTAGGTATTGGTGGAGATGATACTTTGTTTTCAAAAATTGATGGAGCTGTAAAGTTTGAAAGATATGATAAAACAAGAAAACAAGTCAGCGTTTATCCTCAAGAAGCTTAGAAGTATTTAATTTAATTATAAAGAATTATGCAAAGCCCCTATTATTTTATAGGGGCTTAGTTTTTAGAAGAAATGAGGTTTGAAATGTTTGTTGATAGAGCCAAAATTAAAATAAAATCAGGAAAAGGTGGCAATGGTGCTGTTACATTCAGAAAGGAACCTTTCGTACCTGAAGGTGGACCAGATGGTGGCGATGGAGGAAAAGGTGGAGATGTTATTTTCTTAGCAGATGATAGTTTGAGAACTCTGATGGATTTTCGCTATAAGAGAAAATATGAAGCTGAAAATGGACAAGACGGTATGAGAAGAAAGCGTTTTGGAAAAAAAGGTGAAGATTTAATAATTAAAGTACCGCCAGGAACAGTTGTAATAGACGAAAAAACAGGGCTTGCTATGAAAGATTTAATAAATAGTGGAGATCAATTTATAGCTGCTAAAGGCGGAAAAGGTGGAAAAGGCAATGTCCATTTTAAAAATTCTGTAAGACAAGCTCCCAACTTTGCAGAATCGGGAGGATTTGCGAAGGAAAGAGATATTATTTTAGAAATGAAGTTAATTGCAGATGTAGGATTAGTAGGTTTCCCAAATGTGGGCAAATCAACTTTACTTTCTGTTACAACTAATTCAAAACCAAAGATTGCTGACTATCATTTTACTACTATTAAGCCTAATTTAGGAGTGGTATCACTTTTTAACGATGGATTTGTAATTGCTGATATAGCAGGAATAATTGAAGGTGCTAGTCAAGGGGCAGGTTTAGGTCATTTCTTTTTAAAGCATATTGAGAGAACTAAAGTTTTAATTCATGTTGTAGATGTTTCAGGGTCTGAAGGTAGAGATCCTATTGAAGATTTTGAAAAAATAAATCTTGAATTAAAAATGTACAATGAAAAATTAAGTGAAAAACCACAAATTGTAGCTGCAAATAAAATAGATATGATTGATGAAGACGATGAAAAATATATTGAATTTAAAGAGTATGTTGAATCTAAAGGCATAAAAGTTTTTCCAGTATCTGCACCAATAAATCTAGGAGTTCATGAATTGTTAGTTGAAGCAAATAAAATGCTAGAAGAAGTGGATAGAGAAGATAAAAAAGATTTAACTGTTGAATTCTTTGATTTTGAGTTAGAAGATAGCGAACCAGACTTTAAGGAAGTGTATGTCGAAAGAAAACCAGATGGTTCTTTTGAAGTTACAGGTAAGCAGTTAAGAAAAATATTTGATTCAACCAATTTCAATGATGGTGGCTCTTTGAGATACTTGCAAAAGTATATAGAGAAAAAAGGAGCTATTGATCAAATGAAAGAAATGGGTATGGAAGACGGAGATATAGTAAGAATATTTGATTTTGAATTTGAATATTTTGATGAATATTAATAAATGAATGTGTGATTTTGAGGTTATATATGGCAAAAAACTTTTCTGATAGCTCAGTTTATCTTTTTATAAAAATACATAAAAAGGCGATATTTAAAGTTTCTGTAGTTGTATTGATATTTTTAATATCTTTTACTGTGTTTGCCTTAAAAAGCAATAATAAAAAAAGTTTGGAAATACAGTTGACAAATTCTAATAACAATATAGAAGTAATGGCAAATGAAAATGAGGTTGCTCCTGCTGATTCTGAAATCGTTATACATATAGCGGGAGAAGTAGTGAATTCAGGGGTTTATAGAATCAATAAAAATGCAAGATTAGAAGACGTAATAAATCTAGCAGGGGGATTTACAGAAGAGGCATATCAAGAAAACTTAAATTTAGCTCGAAAGATGACAGACGGTGAAAAATTAGTAGTTTATAGTAAGGATGATATAGAAAAACAAGGAGATTCAGAAAATTCTGACAAAAGTGTGTACAAATCAGATATAATGGGTAAATATAATAATATAGATTTAATAAATATCAATACTGCAAGTTTGGAAGAGTTACAGACATTAAAAGGAGTAGGTCCGAAAACAGCTAAAAAAATAGTTGATTATAGAAATGAAAATTTATTTTCCAACAAAGAAGAAATTTTAAAAGTAGATGGTATAGGTCAAAAAACTTATGAAAAATTTAAGGATAAGATAACCACTTTTTAATTAAGTTTAAAAGAAAAAGGGGATAGGGAAATGAAAAATGAACATTTTGATTTAGAAAAAGATATTAAGGATATTTTAAAAAAATTACATATTCCATTTCATTTACAAGGTTACTACTATCTGATAGATGCAGTTGTTTTAATGGTGAAAAACAACTGGGATAATAAAGACTTGTCAAATAAGATTTATCCTATGATAGGAGAAAACAATGATACAAGTGCTAGAGCTGTTGAGAGGTCTATACGGTATGCAATAAAGTGGTCAGAAAATACAATGGAAAAAGTAGGCAGAAGAAGAATGTTCGAAGAAGGCGTAGAAGATATAAATGGTTTGAAATTTGAATTTTACGGTAGAAGAACTAATGAAAAAATAATTATGAGTATTTTGCAGGCATTAAATGTGAAAAATTAAGTAGTTATATGAAGAAATTGACATCTGCATATATTTTAATTATAATATTATTGAATTGTAAAACTTTTATAAATTATATAAGTTAATTTGAGGTGAGTAATTTGATATATGGATATGTTAGTATCAGTAGCCAAAATAAATTTAATTCAGAATCTTTGGAGGAACAAAGAAGAATTATAAACCAAAGATATCCTAGTGCTGAAATTATTGAAGAAAAATATTTAGTTATAAATGACAGACCTTTTTTAAATGATTGTATTGAAAAAATAAGAAGTGGAGACACTTTTGTTTTATGTTCTTTAGATAGATTGGCTTCAACTATTAAGGACGCTGTTTCTATTATTGAAAATTTGCAATCTAAAGGTGCTAGAGTGAATATAATAGATATGGGAATGGTAGATAACACATCTGCTGGTAAGAATATTGTAAGAATCTTAAATAAAGTTATTGATTTTGAAAAATCAATGGTTGTAGAAAGAACTCAAATCGGAAAGTCTTTTGCAAAACAAAATAAAAATTTTAAAGAGGGCAGACCAAGTAAATTTTCTGATGAGAAAATTAAAGAAGCGTTGAATATGTTGAAAAATAATAGCTATAAAGATGTAGAGCTTTTAACTGGAATCAGTAAAAGTACTTTAATTAGAGCTAAGAAAAAATATGAGGTAGAAGATTATGGTAGTGACACAAGCTCAAATTGAGCGTATAAATGAATTGGCAAAAAAAAGCAAAGAAGTTGGATTGTCAGAAGAAGAAAAAAAAGAGCAAAAAAAATTGAGAGAAATATACATAGAATCTTTTAAAGCTAATTTAAGGAGTCAACTAGATAATATTGAGATTGTAGATAAATAGATTGATTTTAAGCAGACGGTGGATTATCTACTGTCTTTTTTGCGTTGTGCACTTTAGTGGCGGTTAATCAAGCGATAGCGAAGATTAACAATCAACCACCGGCTATGCCGGTGTGTTTAAAAAGCTTTAGCTTCAAGCAAAAAAGTACCTCCTATGTTATGATAGATATGGTTCGCCAACCGTACTATCAAGATAAGGAGGTAATCCAAATGGATAATAATAGTTTATCACATACAACGTGGAA
>PDWI01019159.1_pt1 | contig 11789 bp, 11 predicted proteins | sample 1430891 | NCBI WGS metagenome assembly PDWI01 (sample SAMN01162508, study PRJNA174530) | Oral metagenome, whole genome shotgun sequencing project. | biome: Marine environment; feature: Marine mammal; material: Swab sample of the gingival sulcus; isolation source: swab sample of gingival sulcus...
TCAAATATAATAATTTATTTTTTTAAAATAAAATCTTTAACATTAAAATATGGAAAAATCGAAAAGTATTATTTTAGTACCATACGAATTTACAGAAGTTGCAGGATATGCTGTAGAACATGCTGTGGTATTTGCTGAACGAACAAAGTCGTCTATTTATTTATTAAATATAGTAAAAAGTAAAAACGACATTTCAGATACTCTAATAAAATTAAAAGAAAAAGCTGATTATTTTTCTCAAAAGTTTAATATTGAAGTGGTTGCTAAAGTTAGGGTTGGAAGTATTTTTTCAACAATTAATATAGCAGCTCAAGAGTTTGACTCTCTTTTAATAGTTATGGGGACTCATGGAATTCGAGGTTTGCAAAAACTTACGGGTAGTTGGGCTTTAAAAGTTATTGTAGGTTCAAAAATACCATTTTTTGTAGTTCAAGCTCCTCCTAAAAAAAATGAAGATAAAAAATTTGTTTTTCCGGTAAATTATAAGGCGGAAAACAAAGAAAAACTTGCTTGGGTTGAAGTTATTGCAAAAATATTTAATACAAAAATATATTTCTTTACTGCAAATGCCAGTAATAAAACATTTGAACGGAAAACTAAAGCTAATTTAATTTTTGATAAGAACTTTCTAAAACGAAAAGGCATTCCTTTTGAGTTAGCCAGTGCTTCCGGTAAAAAATCTTTTTCTACGGAAACAATCGAGTATGCAAAGTCTATTGATGCGGATGGTATATTCATTTTAACAACTCGCGATATAGCATTTCATGATTATATGCTTGGAGCTAATGAGCAGCAAATAATTGCTAATGAAGAAAAGTTACCTATTTTGGTTATTAATCCAAGAACAGATTTAATGAAGCTTGGATACGCTAATTTTTAAAGATATTAATTATAAAACAAAAAAGCTGTTCCTCAGAACAGTTTTTTTTATGATTAATTATTAATTTTAAAAAAAGAAGGTGTCCAAAAAGTTGATATTATATACAAGAAAAAATATTATTATTTTTTAGATGATTAGACCTCAGGGGTTTTCAAAAACCCTGAGGTCTTTTTTTAATATATTTCTTATATTTTATTTTTTTTAAGACACCCTCTTATTATATAAATTAAATTATAAATTAATCAACACTTTCCATTGATTTTTCAAGAGCTTTAGCATGATTAATAAATTCTTTAGCAGTCATTTCTTTAACATATATTAATCCGTGACTAGCTCTAATTTTAGCATCTTTATTTTCGTAGAAATAATCTTTGCCCATTAGGTATTGAATATCATTTAACTGATTTACCCAATTACGTTGAGCTAATGCGCTAAACTTACCATCTAATTCAGGACTTGGGAATGAGGCATTAACCTGACTTAAATAACAATCTGTAAATGATTTATCTAATACATCTAAAGCATTTAAGCTAACAGGAACTATCATTTTAACATCCGAAGGTTGGAATTTAAACCACACGTTTCTGTATCCCCAAATTTTTATATTGCTTAAGTCTTCTTGTTTATCCCATTCTCTAACAGCATCCGCAATTATTTGAAGAACTTTATAGTGGGTGTCAGGACCACTACCTTCCGGATCTAATGCTAAACTTATAATATTAGGTCTAATTTTTTTAAATTCATCAAGAATAAGGTTTACATCTTTGCTGTTATCGGGTTTTTCGGCGAATAAGCTACTTGTATAGAAACCTAAACGAAGATGATGTACATGACTTACCTGAACACCGGAATGAGCCCAAATTAATTCTTCTTCGAATTCTCTGATTCTTCCTTTTAGTTTTTGAATGCCAACAGAATTTTTCTCGCCATCGTAGCATCCGCTAAGTTCTGTTAATATAGAATCTATAGTAGTTCTTAAATCGTTAATTGATTTACATTCCCATATTTCAACTATAGCTCTGACTACTCTATGGCATAAACCTCTTAATTTCTGGTTAGGATCATCTGAAGCTACTTTTATAAGATAATGATAAACATCTTTATCCTTTTTCTTAGTGTATCCTGTCTCAAAGAAATCAGGGTAGTTAACCATTTGAATTTTACCTTCATTTAATAATTTTTTTGTAGCATTAAGAGTAGAAGCTACAAAATGATTTGTTACGGAATTAAATCCTGAAGTTGCAACTGTAAAATACGATTCGTTAGAATTTTCGCGTAATAATCTATTAGTGTAAGGTAATAAACCTAAAGCAATATCATCATGGTGAGGTCCTGTGTGATAATAAATTTCATTTTTTCGGCTTTTTAAGCCATATTGAATTTTAGCATCAATTTTATCAATTACATCTTTTACGGTTTGTAATGAAAGATTTGGAATTAATTTACAGTATTCGTCGTTTTGTAAATCGCTAAGTTCTAATTTAGGACCGTATTTATTTATTTTTTTACATAGTTCAATAATAGCTCGTTCTATTTTTTCTTCGGTCCATTCACCTGTTTTAAAATATTTATCTACACTGTCCTTTAGCTTTACGGCAGCTCCGTTAGTAATATAAAATCTACTATTAGGTATTTTTTGTAGAACAGTTGTTGGATATAATACAGAAGGTTCGTTTTCCAAAGCATCTTTTAATACATCGGCATTAGCTTCTCCTGCTACAAATATAATTGCTACTGCATCTTTTTTATGAACTATAGTATCTAATCCTATTGTAATAACCAAGCGCTTGCGAGAAACCTCAATACCACCAAGGTCTGTTGCTGCTTGTGCTTGAGTTTCGTAATTGGTGCCGGTTAATCGAGTAGTAGAAAAATGGTCGGAACCGCGAGTGTTGTATGCTACGTGACCATCAGGACCTATAGTGCCAAGGAAGAATCCTATACCACCTTTTTCTCTAATGTTTTTTTCATAATTAGCACACCAATCATCAATCATGAAAATACTTTCTTGCTGTAATTTTTCTTCTTGAGTTGTTACATCTTTATTTCTAAGAGATAAATCCACTTCATTATTAGGGAATATTTCGCTAAATGTTTTGCCTTCTGCTAATGGAATTTCATTACAATTAATCAATAAAGCTTTATTAGGATCTAATCCGAAACCTTTGATGTATTGTTCGTTTACATAATAGTAAGAACTATTGTGCTGAGAAGAATTAATAGGGTAGAATTCGTCCATTTGAACAAAGTGAAGATTCTTTAGAGAAGGTTTCTCTTTAACGGTTAACCCGTTTTTTTCTCTAATTCTTTGAACTCTTTCGGTATCCCAATTTTCCAAAATATATTTGGTCCAATGGATAAAGTGTTGAGCTGTTTTCCCTATAGGTAAACTAATAACTCCATCCGGATTTTCAGCTACCCACTCAATGAATCTTAAAGCAGTGAAGAATCCTAATTTAGGAAAACTGTCTACTGTAATATAAGGCACTTTAGTAGTTGTGTCTTTTATTTCAGACTCTTTAAGAAAGTGTTTTTCAACATTTGTAAATTTCATGACTTTACTTTTTTATTAATAGATTTATTTTTATTTAAACAATTTATGTACTTAATAATTTATCAAATGCTACAGTAGCAGCACCTAATGTTCCGGAATCTTTTCCCAGAGTTGATATTTTCACCGAAGTATTTTCTCTTAATTTTGGCATACAATAAGTTAATAGAGCTTGTTGTATCGGAGTTGTTAGGTATTCTCCTGCCTGAGATACTACACCTGTTAGTATAATTAATTCGGGATTTAGTATATGCACTAAATAAGAGATTCCTTTTCCTAACATTTTACCTGTTTCCTTAATTATTCTTAAAGCTAATAAATCTCCCATTTTACCGGCTTCAATTATATCGTCAAGATATATTTTATTGTTATTTTCTTTATATTTTTGTGTTAATAAAGTTTTTTCATTGTTTTTTATAGCATATTCTGCTTTTTTTATCATGGCTCTTCCTGATGCTACGGTTTCTAAACATCCTGTTTTTCCGCAAGTGCAAAGTTCATCACTTTCGTTATTTGCCGTATGACTAAATTCACCTGCAAAACCACTAGAGCCCTTATATAATTGACCGTTTAGAATCATTCCCATACCTACGCCCCAACCAACCTGAATAACTAAAGTGTTGCCATTAACAATTGCTTGTCCGTGACGAAGTTCTGCTAAAGCTAAAGAGCGTGAATCATTTTCTATATAAACCGGTAATTCAAGCTTTTCAGAAAAAACTTTACTGATAGGTTGTGATAATTTTGTAAAATATGTATGACTAATACCTGCATCGGAATCAATTAATCCCGGTATATCTATACCTACAGCTATTATTTTATTTATGTTTATATTGGTTTCTTTTATAATTTTTTTAACATGATTACATACAATATTTACATATTCTTCTGTATCTTGTAGTGAAATTACTTTGCTTATTTTCTCTGATATGTTGTCAAATTTATTATTGTAAATACTTATTTCGTATTTGTTTTGACTTATGTTAATACCAATTAAATATAAAGAGTTATGAACTAACTGATACATGTTGGGTCGGCGTCCTCCAATTGATGCTCCTTTTATTGTTAGTTCTACGTATCCTTCTTCTATTAATTCGTTTAAATAATTACGAATAGTTGGAAAACTTAAATTTAATAATTTAGATAATTCTACACCAGTTAACATGCCCATTCTGTAAAGATATTTTATTATCTGCTTTTTATTCAGAAATTTTTTCTTTTCAGAACCACTTAAATTATTTTGTATGTCGAAACTCCAATAATCCATAAAATAACCAAATACTTTTGAAAAAAAATTAAAAAGTTTTTCTTATTTAGAAAAAAACTACTGTTATTTTATTTAGACTAAAGATGAATAATAAACTTGTAATTTATTTGTTGTAAGCTGTTTATAAAAATAAAATTACTAATTTACTCGAAAAATTCTTAAACGAGACAAGAAATGAAAGAATGAAGACAGAAGATTGAATATTTACGAATGTAGATTTTCTATTGATGAATTTAAAAAATAAGGAAACAAGACATATTTCACCAATCATTCATCGCCAATCATTCATCGCCAATCGTAAATCGCCAATTATAATTCGTTATTATTATTTTTTTATAAAAAAACTATTTATTTAACTAAGAGTGTTATTTGAATTTATTCTATATATAAATAAGCTATTATTGCAAACTCTACTTTACACTAACATTCAGTTATTTGTAAAGTCTGAATAGCATTATTTTATAGAAATAATTATGGCAAATTATAAAACTATAAAGCATTCAGGGTTAATTTACAGTATTAATGGTTCTAAAATCAAAGTACAAATAAATCAGGAGTCAGCTTGTGCTTCGTGTCATGCAAAAGGAGCATGTACAGTATCAGATGTAAAAGAAAAGCTGGTTGATGTATATACCTCAGGGCAAGATAATTTAAGAGTTGGGGAACATGTAGTTATTGAGGGGCGTCAATCTTTAGGCTTACAGGCTGCAATATTTGCTTATATAGTTCCACTTTTTTTAGTGGTAATTACTTTGTTTATTGTTAGTTCTCTAACAAGTGACGAAGTAGTAGCCGGTGTTTCTTCATTATTAATATTAATACCATATTATATATTATTGAAATTTCTTACACCTATATTTAAAAAGAAATTTCTTTTTACATTAAAGAATTAAAAGGAACATAAATAAATATATTAATAAAGATGAATACTTTAATAATAACTATTTTAACGCTCGGAGCTCTTGGAGCAGTTGCTGCTTTAGTTTTATACTTTGTAGCACAGAAATTTAAGGTTTTTGAAGATGAGCGTATAGATTTAGTAGAAGAAGTATTGCCTTCGGCAAATTGTGGGGGATGTGGTTTCCCCGGATGTAGAGCTTTTGCAGAGGCTTTAGTTAAAGCAGATGATATTTCTTCGTTGAATTGCCCTGTAGGGGGAGCACCTGTAATGGCACAGGCAGCAGAAATTTTAGGTAAAGAAATAACAGAGGCTGATCCTCTTATTGCAGTTGTACGTTGTAATGGTACTTGCGAAAATCGACCTAAAATTAATAAGTATGACGGAGCGGGAACATGTGCAATTGCAGCAGCTACTTATGGAGGCGACACCGGATGCTCATTCGGTTGTTTAGGCGAGGGCGATTGTGTAGCAGCATGTGACTTTGATGCTATTCATATGGATGTTACAACGGGATTGCCTGTTGTAAATGATAAATGTGTGGCTTGTGGAGCATGTGTTGAGGCTTGTCCTAAAAATATTATTGAATTGCGAAAACGAGGAAAGAAAGAACGTCGTATATTTGTATCTTGTGTTAACGAAGATAAAGGAGCGGCTGCCAAAAAAGCTTGTTCTGCTGCATGTATCGGATGTAGTAAGTGTTTTAAAGAGTGTCCGTTTGATGCAATTACCATGAAAAATAATTTAGCTTATATTGATCATACTAAATGTAAGTTATGTAGAAAATGTGTTATTGTTTGTCCTACTCAGGCAATACATGAAATAAATTTTCCACCAAGAAAACCAAAACCGGAAAAACCAAAACCGGCAGTTAAACCTAAAGTAGTGGATAAAACAAATTCTGCTGAGGTTAAACCTAAAGTTTCAACAAAAACTGTTTCTGACATCAAAGTAAAAGAAAAAGAGGTTTCTTCAAAAGTTGATGTAAAGGAGAAAGTAGTAAGTAATTCTGTGAAAAAAGTAACAGAAGAAAAACCTGAATTGAGTGCTTTGGAAGAAGAAATTAAATCAAAAACAAAATCTTCGGAGCCCGTTAAGGAAAATATAAAGCAAGAAAAGAAAGAAGATGTTGTTGAGCAAAAAGTTGAAACTAAAGAAGAAGTAAAAAAAGAAAACTTAAATGAATCTTTAAAGGAGACTAATGAAAAAGATAAGTTAACTTTAGAGAATAAAAATAAGGAGGAATAAAAGTGTTAAAAACATTTTCGTTAGGAGGTATTCATCCACCTGAAAATAAATTTTCGGCTGGAAAAAAAATAGAAGCTATTCCTGTACCCAAACAGGTATCTATTCCAATAGCTCAACATATTGGAGCTCCCGCTTCTGTAGTTGTTAAGCGTGGCGATCAAGTTAAAGTGGGGACTGTAATAGCTAAAACGGCAGGTTTTGTTTCTGCAAATATACATTCTTCGGTATCCGGAAAAGTATTTAAAGTAGATGATATTGTTGATGCCAGCGGTTATAAAAAAACTTCTGTAATTATCAATGTTGTTGGCGATGAATGGGAAGAAGATATTGATTGTTCCGAAGAGTTAAAAAAGGAAATTATTCTTGAACCAAAAGAAATAGTTGCTAAAATTGGCGATGCCGGAATAGTGGGGCTAGGGGGTGCTACATTTCCTGCTCATGTAAAACTTTCGGTGCCACCGGGTAAAACATGCGATGTGTTAATTATTAATGCAGTAGAGTGTGAACCTTATCTTACTGCCGACCATCAGTTGATGATGGAAAAAGGCGAAGAAATTTTAGTAGGAGTTAGCATTTTAATGAAAGCTCTTAGTGTTGATAAAGCTATTATCGGTATTGAAAATAATAAACCGGATGCTATTGAGCATATGACTGAATTGTCGGCTAATTATAATGGAGTTACAATTCAGCCTCTAAAAGTGCAATATCCTCAGGGAGGTGAAAAGCAACTTATTGATGCTTGTATTAAAAGACAAATTCCTTCGGGTAAATTACCTATTGAAGTGGGGGCTGTAGTTCAAAATGTAGGAACTGCATTTGCTGTGTATGAGGCAGTGCAAAAAAATAAACCTTTGATAGAGCGTGTGGTTACCGTTACAGGTAAGTCTATGAGCAAGCCGGCTAACTTTTTAGCTAGGGTAGGTACTCCTATTGGTGTACTTATTGATGCGGCAGGAGGTTTGCCCGAAGATACAGGTAAAATAGTGGGCGGAGGTCCTATGATGGGTAAGGCTCTTGTTAATACTGATATTCCTGTTACTAAAGGTAGTTCCGGAGTACTGATTATAAGAAACGAAGAAGCTACTCGCGGTGTAGTTGAGAATTGTATTAAATGTGGTAAATGTGTTCGTGTTTGTCCTATGGGATTAGAACCTTTCTTGTTGGCAAAAATAAGCGAGCGTTCTTTATGGGACAAGGCTGAAGAAGAACTTGTTATGGATTGTATAGAGTGTGGCTCGTGCAGTTATACTTGTCCGTCGAATAGGCATTTACTTGATTATATACGCTTAGGAAAAGCCAAAGTAGGGCAAATAATGAGAGCCAGAAGATAAATGATAATTAAGAATTAAAAAAATAAGAATTAAGATGAAAGACTAAGTTGTTTTTTATTTGGTCTTTCGACTTTAGTTAACAAAAAAAATATAATATGAGCACATTAACTATTTCACCATCTCCTCATGTACACAGTGGTGATAGCGTGAAAAAAAATATGTATGCAGTTATTATTGCTTTAATACCTACATTGTTTGTTTCGATATACAATTTCGGATTAGGTGCTGTTGTAATTGTATTAACATCGGTTTTAGCTTGTGTGGTTTTTGAACATCTTATTCAAGTTTATCTTTTTAAAAGAAAAACTACAATAACCGATGGTTCTGCCATTATAACGGGCTTATTATTGGCATTTAATGTACCAAGTAATTTACCTATTTGGATTTTGCTTATTGGTGCATTGGTAGCTATTGGTATAGGTAAAATGACTTTTGGAGGTTTAGGTAATAATCCGTTTAATCCTGCCTTGTTGGGACGTGTATTTTTATTAATTTCTTTTCCTGTTCAAATGACATCGTGGCCGGTAGCTAAAGTTTTACCTTTTTCGTATGTTGATGTAACTACAGCTGCTACTCCATTGGGAGTAATGAAAGAAGCTATCAAAAGTAATAACGGTTTGTTACCGGTTGGTATAATGGATAAAATACCAAGCTATCGAGATATGTTTTTAGGTCTTGAAGGCGGAAGTATGGGAGAGATGGCAGGTATTGCCATTATTATAGGATTAATTTTTATGATTTGGAGAAAAGTAATAACATTGCATATTCCATTGTCTATTATAGGTACTGTGTTTGTTATTACAGAAATATTATATCTTGCAAATCCAATGCGTTTTGCACCGCCTATGTTTCAGTTATTGTCGGGAGGATTATTATTAGGTGCTGTATTTATGGCAACAGATTATTCCAGTTCACCCATGACTCGTAAAGGAGATATAATATTTGGTGTGGGTATAGGTGTTATTACTGTTGCAATTCGTATATTCGGAGCTTATCCCGAAGGAATTTCTTTTGCAATTCTTATTATGAATGCATTTGTACCTTTAATTGATAAATATGTTAAACCTAAACGCTTTGGTGAGGTTGTTGCCAAAGCAAAAAAATAGAATAAAATGGCAAAGATAGAATCGTCATTAACGAATATGTTATTGGTTTTGGTTGTTATTACCGTTGTCTCGGGAGGTGTTTTGGGTGCCGTATATACAGCCACTAAAGCTCCTATAAAAGCTGCAAAGTTAGCAAAACAAAAAAAAGCAATATCTTTTGTAGTTCCCGGCTTTACTAACAATCCTATAGATGAGATGTATAAATTACCTACTCAATTGGGATTTGAATTAAAAGTTTTTCCTTGTAAAAAAGATGATAAATTAATTGGTTCGGCTATCGAAACAATGACTAAAAATGGTTTTAACGGTAATATTCGTATTATGGTAGGATTAAAACCTGATGGAACAATAATTAATTATAAAGTATTAGAGCATGCAGAAACACCGGGATTAGGTTCTAAAATGGATGCTTGGTTCAGAACAAATAAAAATAAACAATCTGTTTTAGGTGTTAATCCTAAAACTACAAAACTTATTGTATCAAAAGACGGAGGTGATGTGGATGCTATTACTGCTGCTACAATTAGTTCTCGTGCTTTCTTAGATGCTTTAAGTACTGCTTGTAAAACTTATAGTAAGTCATTAAAAAATAGAGATAATAACTCAAGTAATAACGAAGGAGGTGAAAAATGAGTAAAATGAAAACTTTTACAAAAGGATTTTTTAAAGAAAATCCGGTGTTTGTTCTTGTGTTGGGAATGTGTCCTACATTAGGAGTTACTTCGTCAGCCATTAACGGATTAGGAATGGGGTTAGCTACTACGTTTGTTCTTATATTGAGCAATGTTGTTATTTCAATGGTTAAAAATGTAATTCCCGATAAAGTAAGAATACCTGCCTTTATTGTTATTATTGCATCGTTTGTAACTATTGTACAAATGCTAATGGAGGCTTATTTGCCTGCATTGTATGAATCATTAGGATTGTTTATTCCTTTGATTGTGGTTAACTGTATTGTTCTTGGACGTGCCGAGGCTTTTGCATCTAAAAATAATATTTTACTTTCAGCTCTTGATGGTCTTGGGATGGGACTTGGTTTTGCTATGGCTTTGGTTATTCTGGGAAGCGTTAGAGAATTCTTGGGAAGTGGTAAAATATTTAATATTACTATTTTTCCTGAAGAATACGGAATACTTGTGTTTGTGTTAGCTCCGGGTGCTTTTATTGCTCTTGGATACCTTATTGCTATTATTAATCAACTAAAAAAAGCATAAAATGGAATACGTATTAATATTTATATCAGCTATATTTGTCAATAATATTATATTGGCTCAGTTTCTTGGTATTTGCCCGTTTTTAGGTGTTTCTAAGAAAATATCAACAGGTGTTGGAATGACGGGTGCTGTTACTTTTGTTATGGTAGTGGCAACTATTGTTACTTATTTGCTGCAAACATATGTGTTAGATGTTTTTAACGTTGGTTTTTTGCAAACTATTGCTTTTATCCTTGTGATTGCAGCTTTGGTGCAATTGGTTGAAATAATCTTAAAGAAAGTTAGTCCGCCTTTGTATCAAGCTTTAGGTGTTTTCTTACCTTTAATAACAACAAACTGTGCTATATTAGGTGTGGCCATTACAACTATTAAAAAAGAATATGACTTGTTGCATGCTGTGGCTTTTTCTTTTGCTACTGCAATAGGTTTTGGGCTGGCTTTAATAATTTTTGCAGGTATAAGAGAACAATTGGAATTGGTTGATTTGCCTAAAGGAATGAAAGGTACTCCTATTGCTCTTGTTATTGCAGGAATATTAGCTCTTGCTTTTATGGGATTTGCAGGACTTGTTTAATTAATTAAAAAATAAAATACCTACAAAATCCAGACGGAGAGAAAGGTATTTTTTGAAAAATATATTAAGTTTGTACATTATTAACCGATTTAAAATTAAATAATATGTTTAAGATATATTACAACCCAAGATGTTCTAAATGTAGAATGGGGTTACAATATTTAAAAGATAAATCAATTGATGCAGAGATAATCGAATATTTAAAATCTCCATTAACAAGAAAAGAATTATCTGATTTATTAGAAAAAGTAGGAAAACCTGCATTCGAAATGGTGCGTACTCATGAGGAATTATATAAAACAAAATATAAAGGCTTAGAATTAAGTAACGATGAGTGGATTGATATATTAACAGAAAATCCTAAGTTACTTAAACGTCCAATAGTTGAAATCGAAACTAAAGCAATCTGGGCTGTTCCTGCCGAAGAAATAGATAATTTGTTAGAGTAAGATTTTTAATATGAAAATATTTTTAAAGCCTCATGATTCATAATCATGAGGTTTTTTATTTAATTTGTAGATGAATAGTGCTTAAAAGTAAAACTCTTACAGCAATATACTATCCCTTATCTATCATAAAAAACTCATCTTAAATTTCCTGTATTTATAAAAAAAATCTTACCTTTGCATAAGTAAATAATCTTAATTATTGTATAGTCATGTATCTTGCCCCATTAAACTACGATAGATTTTTCAAGAAAGTTTTTTCGGACTTAGATAT
>PDWI01015362.1_pt1 | contig 11788 bp, 7 predicted proteins | sample 1430891 | NCBI WGS metagenome assembly PDWI01 (sample SAMN01162508, study PRJNA174530) | Oral metagenome, whole genome shotgun sequencing project. | biome: Marine environment; feature: Marine mammal; material: Swab sample of the gingival sulcus; isolation source: swab sample of gingival sulcus...
ATGCCCTGCTCTTCACGGTGCCGGCGCAGGGAATCCGCCCAGGCCGTGTAGCTGCCCACGGGCGGGCAGATGATGACGTACTCGAAGTCGGGCGTGCGGCCCTGGCCCGACGCCGGGTACTGGACCGCCGGCAGGCTGGTCTGGTTGACGAAGATGTCTTTCAGGATGGGATCGAACCAGCGGCTGCGCAGGCGATCCTCGCCGTAGTGCCCGTTGCCGCCCTCGAAGACCACCTCCAGCCGGATGTCGCGATGCACGACCAGTTCCTTGGTCACGGGGTTGTACTGGAATGGGGTCACGCCCAGCATGGCGGTGTTCACGCCACGGATGGGAGCGATGCCGTCAGCCACGACGGGACTGGCGGGATACAGGGCATCCTCGTTGTAGATGTCCAGGTTCCGCGTGAAATCCAGGGGGCCGGCGTCAGTGTCCAGGGGAATCACCGGAGCGGGAGCTAGGTCCACTCCGTAGTAGACCTCACGCCGGGAGTCGATCAGGCGCACCGTGGCGGTGGCGCCGCCGGGCAGAGCCACAAAGCGGCTCAGGCCGGGCAGATCGGGCGCGCCGGCGTCGTTGGGCAGCATGACGCCGGGCATCTTCACCGTGTTGGCGGTGCGGCCGTTGACATCCATCTGGCCCAAAGACCACTGGTCGAGCGAAAAATTCAGTTCGATGCGATCGGCCCCGGAGCGGGTCATCGTCAGGCCCGCGGGACCCCAGCCGTCGTCATACCGATGGGTCTGGGCATCCACCAGAGCCTGGGCCGCCGGCGCGGCGAAAAGAACGGCCAGCAGGCAAAGCCCCAGCACGGCAGCAGGCGCGAAATGGCGCAATTGGAACATGGTTCCCCCCTTAGGGAATGTGGAAAGAACACCTAGGCGAACAGATTCGGAAAGTTGACGGTAGCGATTCCCCGCCCCCGACAGCCCATGCGAACACATGGGCCCCTGACATCATCTGAGAATGGCAAGCCAACGAACCAACCCTGTAATTATGCCATATTTTGTTTTTTCTGTGGATAAAAACATCTATATATGTAGGCACTAGGTCACCGATCACTTAATCAACAAAGGCACTGTTAGATCAAAAATAAGAGACCAATGGCCACTTATTTTTAGTTTTTGGGGACTTTTTCCACTAATTCAAACTGCCCCGTCTCATCATCGAGATTGAAAACCTCGCCGGTCTCGATGATGTAATGCCAGCCCAGGATCTTCAGCGCCCCCGCCGCCACCCGTTGCTGGATGAAAGGGTAGGTCAGCAGATGCTCCATCTGCCGGCGCACATTCAGTTCCTCGGTCAGCCGTTCGCGCTGCGCCACGCTGCCCCCCTTCATCAGCTCCTGGACCTTGGCCGGCAAATCCTTGTTGATGGCCAGCCAGCGCTGCAGGTTGGGCATATCCGCCAGATCCTCCGGATCCGCGTGCAATGCCAGACAGCCGCCGCAGTTGCTGTGGCCGCAGACCAGGATGGTGTCCACATCCAGGACCGCCACCGCGTACTCGATGGTGCTGACGGTATCGATAAACTTCTCTGAAAGCGCGAAAGGCGGCACGATGTTGGCCACGTTGCGCACCATGAACAGCTCGCCCGGCAGGGTGTTGGTGATCAGGGTGGGCACCACCCGAGAATCGCTGCAGCCGATGAACAGGGTGTGAGGCTTCTGCCCTCGCCCCAGATCCCTGAAAAGCCCCTTGTGGTCCTTGAAGTCCTGGCGCTTGAAATCCAGGGCCCCCTTGAAAAGCTTGTCCATCATCTCTCCCGTCTCACGCTCAAACACCAAAGAGGGCGCGGAAAGCCGCCATGGCCGTGGTGGCCAGGGCCCAGGGCAAGACAACGCTCAAGGCGGCCGCCTGGCGCCGCATCCCGAAAATCCGCTCGAAACCGATGATGATAACGACCAGCCCCCACCAGTGCGTCACCTCGGTGAGGAAGGACAGGAAGGTGAACAGCCTCCCGCCCACCATCTCTTCCGGTAGGAAGGCGGCCGCGCTGAAGGTGACGCGCGTGTGCTGCCCCGTCAGCATCACCAGCGGCAGCCTGATGAGGGTGCCCAGCCCGTAGGGGATCAGCGCCGCCCAGTGCACGATACCCATGGCCTGCGGGATGCGGCCCTGCCCCTCGGCCAGCCGGGCAAAGAAGTACAGCATCAGGCTCAGCAAAATGGTCATGGCCCAGGTCTGCAGCCCGTTGCCCAGCACGGCGCCCAGCTTGTTCTCGGCCACCGCCTCGGAAGTCTGGTCCAGCTCCCGCAGCAGCGCCTCACCATCCAAGCCGCCGGGCAAGGTGCGCGAGGCGATATCCTCGCGCATTTCCGCCACCATGATGGGCGTCACCCAGGTGGTGGCCACGCCGTTGAGAATCAGCAGAAGCAAACCGACCTGCCACCAGCACGGTCGGCGGGCCACGTGGGCCATGAGCCGGGTGGGACGGATCAGCAGATCCACCAGACGGCCGGGCAGGAAATCCGGGGGCTCTGGAGTCGGCGGGGTCTGGGGCGTCGGGGTCTGGGGCGTCGGGGGTTGGGCCGCTGGCGCCGCTTCCGGCGGGATCCGGGGATCATTCATGGTTTTCCTCTTCGGGATGCAGACGGGGCAGAACCTTGCGCCCGGCCACGGCCAGGGGTGAGGCGGCTTCACGCTCCGCTAGGGCGGTGGTGCCCTGTTCCGGATCCGCGTGCCGGGCCAGGAACTCCCGGGCAAAGGTGCCCGATTCTATCTCCCGCAGGATGCCGCGCATGCGCTCGCGCACCTCGTCGGTGATGATCCGGCGCCCCCGGGTCAACCCGCCGTAGGCGGCGGTGCCGCTGATCTTGCGCCGCATGCCGTCCACACCATACCGATGCAACAAATCAGTGATCAGCTTCAACTCATGCACGCACTCGAAGTAGGCGTTCTCCTCGCCATAGCCGTTTTCGATCATGATCTGGAAAGCCGCCTGCAGCAGTTCGATCACCCCGCCGCACAGGACCACCTGCTCGCCGAACTGGTCGCTGACGCATTCGGAACGGAAATCGGTGACGAATCCGCCACCGTGCAGGCAACCCACGGCCAGGGCGTAGGCCGCGGCCAGATCCCAGGTTTCCGGCGGAGAATCCTCCGTCACCGCCAGCAGCCCCGGCACTCCGCCCCCCTGGGCATGGGCGGCCAGCAGCATATCCCCCTGCCCCTTGGGCGCGCACAGGAAACACGGCCGGCCGGCCTCGGGCCGGATCTGATCGAAGGCGATGGCAAAGCCATGGGCGAAGCCCAGCGCCGCTGCCGGCCGCAGGTGGGGCGCGATGGATTCCGCGTACACGGCGGCCATGGCCTCGTCCGGCAGCATGAGCATGACCACATCGGCTTGGGCTACGGCCTCGGGCACCGTCAGGACCGGCAGCCCCTCGGCGCGAGCCAGATCCCCGCGCGAGGAACCCGGCCGGCTGCCCACCAGGACCCGGATACCGCTGCGGGTCAGGTTCAAGGCATGGGCGCGGCCCATGGTGCCGTAGCCGATGACCGCGACGACGCGGTTGGCCAGGGGAGCCAGGCTCACTTGGGCGGCAGCCACCACGGTGCCCGGTCGATAGGAGGTACGGTAGTTCTCTGACTGTTTCATGGAAAAGAGGGTATAGGGAGCTATCTCAATTAACAAGTGCCTGTTCGGAAGACCGTCTTTTTCTTCGGTGTGATCAAGGGCCTTCGACGGGCCCCGCCTTTCACATTAAACTATTCAGCAGCAACAGGTTAAACATGTGCGGGCATGGTTTTTCCTATTTTTTCTCGTTTTTATGAATAAAAACCGGCGACCTGTGAAGACCTGTCACGGCCCGAACGGGCCCGTGGTGATTTGAGCCGACCGGCTTGCCGCCACGCTAAACAAAGTCGCTAAAAGGTCGGATCAGGAGCGGAAGCCCGCGCGCTCTGCGCCTTCCCCCGGGTCCCTGTGAAAGGGCGTCCCAATGAGCAGATGGAATCCGTTCCCCCTCCCCGTCGATTATCCCTCTCCCCCCTGCTGGGCCATGGCCCGGTTAGAGGAAATTCCCTATGCATACCCGCACGCGCCCCATGGCCATGGGCAACCCCCACACCAATCGGCAATTCCTGCGCGGCACCTGCGCTGTGACCAGGCCCTTCATGTTGGGTGCTGCTTGGCGGTAGACGCGGGTCGGCCACCGCTGGGTCAACCGTAGCAACTACTTCATGAACAATGCGGGTCAGATAGATTCTGAGCGGAGAGGGTACCCGCCGGCGGGTACTCTCCCGCGACCGGCATCGCAGCCACGCCCGGCCTTTCCCGGCCGCCCACGGCAGCGGACCTAAATACCCGCCCCAACCCCTTGACAACCCCCCTCCCACCATTTAAATTGCCTCCCTGCCCGAAAAAGGGCCCAATTTCTCATGGTGGCGGCTTAGCTCAGTTGGTTAGAGCATCGGAATCATAATCCGAGTGTCCGGGGTTCGAATCCCTGAGCCGCTACCATTTTTTTATGCCCCAACAAATTCTCGCCCCCGGCCGACGCTTTTCTCGCAACCCAAGGAGCCGCGGTGGTCCGTTCCGGTTTTCCCGACCACATCGCCCGCCGCCTGGATGAGCTGATTTCCCGCTTTCCTGCGGCCAGGACCGATCAGGGTGTGCTCATCGCCTTGAGCGGCGGTCCGGATTCGGTGGCTCTGCTCCTGGCGGCCCGGCCCTGGGCCCGGAAGCGCAACCGCCCCCTCGAGGCCGCCCACTTCAACCACAATCTTCGCGGCACAGCATCCGACGGCGATGCCCGTTTCTGCCGTGATCTGTGCCGGCAGCTGGACCTCAAGCTGCACGAAGACGCCGGCGATCCCCGTCCCCTGGCTCGCCGCCGCGGCAAGGGTCTGGAAGATGCCGCGCGCAGCCTGCGTCGGGATTTCTTTGCCCGGACCCTGCGGGACAACCCGCAGCTGAGCTGGGTGGCCACCGCCCACCACCGGGACGACCAGACCGAGACCGTGCTCATGCGCCTGCTGCGCGGCACCGGGCCCGACGGCATGGCCGGCATCCGCCCCATCAGCGGCCACACCCTGCACCCCATGCTGGCTGTGCCCCGCGCCCAGATCTTGGAATACCTGCAGGCCGCAGGCCAGCCCTGGCGCACCGACGCCACCAACCTGGACGGCGGCAACACCCGCAGCCGCCTGCGGCGCGAACTGTTGCCCGTCATCCGCGGCATCTTCGGCGAAGGAGCCGAGGCCGCCCCCGCCCGCCTGGCCACCCTCTGGGAAACGGATCTGGACTTCCTGGAGGCCGAAACCGCGAAGGCCCTGGAGGCCACCCTGGATCCTCGAACAGGCTCCTTGGACGTGCCCGCGTTGCTCGCCTTGCCCCCCGCGGTGGCCCGACGCTTGCTTGTGCGCTGGCTGCAGGACTCCGGAGCCGTGCCCGCAGACCGCCTCCAGGCGGTGCATGTGCTGAATATCCTGGATTGGCTGCGGTCAGGGACCAGTGGCCAGCGCCTGGATTTGCCCGGAACCGGTTGTCTGCTCAGGGATTTCGATCAATTACGCTTCCAGCGGGACGAAGTCCATCCACCGATGCGGAATGCTGCGGATTATCGTATCCTGGTGGCCAGAAACGCACCGCCCCAAGACCCTGTGGCCCATGGGCGGCAGGAAGGCCCCGGCGCCGTCAATGAGCACGGCGGCTGGAACCTGACCTGCCCCGCGGACGTTCTGCAGGGGAACTTGCGGGTGCGTAACTGGCGTCAGGGTGATCGCCTGCGGCCATTGGGGCTGGACGGATCCCGGAAACTGAGTGATCTTTTTCGGGAAAGTCGGCTGCCTGCCGCCGATCGTCCCGGCGTTCTGGTGGTGGAGGATGACACAGGAATCCTCTGGGCCGTGGGATTGGCCCGCTCCGAGCGAACCCGGCTGTTGCCGCGCTCCCAGGCTCTCGTGACCATCTCGGTGGTGCCGCGCGGAGAGCCGCAGGAAAACGCGCGCTGAAATCGAACAATGAACCCAACCCACCGCCACCGGCCGCGTGGAACCGGTCTGTGGCAATGCCTAAAAGAAAAGGGATAGCCAGCGAATGAGCTCTCAGCCCCCGCGCAAGCCCAACCGTCCAAACCCGAAAGGTCCCAGCATGAACCAGATCCCCGGCAAGACCGCCGGCTTCTGGATCCTGATCCTGCTGGTCCTGTTCCTGGTCTACAGCACCATCAGCCAAAGCCAGGAAATGGTGCACGAACTGACCTATTCCGTCTTCCTGGAGCAGGTGGATGCCGGCCAGGTCATGCAGGTCAACAAGACCGGTCTGGACCTGACCGGCCAGCTCAATGAGAAAACCACGCTGATCACCAAGGACGGAACCGAGCAGGTTGTCGATAAATTCTACACGCGCCTGCTGAGCGACGATCCGGATCTCAGCCAGAGGATTCTGGCCAACAACGAGAACGCGATCCTGGTTGGTGAGCGCCCCAAGACCAGCTGGTGGAACCACCCGCTGATGTTCTACCTGCCCTTCCTGCTGATCCTGCTGCTGTGGTTCTTTTTCCTGCGCCAGATGCAGGGCGGCGGCAACAAGGCCTTCAGCTTCGGCAAATCCAAAGCCAAGATGTTCAACATGGACAAGCCCGAGGTCACCTTCGAGGACGTGGCCGGCTGCGACGAGGCCAAGTACGAGTTGCAGGAGATCATCGACTTCCTGCGCAGTCCGCAGAAATTCCAGCGCCTGGGCGGCCGCATCCCCAAGGGCGCGTTGCTGGTGGGCTCGCCCGGCACAGGCAAGACCCTGCTGGGCCGCGCCGTGGCCGGCGAGGCGGGCGTGCCCTTCTTCAGCATGAGCGGATCGGACTTCGTGGAGATGTTCGTGGGCGTGGGCGCCAGCCGCGTGCGCGACCTTTTCGAGCAGGGTAAGAAGAACGCTCCCTGCATCATCTTCATCGACGAGATCGATGCCGTGGGCCGCCACCGCGGTGCCGGCCTGGGCGGCGGGCACGACGAGCGCGAGCAGACCCTCAACCAGCTCCTGGTGGAGATGGACGGTTTCGAGAGCAACGAGGGCGTCATCCTGCTGGCGGCCACCAACCGGCCCGACGTGCTGGATCCCGCCCTGCTGCGGCCCGGTCGCTTCGATCGGCAGATCGTGGTGGACATGCCGGACCTGACGGGCCGCGAAGCCATCCTCAAGGTGCACATGAAGAAGGTGCTGGTGGCCGAAGGGGTCTCCGCCCGCAAGATCGCCGCCGGCACGCCCGGCTTGGCGGGTGCCGACCTGGAGAACCTGGTCAACGAGGCCGCCCTGCTGGCCGCGCGCAAAAACCACGACAAGGTCACCATGGACGACTTCTACGACGCCCGCGAGAAGGTCATGATGGGCCCCGAGCGCCGCAGCATGATCCTTTCGGACGACGACAAGCGCATCACCGCCTACCACGAGGCCGGCCACACCATCTTGTCGGAGGTTTGCGAGCACGCCAACCCCACCGAGAAGGTGACCATCATCCCCCGCGGCCAGGCTCTGGGCGTGACCTTCACCCCCCCGGAGAAGGACCAGCACCACCACAGCTTCGAGCAGATGATCGACCAGATCTGCATGGCCCTGGGTGGCCGGGTGGCCGAGGAACTGTTCATCGGCAAGATCCACACGGGCGCCTACCAGGACATCAAGATGGTCACGCAGATCGCGCGGGCCATGGTCACCAGCTACGGCATGAGCGACGCCGTCGGCCCCCTCAGCCTGGAAGAGGGCAACGAGCAGGTCTTCCTGGGCCGCGAGTACGGCCGGCGCACCCACGTCAGCGAGAAGACCCAGGAGCTGGTCGATGCCGAGGTCAAGCGCATCGTCGAAGAGCAACTGACCCGGGCCCGCAACCTGTTGGAAGAGCATCGCACCCAGATGGACACCATGGCCGCGGCCCTGCTGGAGCGCGAGACCCTGGACCGTGAGCAGATCGACCTGATCATGAGGGGCCAAGAGCTGCCGGAGGACGATGGAAGGGAGCGGACAGCCCCCCTGAGGAGGACGCATGATCTCGCCCGATGCCTGGGACAGCCAGGGGCATCCCGGCCAAGATTTTCCGGACCAAGCCTTTTCGGGCGGGGCCTTTGCCGCCCCCGCTTGGGATCTGGGCCGCGTGGTGCTTCATCCCACCAGCCGCCCCCTGATCATGGGCATCCTCAACCTGACCCCGGACAGCTTTTACGATGGTGGCCGCCACCACGCCGTGGACACGGCCCTGGACCACGCGCGGAAACTTCTGGACGAGGGCGCCGAGGTCCTGGACCTGGGCGCGGAAAGCACCCGCCCGGGTGCCGCGCCCGTCAGCGCCACCCAGGAACAGGACCGCCTGCTACCCGTGCTGGAGGCTTTGCGCCCCCTGACCGACCGCCCTCTGACGGTGGACACCTACCGCGCCGAGACAGCACGGGCCGCCCTGGACGCCGGGGCCGACGCCATCAACGACATCGCCGGCGCCACCGACCCGGACATGCTGCCGGTGGTCTCGGCGGCAGGCTGCGGCATCATCCTGATGCACATGCAGGGCCGTCCCCGGACCATGCAGGACGCACCCGCCTACGATGACCCCGTGGACGAGGTGCGCGTCTACCTGAAGGAACGGGCCCAGGCCGCGGAAGAGGCCGGCCTCCCGGCCGAACGGATCATGGTGGACCCGGGGATCGGCTTCGGCAAGACCCTGGAACACAACCTGGAGCTGATGCGGCGTCTGAGGCATGTGGCCGGTGGCCGCCCCCACCTGCTGGGCGCCAGCCGCAAGAGCTTCATCGGGCACGTGACGGACGCCGAGGTTAACGACCGTTTGCCCGGCAGCCTGGCGGCCCTGGCCGCGGCCCAGCTGGGCGGCGCCACCTTGGTGCGGGTGCACGACGTGGCCGCCTCCCGACAGTTCCTGGATGTGCTGGCCGCCATAAATCCCTGAATCGAAGTCCTTTTCGGCATTGTGCCGAAGTCCGCGCGATGATAAATTGAGGCATCATGTGGGAGACAATCACCAGCAGCCCCCTTATCGACATCCTCGATATCCTCATCGTGGCGGCCTTGCTGTACCGTCTGATCGTGTTCATCAAGGACACGCGGGTGATCCAGATGTTCCTGGGGCTGGTGCTGTTGCTGGTGCTGGGCACGGTGGCCAGCTGGGTCAAGATGATCATCGTGGGGCAAATCATCCAGACCCTGCAGACGGTCTGGGTTGTGGCCTTCATCATCATCTTCCAGCCGGAATTGCGGCAGGCGCTGACCAACTTGGGATTGCGCGGCCCCTTCGGTATTTTTCGGCAAACGGATCCCATTCCCGCTGAAGAAGAATTGTTGGCCAGCGTCTCCCGCCTGAGCAAGCGTGGCCTGGGAGCCCTGATCGTCATCGAGGGTGAGGTGCGGCTGAACAACTGGATCAAGAAGGGCGTGAAGCTGGACGCCGAGATCACCGCCCTGACCATCGAGAGCATCTTCACCCTGCCCGGCCCCCTGCACGACGGGGCGGTCATCATCAGCCAGAACAGAATCGCCGCCGCGGCCGTCATCCTGCCCATCACGGAGCAGGAAGAGCTGGCCTACACCCTGGGCACACGCCACCGGGCGGCCATCGGCATCAGCGAACAGTCCGACGCCATCGTCATTGTCGTCAGCGAGCAGACCCGCGCCATCAGCGTCGTCTTCCAGGGCGAGATCAAACGCGGGCTCAGCCTGGAAGATGTCTCCACCGAGCTGGAGAGGATTCGCCAGAAGCGCGCCGGCCCGGTCTCATCCCGCCGAGGGGGCAAGAAGAAGGCCCCCAACACCATGTCGGAGGCCCCGCGCGGGACGGCCGGTTCCTGATTTTCCATGGCCTGAACCAAAATCCAGGTCAGAAGGGGATCAGTCAGATGGGGGTCAGTCAGATGGGGTTCAGATGGGGGTCACTTGCTCCCGTGCCCTCGCCTTCTGGTTCTTTACGGCCTCCTGGTTTTCTACGGCCGCTTTTTTCTCCGGCAACACAGCCTTGAGAAACACCGCCAAAATATCCGGATCGAAACGCCCGCCCGGATCCTCGCGCAACTGCACCGCCGCCTCGACCGGGGTCAGGGGCTCCCGCCCCCCCACACCCTGGACCATGCCCACGTAGTTCTCCACCACCGTGACAATCCGCGCCGCCAGGGGGATCTCCCGGCCCATCAGCCCTTCGGGATAGCCCTGCCCGTTGAAACGCTCGTGATGGGCGGCAATCACCTCGACGATGGTCGTCGGCAATCCCAGCCCCGTCACCAGTTCCTCGCCCCGTTGCGGATGCTGATAGTAGACCTGCAGCTGCTCGGGGGTCATGGTGTCGGGCGCGGTCATCAACTCATCGCTCTGACCCACCAGGCCGATATCCCGCAGCAGGCAGCCGTAGACCAGGTCGCGATGCTGATCCGGCGGCAGGGCCATCTCGCGGGCCAGCATGTCCAGATGCCCGGCCATGGCCAGGGTGAAATTGTCCGACCCGTAACACCGTTTCTCCCGTTCGGACATCAGGACCTGGACCAGATCGCGGGTCACATCGGCATCATCCTGGCGGCCATCGAAGCGGGCCAGCAACCGGGCCGTGGGTTCGAAGATCTGCATCAGCCGATCCTCGGGCGCGTCCACAATGCGGCTCAGATCACAGGCCAGCAGGACCAGCCCCAGATAGCTTTCCTCCTGATGCATGGGCACCAGCCAATGCACGCCGACGGCCTGCATCTTCTCCTTCACGTCCTTGAAAAAAGACGGCAGATTATCCACCAGCACGGGCCGTTCCATGGTCCGGAAGAACATCTGCAGGCGCTCGTTCCCCAGTTCCAGGGCCATCCAGTCGTTATCCATCCCGAACATCACCTGGGGACGATGGCTTCCCGGATCCAGGAAAGCCAGCTCCGCGATGGGATAGATACGGGAGACGTAGCGCTGGAAAATGCGCCAGAAGTGAGGCCGGTCGTCCGCCTCGGGCAGGTCCATGGCCAGTCGGAAAAGGATGTTGTCCATCTCCTTGCCGGCGCTGCTGCCGCCCCTGTCCAGGCTGCGGGCGGCCTCGACCAGATCACCCGAAGACGACGCCTGGGAATGCGCCTGCGCCGCGGCAGGCTCCTCCGCCGGAAGCTTCAGGACCTTGATCAGCAACTCGAACGCGAAGCACTCGCCCACGGTGTACTCCCGGCCCCCTTCATCGTTGGCCAGCAGGATGGCGCCCACCAGTTGCTGCCCCACCATCAAGGGCAAAATCATTTCCGGGTTCACCGCTTCGAGAAAATCCAATTCCGACTGGGCCAACTCATCATCCCGAATATCCAGCATGCTCAGCGGACGGGACGCCGCCACCATCTGGCGGGCAAAGGAGCCCGACAGGGGCAATTGCCACTCCCCATCCAGGGTCTGCAGCAGGATGCCCGAGGGGAACATCATCGTCACCACATCGGCCAGGCCCTGGCTGAACAGCAGATTGGTCAGGGCGGAGGCGAATTCTTCCCGCCCCTTGCCCTCGTGCCATGCCCCGACAGCCAGGATGGCCTCGTCCAGGGACGTGTAATGGTAACAATCCGTCCAGATCGCCATCCGCCTCCGCCCTCGTATCCTGGAAGCTCACGGCTCCGGTCTCTTGCTCCGTCGTCGGTTCGGGTTCCATCCCTTCCGTTTCGGACCGGGGCCTGGATGGGGATGCGGATCCGGATCCGGTTTCGAGATCCTTGGCCGCGGGGGGATCCGATTCCCTGGAAGCCAGGATTTCGGGAGACGGTTCCACGTAGTCGGCATTGTGGAAGTTCTCCTGGGCCACCTGCGCGCTGGGGAAGTGCCGATGGGGAAGATCACCGAACTTGCTGTTCAG
>PDWI01048593.1_pt1 | contig 11786 bp, 3 predicted proteins | sample 1430891 | NCBI WGS metagenome assembly PDWI01 (sample SAMN01162508, study PRJNA174530) | Oral metagenome, whole genome shotgun sequencing project. | biome: Marine environment; feature: Marine mammal; material: Swab sample of the gingival sulcus; isolation source: swab sample of gingival sulcus...
CGCTGGGCTTCCTTCTAATGCCGCAAATAATTCTGCTTCACTTGGTGTTGTTCCCGCACAAACTGTTAAGGTTCCGTTTGTTCCTGCATTTGGCTTTGTACCTGTTACATCCCATTGACATGTTGTTGTATTAAATGTCGCTGTCTGCCAACACTCTATTGCTGGTTTTGGTTGTCTAGGAGCTTTTAAATTTACAGTAACAGTACTCGTTTCTGAACAATTCCATATTTTATTCGTTACCTTTAAAGTATAGGTACCTCCATCATCTGCTTGATAGGTTTTACCTGTCGCACCTGCGATTTCCACTCCATTTTTACTCCACTGATAAGTATAATCACCTCCTGAGCTAGTATTTCCCCCTCCAATCGTAACACTCGCAGTAGTACAGGTAAGCGTTTGAGTTCCTCCCGCATCCGCAGTGGTATTGGTACAAATTTGCCCAGCAGCATAGGTAACCGCCGTCCCTAAATTGTACATATCCAACTCTGTAATCACTGTATCTTTTCTGTCATACTGACTTTCTTTTACCTTGTCGGCACTTTTTAGCAATTTAGCCTCTTTAACAGAAACCAAATTGTTGTCAGTTTGTGCAAACGCACTCACAACCACACTAAAAAATAGTGCAATTGTCAATAAAAAATTGTAATTTTTTTTCATAATTATAAAATTTCACATCAAACAGATGTATAATTTGTGACACCACACTAACGTATAAGTCACATAATTTTAACTAAATAGTTGGTACAAAGGTAATCTATTCTTTTGATTAATCCTAGTATATAAACAATATATTGTATCAAACTATAAATCACGAATGGATAAAACGGGGGGATATAATTAACTGATTATCAAATATTTAATTTAACAAAATAAGTATTATGTTTTTCTTTATATCAACCTTATTTTTTTTATTAATTTCGGTTTTTTTCACTGAAAATTAGTATATAATTTATGTCTTTTTTTAAATATTTGACCATAACTTTTAATAAAGTTAAGTACACAACACATGAAAATTCCAAATATTTTGACACATTTGGACTACTCAACACAAGGAATTTTATCACTACAATAATTCCTTATTTATTTACTATTTTGAAGTTTTATTAAAAAAACTTAATTTGGATACTCTTGTATTGTGTATCCAAATTAAGTTTATCTACTTTTTAATTTATCTATTAATATAAATCCAACCTTTTATAATATCACTTCCTTCTCCAAGATTCAATATATAATAATACGTACCCACTGGTAATTTATCTGACTGGTAAATAACCGCTCTACTTCCTTGATTTGAAATTCCTTCAAATCTCACACTATCATTATTATAGCCTTTTGCCTTCCAAACTGTATTACCCCATCTATTAAAGATTTCTAATGTATTATTTGGACGACATTCTATATTTTTGATTTTCAAGAAGTCATTTATTCCATCTTCATTTGGTGAGAACTCATTATATATTACTATATCTTTACCAGTGATACCAGAACAATCACATTTACTAAACGGTTTCTTCTTATAGATATGTCTGACATTTCCATTCTCATCTGTTACTGTTCTTATATGTTCATAACAATCAATCTCTTTCTTAGGCTGTCCATTTTTATCTAATACTGGCTCTAATAATTTTTTACCATTTTCATCTACCCACTCAGTTTTAACATCTACACTCTTAATAGTAATTGTTACAGTTGCCTCATCACAAGCCTGTGGTGTTCCGTCATCACAGATAGTATAAGTGAAAGTATCCACTCCTACAAATCCTTTATTTGGCGTATAAGTATAAGTTCCGTCAGGATTTACTACCACTTTTCCATTATTAGGTTGTGTATAATCTGTCACCTTTTGATTGTGCCCTTCTGCATCCGTATCATTATCTAATACATTGCCTTTCACTGGTGTATTCATATCAGTAACATTTACATCATCAGATGCATCTGTCGTGTTTCCTAATTCCGTTACCGTTGGGTCATTCGTAGCATCACCGTCCTTATCTTGATTATTTTCCTTTCCGTCATCATCTTTTGGATTCGTACTATCTGAGGTATCTTCTACTTTTTTACCATTAGGGTCTTTTCCTACTGCGGTAGCGGTATTTACTATTTTTCCAGCTTTAATATCCTTTGCAGTTAATACGTACTCTTTCGTTACACTTCCTGTTTCATTTGGTTTTAAATCTGATGGAGTAATAGCAACATCCGTCAATCCAATTTTTGCATCGTTTATGTTAATATCTTTTACGGTTACTGCTCCTGTATTCGTTACCGTGAATGTATATTTAATAACGTCACCTACATTTGGTCTTCCATTACCATTCTTATCTACAAAAACACCTTCCTTCTTCAAATCTAACTTTGGCTCTGGTGTAAATATCGTTACCGTTGGGTCGTCTGTTCCCGATTTCGTTGGGTCATCAGAATCATCACTAACTTCTTTACCCTTAGGGTCTTTACCCGTTGCAGTTGCTGTGTTCTCAAACTTACCTGCATCAATATCCGCTTGTTTCAACGTATATGTTGCAGTTGCTGTTCCTTTAGTTCCTGGTACTAAATCTGATGGAGTTACTGTTAAATCAGTTACACCGATTTTAGCATCATTGATTTTAACGCCTTTAACCGTTACATTACCAGTATTCTCAACTGTAAAAGTATAAGTGATTTTATCACCTGCCTTTGCTTTCGATGGTACTGTCGTAGCCTCTTTCTTCAAGTCTAACTTTGGTTCTGGCGTAAATGTTGTTACCGTTGGGTCGTCTGTTCCCGATTTCGTTGGGTCATCAGAATCATCACTAACATCATTACCTCTTGGGTCTTTTCCTGTTACCGTTGCCGTATTTTCAAATTTACCTGCATTAATTTTAACATCTGTTACCGTTACACTACCTATATTTTCAACTGTGAAAGTATAAGTAATTTTATCACCTGCCTTTGCGTTAGTTGGTACTGTGGTAGCCTCTTTCTTCAAATCTAACTTAGACTCTGATGTAAATGTCGTTACTGTTGGGTCATCTGTTCCCGATTTCGTTGGGTCATCAGAATCATCACTAACATCATTACCTCTTGGGTCTTTTCCTGTTACCGTTGCCGTATTTTCAAATTTACCTGCATTTTCGCATCATTGATTGTAACACCTGTTACCATTACACTACCTGTATTCTCAACTGTGAAAGTATAAGTGATTTTATCACCTACCTTCGCATTAGTTGGTACTGTGGTAGCCTCCTTCTTCAAGTCTAACTTAGAGTCTACTGTAAATATTGTTACTGTTGGGTCATCAGGTGTTCCTGGTGTTGTTGGGTCATCTGATGTATCCGTAACAGGTTTTCCGCTTGGGTCGTTACCCGTTGCAGTTGCCGTATTTTCAAATTTACCTGCATCAATATCTGCTTGTTGCAATGTATATTCAGCTGTTGCTGTTCCTTTATCTCCTGGTGCTAAATCTGATGGAGTAACTGCTAAATTAGTCACACCGATTTTCGCATCATTAATCTTAACTCCTTTAACCGTTACATTACCTGTATTCTCAACTGTAAAAGTATAAGTGATTTTATCACCTGCCTTTGCTTTCGATGGTACTGTGGTAGCTTTCTTCTTCAAGTCTAACTTTGGTTCTGGTGTAAATGTTGTTACTGTTGGGTCATCAGGTGTTCCTGGTGTTGTTGGGTCATCTGATGTGTCCGTAACAGGGTTTCCACTTGGGTCGTTACCCGTTGCAGTTGCCGTATTTTCAAATTTACCTGCATCAATATCTGCTTGTTTCAAAACATATTTTGCCTCCGCAGTTCCTTTATCTCTTGGTGCTAATTTTGCAGGTTTTACCTCTAAATCAGTTACACCGATTTTCGCATCATTTACTTTAACATCTTTTAGCGTTATAGTACCTGTATTCTCAACAGTAAAGGTATATTTGATAACATCACCTGCATTTACTTTTCCATCCTTATTCGCATCTTCATATTCTCCTTTTTTCTTTAACTCCATTTTTGGATTTGGTACTAATGGTGTCGTTGTTGGGTCGTTTGTTGGGTCTCCATCACCGTCACCGTCATCACCTTTATCCTTATCATTAGGGTTATCACTATCCGAAACATCAGTAACTGGTGTTCCTGGTGTTCCATCAGGATTATTTCGAGGTGTTGCTGTTGCAATTGCTGTATTCTCAACCTTTCCAGCATCAATATCCGATTGTTTCAAAGTATATATTGTAGTTGCTGTTCCAACATCATTTGGGTGTAAATTTGATGGGGTTACTGGCAAATCAACTATTCCGATTATTCCATCACTTATTGTTACATCTTTTATATTTACATTACCCGTATTGGTCACCGTAAATGTATAATTAATAACATCACCTTCATTTACTTTTCCGTCACCATTCTTATCTTCATATTCACCTTTTTTCTTCAAGTCAATTTTCTTCACTTGCTTCAAAAATGTTCTCGTTGGGTCATTACTTGGGTCTTTGTCATCGTCATTATCATCTCCATTACCTTTATCCTTTGGATTTTCACTATCCGAAACATCAGTAATTGGGTCTGATGGTGTTCCGTCTGGTTTATTTGGTGGCGTACCTGTTGCAGTCGCTGAGTTCTTAATTACTCCCTTATTAAAGTCCTTTTGCGTAAGCTTATATTTCGCTGTGAAAGTCGCTGACTTATGCGGTGCTAAACTTGCCACTTTTGCTGGTGTCATTGCACTTAACCCTTTCATTGGGTCATCTACTTTTACATCAGTAAGCGTTACATTTCCGATATTTCTCACTACAAAAGTATAAGTAATTTCATCACCTACTTTTGCATCAGCAGGAACTGTACTACTCTTATCCAACTCGATACGAGGTATTTGCTCATTAGAAACATACGTTGGGTCGTTACCTGTTTTACCATCGCCGTCCTCGTCTGTTCCTGGTGTATCATCATCTGAAACATCACTTACAGGCGTATTATTAACATCTGTACCGTTTGCCGTTGCAGAGTTTTCTATTCTTCCTTTATCCATATCGGCTTGAACTACCGTATAGGTCGCTGTAAATTCTGCCTTTTCTCCCGGTGCTAAGGTTCCGTTAAAGTTCGCATCTTTTGGTGTAATCGCACTTAAGTTTGGCATTGGGTCAGTTATCGTTACATTATTTATAGTAACGTTTCCTGTATTTTCCACCACAAAATTATAAGTAATTACATCACCTAATTTATGTTTCAATGCGTCTGTCGTTTTGTTCAACGTCAATTCAGGCGTTGGTGGTAACGGCGTACTCGTTGGGTCATCAGGTGTTCCCGGTGTTTTTGGGTCATCTGATGTGTCCGTAACTGGTGTTCCATTAGGGTCATTACCCGTTGCGGTTGCCGTATTTTCAAACTTACCTGCGTCAATATCTGCTTGTTTTAAAGTATATGTTGCAGTTGCAGTTCCTTTCTTACCTGGTGTTAAATCAGCAGGCGTTACCGCTAAATCAGTTACTCCGATTTTCGCATCATTTACTTTAACTCCTTTTAACGTTACATTACCAGTGTTCTCAACTGTAAAAGTATAATTGATAACATCACCTTCATTTACTTTTCCATCATTGTTCGTATCTTCATACTCGCCTTTCTTCTTCAAATCCATTTCTGGTTTTGCTGGTAATGGCGTACTTGTTGGGTCATCAGGTGTTCCTGGTGTTTTTGGGTCATCTGATGTGTCCGTTACTGGTGTTCCATTAGGGTCGTTACCTGTTGCAGTCGCCGTATTTTCAAATTTACCTGCGTCGATATCTTCTTGTTTTAAAGTATATTCCGCTGTCGCAGTTCCTTTTTGTCCTGGTGCTAAATCAGCAGGAGTTACTGCTAAATCAGTTACTCCGATTTTCGCATCATTTACTTTAACTCCTTTTACTGTTACATTACCTGTATTTTCAACGGTAAAGGTATAAGTGATTTTCTCACCAGCCTTTACAACCGCTGGGGCTGTTGCCTCTTTCTTCAACTCAATTTTTGGGTTTGAAGATAACGGCGTACTTGTTGGGTCATCAGGTGTTCCCGTTGTTGTTGGGTCATCTGATGTGTCCGTAACTGGATTTCCATCAGGGTCGTTACCCGTTGCAGTCGCCGTATTTTCAGCTAAATCAGTTACTCCGATTTTCGCATCATTTACTTTAACGCCTTTTAGAGTTACATCACCCGTATTTTCAACCGTGAAAGTATAAGTGATTTTCTCACCAGCCTTTACAACTGCTGGAGCTGTTGCCTCTTTCTTCAAGTCTAATTTTGGAGTTACTGGTAATGGTGTCGTTGTTGGGTCATTTGTTGGGTCTCCATCACCGTCACCGTCATCACCTTTGTCCTTATCATTAGGGTTGTCACTATCCGAATCATCTTCAACATCTCCTCCCTTAGGGTCTTTACCAGTCGCTTTTGCCGTATTCTCAACACCTCCTTTGTCGATGTCTGCTTGTGTTAATTCATAAGCTTTCGTTACTGTTGCAACACCTTTTGGCTCTAATGTTGATGGCGTTACTGCTACATCAGTCATTCCTAATTTTGGGTCAGAAATCTTCACATCAGTAACCGTTACATTACCCGTATTAGTTACCGTTAATGTATAATTGATAACATCACCTGCATTTACTTTTCCGTCACCATTCTTATCCTCATAAACACCTTTTTTCTTCAAGTCGATTTTCTTCACTTGCTTCAATGGCGTTGTTGTTGGGTCATCATTACCTGGCTTATCTTTATCGTTTGGATTATCACTATCTGATGTATCCGTTACTGGTGTTCCTGGCGTACTATCTGGTTTATTTGGTGGCGTACCTGTTGCAGTCGCTGAGTTCTCAACTACTCCCTTATTAAAGTCCTTTTGCGTAAGCGTATATTTCGCTGTGAAAGTCGCTGACTTATGAGGTGCTAAACTTGCCACACTCGCTGGTGTAATTGCAGTTAATCCTGGCATTGGGTCAGTTACCGTTACATCTGTAAGAGTTACGTTTCCGATATTTTTCACTACAAAAGTATAAGTAATTTCATCACCTACTTTTGCATCAGCAGGAACTGTACTACTCTTATCTAACTCGATACGAGGCATTTGTGTATTAGTAACAAACGTTGGGTCGTTACCTGTTTTACCGTCTCCATTCTCGTCTGTTCCTGGTGTATCATCATCTGAAACATCACTTACAGGCGTATTATTAACATCTGTACCGTTTGCCGTTGCAGAGTTTTCAATTTTTCCTTTATCTAAATCCGCTTGGACTGCCGTATATGTTGCGGTAAATTCTGCCTTTTCTCCCGGTGCTAACGTTCCGTTAAATGTCGCATCTTTTGGCGTAATCGCACTTAAGTTTGGCATTGGGTCAGTTATCGTTACATTATTTATAGTAACATTACCCGTATTCTCTACTACAAATGTATAGGTAATCACATCACCTACTTTATATTTAAGAGCATCAGTCGTTTTGTTCAACGTCAATTCTGGCGTTGCTGGTAACGGCGTACTCGTTGGGTCATCAGGTGTTCCTGGTGTTTTTGGGTCATCTGATGTGTCCGTAACTGGATTTCCATCAGGGTCGTTACCCGTTGCAGTTGCCGTATTCTCAAACTTACCTGCGTCAATATCTGCTTGTTTTAAAGTATATGTTGCTGTCGCAGTTCCTTTCTTTCCTGGTGCTAAATCAGCAGGCGTTACTGCTAAATCAGTTACTCCGATTTTCGCATCATTTACTTTAACAGCTTTTAACGTTACATTACCAGTGTTCTCAACTGTAAAAGTATAATTGATAACATCACCTTCATTTACTTTTCCATCACCATTCTTGTCTTCATATTCACCTTTTTTCTTCAAATCCATTTTTGGGTCTGCTGGTAATGGCGTACTTGTTGGGTCATCAGGCGTTCCCGTTGTTGTTGGGTCATCTGATGTATCCGTAACTGGTGTTCCATTAGGGTCATTACCCGTTGCAGTCGCCGTATTTTCAAACTTACCTGCGTCAATATCTGCTTGTTTCAAAGTATATGTTGCCTCCGCAGTTCCTGCTTGCCCTGGTGTTAAATCAGCAGGAGTTACTGCTAAATCAGTTACTCCGATTTTCGCATCATTTACTTTAACGCCCGTTAGCGTTACGTTACCCGTATTAGTTACTGTAAAGGTATATTTGATAACATCGCCTGCATTTACTTTTCCGTCACCATTGGTATCTTCATAAACTCCTTTCTTCTTCAAATCCATTTTTGGGTCTGCTGGTAATGGCGTACTCGTTGGGTCATCAGGTGTTCCCGTTGTTGTTGGGTCATCTGATGTGTCCGTAACTGGATTTCCATCAGGGTCGTTACCCGTTGCAGTCGCCGTATTTTCACTGCTTGTTTCAAAGTATATGTTGCCTCCGCAGTTCCTTTTGTTCCTGGTGTTAAATCAGCAGGAGTTACTGCTAAATCAGTTACTCCGATTGTTGCATCATTTACTTTAACGCCCGTTAGCGTTACATTACCAGTGTTCTCAACTGTAAAAGTATATTTGATAACATCACCTTCATTTACTTTTCCGTCACCATTGGTATCTTCATAAACTCCTTTCTTCTTCAAATCCATTTTTGGAGCTGGCAATGGCGTTGTTGTTGGGTCATTGGTTGGGTCACCGTCGCCGTCGCCGTCGTCGCCTCCGTCCTTATCGGTTGGGTTATCACTATCCGAAGTATCGGTAGCTGGTGTCCCACCATTAACAGAAGAAGAACTTACTTTTGCTGAGTTTGTTAATTTTCCTGCTTTTAAATCAGCTTCGGTAATCGTATGGTGAGCTACCACTTCGTGAGAACCGCCCACAGGAATAATTTGTGTGGTGCTTTTCAATTTAACCTGCTCAGAAACATCTATTTTTGAGTCTGTGATTGTAAATCCTTTCAAATCAACATTACCTGTATTCTTTATAGTAAAGGTATATTCCACCTTTGTTTGCCCTGCCACTACTGGCGTTGGCACTGTACCACTCTTTTTCTTTAATTCCACACAAGGTGTTTCGGCAATAGTTACCGTTTCAGTTGATGCCTCACAACCAGCACTTGTTACTACGGTATAAACATAGTCTCCTGGTGTTAGTACTTCATCTTGCTCCGCTCCCGTTTTCTTAACGGTTAATTTTGTTCCGTTACCTGTTGCAGTTATCTCCTTACGGTATAACTCATAGTCGGCAGGTGTTCCTGCGGCAATGGTTAAATCTACTAAGGTTTTTGGCTCTTGCCCACACGTAAATGGTGTTACTTTTGGCGTTATCGTTGGTTGTTCATCCACTACCAAAGTAATATCCTTTTCAACACCACACGTATTTCCTGTAGAAGTAATTTTTACTTTGAACGTTGCATTTTTATCATCTGCAGCTGCGGTTTTGGTGTATGTTTTTGCTGTTTCTCCTGCAATTTCTACATCATTTTTAAACCACTGATATTTGTATTCTGTATCTGGAAGAGGTTTTTCTTCTGATGTAACAGTACCATCTGCTGCTTGTTTATAGTCAATTATTTTTCCCGTTGGAGTTGCTGTTAAAGTTATATTATCGCCAACACAATATTTTTTAGTCGTCTTGTCTGCTGTTAAGGTCGTTGCTGCCTCATCAATGATATGTGCATCAACTGATGTACCCACACCTTGTCCGCCACCTGCAGTAGTTGGCACACCGTTTGCATCTACCGTATTACCCAAGTTTTTGTTATCTGCTGTTGAGCCCGTACCTACGGTTAATCCGCCCGTAGCATCTTGCAATGCTGTTAAGTCTTTTGCTCCTTCAATAGCATCAGGACAACCGTCATTATCAGAGTCTAAGTCCAAACGGTTAGGAATACCGTCGCCGTCCGTATCATCATTACATACTTTTGTAGCAACTGTAACGATTTTCAACGCCATTTTAGTTACAATTTGTCTTCCTCCACTATCAGAAGTCATTATATCATCTACTATTAAATTAAAAGAGTTGTAATTTCCCTTAGGAGTAAATGCAAAATCGTGATGAATAGTATCGTCCATACCTCGGGCATTAAACACTAATTCTGATAACGCTCCTTGTGCAATAATATTGGAAAAATCACTCTCATCAATGTCCGCTTGCGTAACATTTGAAGATATTGGCGAGGGCGGGAACAAATTTATAGAACTCAATGTTCGATTTGAACCATCATTTTTAAATGCTCCCCAACTTCCTGGCACATCTACCGCAATACCATCTCGGGGGTCACCATCATCAACATCATATACTCCTTTAAAGTTCATAGAACTAATGATAGCAGGGTTTCCATCTTTATCAAAAGATTCTATTAATAATTTAGGCTGGTCTTTTATCTCATCATCAAATATCTCAAAACTAATATCCCCTGTATATTTATCTTTTATAACTGTTCCGTCATTATTAGGGTCTCCTCCACCGTCATATTTCCCCTGAGTTCCTTTGGCAGTTAATACAATTTTTCTACCGTCATCAGTTTTATATACCAATTTTCCAATAGCACCATTATCTCCATTTCCACCTTCTGTACTTTCCTCTGGCACTAATTTATAATCAAAAGGCCCTATGATAGTACAACTTTGCTCGTCGTCATCAAGGATACCGTCATTATCATCATCAAGGTCATCTTTATTCGGGATACCATCACCGTCCGTATCTACATTTACGGTCAATTTTCCTTGGTTAGAAGTTGCTGGTACAGGATTTCCGTCTAAGGTATAAGCATCTTGTACGGTGTATCTAAGCGTTGTAGCGTCTCCTGTATTTACAAAAAGTGTTTTTGGTGTAAATGTGGCATCACCCGTTGCTGGGTCATATGTCCAAGTTCCGTCAAGAGTTTCTTTTGTATGTTGTATTCCTGGTGTATCAGGGTCTAAATCTACGGTTGCAGGATTTACGCCCTCGTTTGGCGATGCAGAAATATCAGAAGTAAGTCCTTTGTTTGAGGCATCATCTTTATAGGTATTAGGGATATCTACTATCTTAAACACCACTGAGTTACCTACAAGGTTTTCTTCTTTATCTTTTGCCAATGGCACTTCATTTACTGCATTTAAAGAAAATGAAATGTTAATTGGTTCAAAGTTTATGAATTGATTTTTGTTATTTTTGGCGTTATACCCCGGATAGAAGTTTAATATTTCACTTGTAGCCTTTGCTTTAAGTCTTAATCTTACGGTTTCCCATTTGTCGTGTCCTTCTTTATGAACGACAATGTCCTTACGAGGTTCTCCCGAACCAGCTCCTGCTCCTGAATCCGTATCAAAAGCGAAAGCGTCCATATAGGTTCCTCCGTAATAATAGCCTGCTCTTCCGTCGTTGTTTGTTCGTGCGGTAAGCGAGTAAAGAATCACCTCATACTGACGCCCCACAGTAAGGTTACTCACCGTACTATGCACTGACTCTTCATTATTCTTATTGGCTACATCTCTCAGTAATATCCAATGGTCGTGCCCATTAGGTGGCGTAGGTAATGTTGTGGTGTTACCGTTAGCATCCACCCACGTAGCTCCTCCACCAGTGGTTTTGTTATTTCCCGCCTTTGCAGGTGTTCCTACATCAGGTGTTCCAACTCCTCGCTCCCAGCCATCTGGCACACACGTTGAACACGGTATCGGTGCAACACTGCCATCACTGTAATACTTCACAGGACCATCTGTTGCTGGTAATGTTGGTTTTGGGGTTTGAGCTAACATTGTTGTTGTTAGTAATAAAAATAAGAAAATAGAAATGTTTCTTAAAAATGTATAAAATACATTGTTACTAATTGAAGATTGTAATTTTACTCTCATAATACTTAAAATATTTAACTTCTTTATACAGAAGTGTGT